>JGI10211J34971_10001770_pt1 | contig 17740 bp, 11 predicted proteins | sample Etolagsediment_FD_34971 | JGI IMG/M metagenome (IMG submission 34971) | reverse complement strand
GTATCTGGGACAATCGTCCTGCCTCGGCAAATCTACGTGAACGGCGGGCTGACACTACTGCACGGCGGTAGTTTTCCTCGGCGTTTTTGACCTGGTCCACTTGTCTGAGGACACCCAGATACTGGCTGGCAATCTGAACAGCGAAGGTCTGTTTGAATCTCTCAAGCACATAAATGGCATATACAACATCACGCTCCGCTTGAGTGAGGGGTTCTCTAACAATATGCCTTCCCGAACCTCCGAGCAGCGGGATGGAGATGGTTGCGTCGCCGGCTATTCCGAAAGATGAAGCGCCGCCCAAGGTCATTAAATTTGCGAGGTCGATTGCCAACGCTGTGCTTAATTGTGCACCGCTTTCGAGCTTTCTGCTCAAACCGGCTGCTCCGCTGTATTCGGTGCCGCTGACAGTTCTGTCACCTGTTGTGTCAGTACTGATAAGGCTTTCGACCTGCCCAGCGAAAATGTTACGAAACTCGTTGCGTTTCAAGTCGAGGTCTAATGCGACCTGGAAGATGTTTTCCTTTAGTGTCTGATATTCGAAACTGTTACGGGCGCCTATCTGCAGTGCCTGCACAAGTGACAATTGAGGTGGTTTGTCAGTCTCCAGGGGCAAAACAGAATCGAGTGAGGGCTCTGCTTTAGGATAGTCATTTTCCGGCCAATGCTCGATAGTCTTTAATTTGTCAGTTCCCAAAGATGCTTGGCTTGCGTACGGCAAATTTTGGTCGAGCAGGAGCCTGCGACGAAGAATATCGCTTGGCCGTTCAACGCTGAATTGCTGAGTCTGACCGAGGGCCTGCATTTGCTTTTGCTGTATTATGTCTGCAGCTACTTTGTCCGCATCGAGCCGGTGCTCAGAAGGGGTCCTGCATCCTGTTAAGACAATCAGCAAAGCGACGGCCGTCGCGGCGCACAGCACCGGAAGCGGCCGCGGCACTGCCGAATATTCACAAGATACAAAAGCTCGTTTCAATTTGGCTCCTATCACGTTAAAGGACCTCCTGCGTTAGGTAAGGACGGGATTTAGAGTTCTTTTATTGCGTAAACCCACCCCACCTTGGCCATCCCCGCCCACATCTGTGTTATTATAACATAAAAGGTTACATAATACAAGAGGTAAGGACAGACCAAAGCGTTTACAAGCATTTTACGCTTTTGCTATGGGTTTTATACGCGAGTCTACCGTAAGTAAAGTCCTAAAATATAACTATTGTTATGCTGAAAGGCATATAGCAGTTTTCTCGGCGCAGTATGAACCTACAGCATAGTAATAGACGTTGGGGGCTGAAAAATTGTTGCAAAAAATTTGCCCCTGAGAAGCAAAATAACCGAATTTTGTTGCAAAAAGGGCCTCTTTCGTGTACAGTAATTGGACGTTTTTTTTGTGTTGGCGGCGTAGCCAAGAGGCCTAAGGCGACGGTTTGCAAAACCGTTATTCGCCGGTTCGAATCCGGCCGCCGCCTGTTGTTTTACCCTCAATTTGCAACGGCCAATATTATGATAGCGAATATCAATAATAGCGTTTTGGAGCTTGTTGAAGGCGATATTACGGAAATGCAGACCGGGGCAATCGTCAATGCTGCCAATGCTCAACTTATTTTGGGCGGGGGCGTGGCTGGGGCAATCAGGAAAAAAGGCGGCCCTCAAATCCAGGAGGAATGCAACAAGAAGGGCGGGACTTTCGTAGGCGGAGCCGTCATAACCACCGCCGGTAATTTGAAAGCAAGATATGTAATTCACGCCGTTGGGCCCCGGATGGGTGAAGGCAGCGAAGATGAAAAATTGAAGAACGCCACTTTGAACTCGCTTAAGCTGGCTGATGAAAATAATCTAAAAAGCATTTCCTTCCCGGCAATCAGCGCCGGCGTTTTTGGTTTTCCTGTCGAGAGATGTGCGGAAATAATGCTGAAAACAACTATTGATTATCTAAAAGGCCAAACCGGTCTGGAAAAAGTTGTGTTTTGTCTCTTCGGGCGGGCCAATTATCAAGTCTTTGAAAACCGGTTGAAGCAGGAAGTCTTAAAATGAAGGCAATGGTCTTAAAGAAAGCATCTGCAGTCGAGGAAAAACCTTTAGAGCTAATTGATTTGCCGGTTCCTGACGCTAAAGATAATCAAATTCTGGTTAGGGTCTCGGTTTGCGGAGCCTGTCATACCGACATGGATGAAGTTGAAGGCAGACTAATACCGACAAAGCTGCCGATAGTGCCGGGTCACCAGGTGGTGGGGACTGTGGCAGATAAGGGAAAGGCCGTGACTAAATTTGCGACCGGAGACCGTGTGGGGATTACGTGGCTGTATTCTGCCTGCGGCGAGTGCAGCTTCTGCCGGAAAGGTCAGGAAAACCTCTGCACTAATGCAAAATGGACCGGCAAAGATGCTGACGGCGGCTATGCCGAGTATATGGTTATCGCAGAAGATTTTGCTTACCCACTGCCTGAAACCTTTTCCGACTCTCAGGCAGCGCCGCTTTTATGTGCCGGCGTAATTGGATACCGCACACTAAGACTGGCCGAGATTACAGACGGCCAAACCATTGGCCTCTACGGCTTCGGGGCCTCTGCCCACATCGTCATTCAGATAATCAAACACAAATTTCCTGACAGCCCGGTTTTTGTCTTCACGAAGACCGCCGAGCACGCACGGTTGGCCGAGCAACTCGGTGCCGCCTGGACCGGCCGTTCGGGAGATAAGCCGCCTGCGAAACTGAACAAGGCAATGGATTTTACGCCTGTAGGGGAATGCGTACGTGATGCCCTGCTGGTTTTGGATAGAGGTGGCCGATTGGTTATAAACGCGATTCGCAAGGAAACACCGGTCCCTCCGCTGGATTATGCTGAATATCTCTGGCTTGAAAAAGAAGTCAAAAGTGTCGCTAACGTTACACGGGCAGACGCTGAGGAATTTCTGCCGCTTGCTGCTCAAGTCCCTATCGTGCCGACCATCGAGGAATTTCCGTTGGAGAGCGCTAACGAAGTTTTGCTGTCAATAAAACGCTCGAGAATTCGCGCCGCCGCCGTTTTAAGAATCTGCGAATAAAAGATTTGGCTTGATAAAAGCTACGTAATAGGATTGGTTGGGCTTATTGACCGCACAGCCAGCCGCTGCTTACGACATTTATTGGTGGCTTCATTCGCACATTTTTTACACCATACTGTCAAACCATCTTTGTGTGTGCTTCTTTTGTAAAACTCGCTTTCTGCCTTCCACTTCTTGCATCTGCTGCATCGTTTCTCTTTCACGCCGTCAACAATCCGATGGCGTTTCTCATATCTGTAGTATTTTTTTGAGTGCTTCTGCTTTCTGTGGTAATACTTGCGGGCACATTCACGCAGACACTCTTTGCACCAATACCTCAATCCATCTTTGGACTTGCGCTTTTTGTTGAACTCGCTCTCGTCTTTCCACTTTTTGCATTTGGTGCATTGCTTCATTTTTAACCTCTTACTCTATGCTTGGCCTGCGATTTCAGCTTTTCATATAAAGGTAAGTGTATCTTAAGAAGTAGCAAGTGGCAACATTTTGCCATATTTTTCTCTTGCTTGTCCAGTAAAGAATGGTGTAATTATAGAGTCTTTTTGCCGTCTTTAACCCAGGATACAGTAGCGAAGGTGGCAGAAGAAAAGGGTGTCCAATTCTTTGTATTTCTACAAAACTCCCCGACGGCATGCCCGCGCATCCGGTGCGTCGTAAATATTAACCGGTTTATAAGAGAAATAACGACAAAAAGACAAGCAATTCCTGTATCGGCAATAGCTGTGCCGCTTGTTGTTGGTCTGCCGACAAGTAAGCTGGCCTTTGCTGGTTACCTCTATGCGGTAGTTCATAATGCTCTTGACGGAATTAACCCTGCGGATGGGAGCGGCGCTAATGTTTTTCTGAAAAAATTTTTCGCTATCGACCTATAAAAACCTCGCCTGACATCCTCAATTGTCCCTTTAGAGGTGGTTCTATAGCTTTTTGGCTGAATTAAAATGGTTTTTTTGCTATAATAACGTCTGTAATTAGGGGGCTTTGGCATGAGGGTATTACGATTTATATTGAAATGGTGGCGTGAATCGTATCGGCGGAGCAAGACTCAGCCGACTGGTATTGATTCGCATAAATGGGAAAGCAAAATAGAGATTTACAGAAGTTTGAAGAATAATTAAAGCGAGTGGTCTGTACGGATGTCGGAGGAGGTGTGATATCGGCAGCCGGAATAGAACAAGCACCTGGGCAGTCTGACAGAATATGGTGGGCCGTACTTTGGCACAAAGGGAGTATAAAACCCATAATAAAGCACACCCAAATACCCCTGTTGTAAATATTTGCAGCCAAAACACAGAGTCGGTCTTGAATTCTTGTGATTGGTTTTAAATAGTGTATTTACAGATTTGGAAGCGGGAGTGCTTTATGTGTAAAAAATTGATGTTTTTAATTTTTATCGTTTTGCTGCCAGCTGCGGTCAACAGCGCCGCGGCAACTACATATACCTGGACTAATGATTATCTCTGGAGCGTCCTCTGGGACGATGCACTGAACTGGGACCCACCGGGCGTACCCGGCGCATCTGACGAGGCATTCATTAACACCCCGCCGGAACGGGGCCCGGCAGTCGATTGTGACATTACCGTTGGTGATATACACGGACCCAGATGGGACTCAGATAGTAATCAGGTGATGGATATGGTAGGCGGGACTATCGTGGTTAGTGGAGAGTGGGCGTGGTGTGATAGTGGTTCCGGGACCGGCACCATTAACATAAGCGGCAGCGTTGATATTACTATCAACGAGTGCTTCGGTGGCATCTGTAGTGGAACGGGGATACTTAATATAAGTGACAGCCCTACTATTACAAGCAACGATGAGTGGCGGATGGTCGATGGTAACAGCGCAGTGGGCATATTTAACATAAGCGGCAACCCGAATATTACTATTCACGAACGTGTGCGGCTGGCCGATGATGGACTGGCCGTACTTAACATAAGTGGTGACCCTAATATTATTATCGATGGTGACTTAACGGCGGGCTACAACAGCGGTGGAACGCTGGAAGCTTATATTAGTGGCGGCAGCCTCAATGTTGGAGGCAGTTTTCAAATCGGCAACGACGGTAGTGGTCTGATTGATATTAGTGGTGGAACTGTCAATTGCTACAGCTTGGAATTGCAGATACGTCCGGATGATGCAACAGGGACGCTTAATATCAGCGGCGGTAACGTTTATGTTGGAGAGTCAGTGCAGGTCTGTGACGGCAGCGGTACAGCCACGATGAATATGAGCGGCGGTGACGTTTACGTCGAAGGGTCTGTACGGATTTGTGACGGCAGCGGTACAGCCACGATGAATATGAGCGGCGGCGACGTTAACACCGGTGAGCTGTGGCTGCCAGGTGGTGACGGCACTGGTATTCTTAATATGACAGGGGGCGTGCTTGCCGTGCGAGGAGCGATACTGGCCCCCAGAGATAGCGGTGGAACATCTATCATTAACCTGGATGGCGGACTTATTATGTGCGGAAGCTTCACTCCCGCCGGACCATACAGTATGAACATCGAGGAGGGAGTATTGGTAATAGATGGCGATGTAAGGAGTGTTGTCTATGCCGATATTACCGCTGGCTATATCACTGGGTACGGCGGCTGCAGCGGCAGAGGCGATGTGATGCTTGACTTCGACAATGTCAATCCGGGTAAGACCACGGTATGGGCTCTGCCGGTTCTTGAAAGGGCCTGGAACCCATGGCCGGGCTGTGATGCCGAATATATACCAAGAGAGGTGCTCCTTAGCTGGTCGGCGGGAGATGGTGCGATGGGACACCATGTGTTTTTTGGTACCAGTTTCGACGATGTGAACAGTGGTGATTTCAGCGTGTTTAAAGGCAACCAAACCGGTACTATTTATAATGTCGGCACGCTTTCGTTCGGCGTGACTTACTACTGGCGTATCGATGAGATTGGGCAGAGTACGTACACCCCGGGTCTTGTCTGGAGCTTTACGCTGGGGGACATTATTGTTGTGGATGATATGGAGTCATATACGCCCGGCCGGACCAGTCCAAACGCAATATCTGCTGTGTGGATAGACGGAGTTACGAACTCTACCGGCTCAACGGTTGACCTTGGTATTGCTCCCGCTGCCCCAGTCCACGGTGGCGAGCAGTCGATGCTCTATGTATATGATAACACTTTCTATTCTGGCCAGGGCTATTATTCCGAGCTCGAACGTCAATATACAGACCCGTGTGATTGGACTGCACGCGGTGTAAAAGCATTGACGCTGTGTTTCTACGGCTATCCGGATAACGATGCTAATGATACTGAGCGGATGTATGTGGCTCTGGAAGATAGTTCAAGCAATATCGCAGTGGTACCATACGACGGCGACGCAAATGACGTGAAGATTGCAGAGTGGCAGGAGTGGAACCTTGACCTGCAGGACTTCAATGATGGCGGTGTGGACTTGAGGAATATCAAGAAGGTCTATATCGGTTTTGGTGACAGGGGTAATCAGGTGGTGACCGGTGGTTTAGGCGTCGTATACTTCGACGACATCATCCTGTATCCGACCAGATGTGTTCCTAAGTACGGACCAGTCGGAGATGTCAGCGGTGATTGCGTGGTTGACCTTAAAGACCTTGACGTAATGGCAGATGAGTGGCTCGATAGCGGAGAAGTAACAGCAGATGTGTACCCTGACGGGAAAGTTGACTTCAAAGACTATGCCGTGCTTATCAATAACTGGCTCGAGTTCAAGCTATGGCCGTAACCCGCCTCCGGCGGGGCTCTTCGACGGAGGTTTCAATGGTGAGGGCTTTGACTGAGCTCAGCCGAAAAGCAAAAAACCATAAAAAAAGCGAGGAAATAACGCCCACAAAGTCTGTAACCGTTCACGGTCAAAAGATTGCTTCAGTCGTTTCCAACTCCTTAGCAATGACAAAATGCTTAAAATACCGTATAGGCAGTTTATTGCTCATCCTCTGAACTATAAGTTTTCAGGTATAAACTTCTTACTGATCCATCCAAATAAGAGTATCTTTATAAAATTGTGTTCCATAGAATCAATTTCAGCTTGCTTGAAATTTACGAAATCATTCCTGTCACTTTCAATAAACAAAACAGTGTCATCGAATGTTATAATAAGGATAGTCTTGTTTTCCTCATATGGTTGCTTGGGATCCACGGACTTTTGACACTTTTCATTAGCGGCCTTTTTAACAAGTTCTTTGGCTTTACAAATCGTGTCTTTATGACTTGGAGAATCAATACTTGTAATTATGTCACTTGCTGACCGGTTTCGCTTTGTCTTATTTCCTTCAACACCGTGAATGTTGTGCGCCCAAGGTGTACTTCCCTTCTCTATGAGAAATTCTATTTGAAGTCCCCGTTTCCGCCCGTCTATGGCAGTGGTAATTTCCACAAAAAATTCCTTGTTGTCGTCGAAAATTATTCCATCATATTGCTCTGAGCCACAACAAGGTTTAAACCTGATTTCTGGCTTATTGCCATAGTAGGTATTTGCGTAATATGCAAAAGGTGTAAGTTCAAATATAAATTTTTTGGGTAACCCTTTATCAAGTTCACTGTATGTTTCTGCTTTTGAAGATCCGCTCCACTCGCGCAGTTCTTTATTCTTTTGCTTAACAAACTTAAAAAGCTCTTCAGCAGACCGTTCTTTTGTATATTCAATTTCTGTAAGAATGTCGTTGATATTAATATATCCTATTACTTAATAAAACTGTGTGTTTCTTTTTGTGCATAATCAATAGGAAAAAAGTAAATTGTTAGCGTTTTCTTCTCAACATCACCGTACCATTTTAACGATTGCCTGTCTTAATTCAACCGATAAGGTCGGCCAATGCTCGACCACCTTGCGATACCGCATTGCAAACTCACAACGCCACGATGTCAGGCTGCAATTTCACGATGTAAGCTTACAATACAACGATTTTCGGTCAAACAGGCACTGTTTGTTTGTCAATTTTTCCGGCTAAAAAAATCCGTGCAATCTGTTTACCCCGTTAGAAACGTGCATTCTCTTTTTCTAATGGGGCGAAACTTGTGCCTATGGAATCAGGTATCCGTGGTTACATATTTTTATCTTTCTCTGTGTTCTCTGTGTTCTCTGTGTCCTCTGTGGCGAGTTAGTTCGTAGTTATTAGTTCATTGTTCGTAGAAAATCCGCGTAAATTTGCGAAATCTGCGGTTAATATAATTTCATCGTGGCAACCTTATCTTGCTGCCAGATGCAATATTTTATCGGATGAAGAGAAAGATGCTGCTTTTCTACCGTGAGTTGATTTGATTGGCTCGGAATTGTTATTTATATTTTATTTGGTAGTTTTTATGGGGGTTTGTCCGTAAGTCCGTAAGGACTCCCAGGGAGGACTCCACAGGAGTACGTCTGTATGGAGTTGTCGGCGTAGTGCTGTCTTGTGAGATTTTGCTTCTGAGTGCTCTTATAGTTTCCGGTCTAACTCCTCGGGAGTCGGCTCTCCTATGGAGTCCTTACGGACTGTACCGAATGTATGCTTGATTATTGAGACCTTGCTGGGGACTTGAGATTATGCGCAAGAAATCTGTTATTCTTAGTTTAATTCTTAGTCTAATACTCTTTCTTGTCGGTGCCGTTGCGCTTGGCTGGGTTTTGAATGAGCGAAAAAACGAGAAGAAACTGCTGCAGGAGCAACAGCGAAGATTCGATGCCGGATTGGATAAACTCGACAGGGTTGTTACCGGCGAAATAGATGCTCATTCTTTTGCCAATACTGTTCCGAGCGAGAATCGACAGCAGGAATTAGATAAATACAAAGCGCGAATGGAGAGGAGAGAGTTGATTTTTATTGTCTCTGTTGTGTGCATATTTGCGGGAGGTGTGATTCTTGGTTGGTGGCTGTTACTATGGACGGTTCGACTGATTATCAGGGGCTTGTCATATTTGACGGTATTCTCGACCAATCTTCTTAGGTGGCTCAATCCGCAGGCACTCCATAGGAGAAAAAGCAGCGATAAGGATCTGGGCAAAACATCCACAGGAGAGGATGGAAAAGTTTTAGTCCGTAAGTCCGTAAGGACTCCCAAGGAGGACGCCGTAGGAGAACAGGAGCAAAAACAACACAAACACCGAGGATGGCTTAAAAAACATTCGAAAATCCTTGTAAATTCCGGCTGGTATGATTTCGGAACGAATTTTGCAAACCGGGATGGGCCGGCTCCTTTGGAAAAAGTTTTTTCTATGAGAAGTGAACCGCATGTTGCTAACTTGGCTAAAGATGCTGGGAAACTTGCCGTTCTGCTCTCTGATGAAAAGTCTGTCGAATTTGAGGGCCTCTCAAAAGCCGTAACGGAAAATTTGAACGTAGATACTGGGCCCTCTAATCAGTTGTGTAAAACCGTCCAAAAGCATGCCTTACCAGACTCTCAGGAAAATTACCCGGAGCTGGAAGATTTGCTCATAACCCAGACTGAAAATTTGGAGAAACAGGTGGCTGAGTTCAGGCAGATGACTCAAACTGTTCAGCAGACCGCGATTAGTCATTCAGAGCCGCTCAGAAACGGCCTTAAGGAGCTCATCCAGCAGGTCTCTGCGATTCGCGAATATGCTTTACAGCAGCAGGGTAGAATGGAAAAACTTCAGGATGGATATGACTGGAATATAATTAGAACTTTTTGTCTGAGGGTGATTCGTTGTATTGATAATCTCGAGAAGCGTATCGCTCGGCTGGCCAGAGAGAACGTTGAGACTATAGACCTTGAAGAAGTAAGGGATGAATTGGTCTTTGCTCTTGAATCCAGTGGTGTTGAACAGTTTGAGCCGGAAATCAGCAGTGATTATCGTGGGCAGGAGAAAACCACAGAGGCGGTTAAAGACAAGCAATCATGCGACGACCCGACTCTGACAGGCAAAATCGCAAAGGTTCTGAGGGCGGGTTACCAGTACATTATTGACGAGGGCAATGTCAAGGTGGTGCGAACAGCCAGGGTTAAATTATTCGCTTAGATTCGTTAACTAAAATGAGGTGTACAAAATGGCTAATATAGCAGGTATAGACCTTGGAACAACTTTCTCAACATTGGCGATTCTTAATTCTATCGGCAGGCCGGAGATAGTCCCGAATGCTGATGGGGAGAGACTTACTCCTTCGGCGATTTTCTTCGACGAAGAAAACACTGAGATAATCCGCGTTGGTATTGAAGCAATCAACTCGCGCTATCTAAATGCTGAGAGGTCGGTTCGATGGATAAAGCGATATATGGCTGATGCAGACTATCGCAGGAATATCGACGGAAAGGACTGGAGGCCTGTGGAATTATCATCTTTGATATTGAAAAAGCTCGAACAGGACTGCTCATCGGAGCGCGGCGAAATCCGTGATGCTGTTATTTCTGTTCCCGCGCATTTTGACGAAGTTCGCAGAAAAGCGACGATGGACGCGGGGACTATGGCCGGCTTGAACGTGATTGGAATTGTTAATGAGCCTGTGGCTGCGGCATTGTATTATGCTACCACACGTGAGGTTTCCGGAAAGGTCCTGGTATATGACCTCGGCGGAGGAACCTTTGATGTAACTGTAATGGATGTCACTGGGCATCGAATGAAGATTATCTGTTCACAGGGCGACCATGCGCTTGGCGGCGTGGACTTTGACAGAGAGATATTAAAAATGCTGGAGCAGGCCTATAAGGAAAAGTTTGATACGGAGCTGATTACTTCGGACGAAGACCGGGCAAAGTATGAAGACGAGGCCGAGGATATCAAAAAGACGCTGTCGAGACGCAAAGTTGCAAAAAAGATGCTCTACGGCCCGGCGGGAAGCGTAAAAACCGAAATTACTCGTGAGATGTTCGAGAAAGCCATTTCTTCATTGATAGCTCGGACAGACATCCTCCTGGAAGTGGCCCTTGAAGAGGCGGGTATTAAACCTTCCGGAATAAATAAAGTGCTTTTGGTAGGCGGAAGCAGTCGAATCCCATTAGTCCGGAAACGGCTGGAGGAAACGTTCGGATTCGCGCCGGAGGTGGCGGTTAACGTGGACGAATGTGTTGCGCTTGGTGCCGCTTTGCATGCAGGGTTGACAATGCTCAGAGAAAAACCCGATGCGGTGCCGGCGGGAATTTCCGGCGGACTGGGAGATATTGACCTCACGGATGTATGTAATCACAGTTATGGTACTATTTGTGCTCCTATTGATAAGGAAACCAGCCGACGGGTAATTGAGAATCGCGTTATCCTCAAGAAGAATACGCCGTTGCCCTGTGAAAGCACGCAGATGTTCTATACAATGGCTGAGGGACAAAAAGAGGTCGAGGTGACCGTAACTCAGGGAGAGGACACCGCTGTGGATTACGTAAACAAGATTGCAACCCATAAATTCAAGCTTCCTCCGGACAGACCGGCACGATGTCCGATTAAGGTTACTTATAGCTACGATGTGAACCAGAGAATGCACTGCAGCTTTGAGGACCTCGAATCGGGAAGAGTCTTGAAAGTTGATTTTTCTTTAGACCGGGACGGCAGAATGTCGCAGAGTAACATAAAACAAAAGGCCGACGAATTGGAGGCCCTGAAAGTTAAGTAGCGCTGGCGATGGGTGTATAGATGCGCGAATTTTTGAACTCAATTTTGAAGGTGCCTGCATTAGTTAGCTCTGCTCGTTTGGTTAAACACTTCAAATTTCCAATTTTCCGCAAAGCGGTCGCTAATCAAAAGCGGGAGAATTCGGTTGGCACAGACCTCCAAGCTCTTAATTGTCGTGTTCGACTAACAAAGCAACAGAAGGAAGAATCTGTTTTTGATGTCTTCACCGTAGAGATTTGCGGTTCGATTCATGCTCCCGGCGATATGCACTCTGCGATTGTGCGGATTTTGATTATGGATGTGACAGATGGAATCTCTAAAGCCAGGTCCGTGCGTAGTCGTGTTGAGCAGCGGCAGGTGCGGGATTCGCCAGCTTTTTGCTATGAGGCCGAACTCGGTAGAATTCCTGACACAGACATTACTATATCTGATTGGATGGCTGTTGCCCGGCTGCGGCTGGATTGGCTGAAGTTTCCTCGAAAAGGAAAAAGAAACGTGCAGTTTGCCACATCGATATTATCCGGCCGGAATGGCGAAGAGCTCGCTCACGCGACACACACGATTGCTTACGAGAATTCTGCGTTTGGCTATATTGACTTACAGGAGAACATCCGCCAGGCAAAAACACTGGCGGTCGCATTGGCGTTTGCTGTCAGTGCCGCAGATGGAAAACTGTATAATTGTGAGATTGAGACTATAAAGAGCTGGGCAGGCGCCAACATCGATTTTTCCAAAGCGTCCAATAATACAAAACACAAGCTTGAAAAGGCGTTGAATAGAACCGCTGAATTTTTCTGCGATGGTAATCAACTTGACGTGCACAGGGTTTGTAAAGAGATTGCAGAGTTCGCTCCACTTGCGGTTCGATATGATATTTTGGACCTTTGTCTGCATGTGGCGGGAGCTAACGGTGTTGTCATTGCGGAAGAGCTCGGCCTGTTAAAAAACCTGGCAGACTGGCTCGAAGTTGATACGGACAGGTTCCGCGAAATGATGGGAAAAATCCTTCCGGTCGGCATGCATGAAGTAAAAGATTTGGAGCTTATGCTCGGCCTTAGTTCGGATATGAGCAGGAACGAGACTCGGCAGCGCCTAAATAGAGAGTACCGCAAATGGAATGCGAGGGTGACAAATTCCGACCCTGAAATTCGAATGCAGGCCGATAGTATGCTCGACTTCATTGCGAAGGCAAGAACTGAATACGTAGCGTAGTGCTCTGCCTGGCGCGATTTGGATAGTTGTCAACTGAACGAATTTCCTAAACGCCAAACTAAAAATACACTTACGGAAATAGCGAAACCCGGCCTCACTGTTAAAAGTTTCTTCTAATTGCTCCGGCATTTTGGTATCCATAATTCTGCTCTCCTTATGAGGTATTGTTTCAAAATCTTTGTTTTTTGCCTGTTATGGAGGCCGGCTTTCGTACCTACAAACTCAATGCATCCCTGGACCTCATAATGCAGGGCTAATCCTTGATTTTTTTTGCACAAAAGAGTATAATATGTGGCAATCGCGAAACAGCTTTGTTTGTATGTGCAGACGAAACACCCGGGACAGTTTGGCATTATTATAACTGGGTGCAGCTACTGCCCTTATACGGTTTGGAGGAAATGTATATTATGTGCAGGAAATTGATTTTCCTGGTTTCTCTCGTGGTCCTGCTGGGGCTGGTCAATGGTGCTTCAGCGGGGGATATAAACTGGACGGGTAATGGCGATAACGATTCCTGGTGCACGCCGGCGAATTGGGACCTTAATCGGCTCCCAGACTGGGAGCTTGATTGGGAAGTTGAAATCAATCCCGTAACTCCGCGCGACCCCGTAATCGATTGCGACGTTGACGTTGGTTATATGAAAGGGCCTCGATACGACAGTGATAGCGACCAGTCGCTGGATATAGAAAGCGGAACTATTTACTTCTGGTGTTGGCGTATGGGTGCTGGGGGCAGTGGGGCATCCATTGTCAACATAACCGGCGGCGATGTGACTGTCTGGTCTGATAACGACTGGGCAATTCGTGCTGCCGACAGCGGAAGCCTCTATTGGAATCAGAGCGGTGGAAGCGTTACTTGTCCCGGCTCGAGATTCAGAGTAGGTGACAGTAGCGGCACATACACTGAATTCAATATAAGCGGCAGCGCCAGCCTGAGTATTGGCGACGAGTGGAAGTGGGGAGACGAGGGTGACGTCTTGATGAATATGAGTGGCGGCTCGATTGATATCGGAGGCCATTGGAGTATGCACTGTCGTGACTTTTCAAACACCGATGTTAATATGACCGGTGGTGATATCTGGGTCGGCGGCTCGGTGTTGGCCGCCGACAGTTCAGATAATACCCTGGTAGCTACTATTAATTTGAAGGCCGGCACAATTGATGCCGATTCGCTCCTGCTGCCTACCGAGGACGAAGGAACTGGTATTCTCAATATGACCGGCGGTTCGTTTAACTGCCGCAGTGAGCTTAGGGTGCCCAATGTCTCCGGAGGAACAGGTGAAATAAATCTGGACGGTGGAACTCTTGAGACCGCCAGCTTCTACATAGATGAAGGTGGAACGTTAGATATCAACGACGGTATATTGATAATAGATGGCGATGTGGTGGCTGATATCATCGCAGGTATCAGCGCCGGCTATATTACCGCCTACAACGACGAGGGTGCTGTGATTGTGGACTACAACTCAGTTATGGGCAAGACCGTTGTATGGGCCGGGACAGCGGTATCGTTTGAGACAGCGGCTTCGTCCGGCCTTGAGACTGTCAGTCCCGCTGTTCTCACGGTCGTCCTGCACAATCCTCCTGAAAGCAATACCGTCACAGTTCAGTACGCAGCGACCGGCGGCTCGGCTATAGGCGACGGGAAGGACTACACACTAAACCCCGGTACGCTGACCTTTAATCCGGGCGGTCCGACAAGCCAGACTATCGAGATTACCATCGTCAACGACGGCAACGACGAGCCGGACGAGACCATCGTAGTGACATTATCCGAGCCGAACAATGCGGAGCTGGGGACGATTGCGCAGCATACATACACTATTCTTGACCCCAGGCCGTTCGTGAAGTTTGATGCGGAGAGCAGTTATGGCAATGAAAATATCTCGCCCGCTGAGATACCTGTCAGTTTGTCGTGGGAGTCGACCGATACCGTGACGGTAGATTACAACGTGACCGGCGGAACGGCTGTCGGCGGCGGAGAGGATTACAATCTGCCCGCCGGAACGCTGCAGTTCGACCCTTGTCAGATGACCGAGTATATCCACATCGTTATTGTGGACGATGGTTTGGACGAATTGCCGGACGAGACGGTTGAAATAACGCTGTCGAATCCGAGCACCGGCAAGCTGGGAACTATTACGCAGCACACCTTCACAATCCGGCCTCCGACGGCCCGGCTTTGTCCGGAAGGCGACCTCGATGGGGATTGCGATGTCGATTTTAATGACCTGGAGATTTTTGTCGGGCAGTGGCTGGACCCGTCGGGTAGCTGTTCCGACTTCAATTGTGCCGACCTCGATGGTGCCGGCGGCGTAAATATGCGTGATTATGCCTTCTTTGCGGAGAACTGGCTCAAAAGCGCCTGGCCCATCGTAATTAACGAGTTTATGGCGTCAAATGACAGTACACTTGATGACCCATGCGACCCCAACGAATTTCCCGACTGGTTCGAGCTATACAACGCCGGCCCTATCCCTCTCGACCTCAGCGGAATGTATTTGACCGACGACCTCGACAATCCGACAAGGTGGCAGATTCCGGAGGGTGTCGTCATTGGTGACGGCGAGTACCTGATTTTCTATGCCGACGATTACGACGAACAGGGGCCTATGCACACCAACTTCAAACTCAGTGCGGGCGGCGAAGAAATCGCCCTGTTCGACACCGACGGCAGTACCCTGATTGACAGCATTGAATTCGGAGAGCAGGTGAGCGACGTTTCCTATGGTCTCTACCCCGATGCCGGCAGCAGCTTACGGTTCTTTGGCGTCCCGACGCCCGGGTGGGAGAATTGTGGTGCGTACCTTGGTATGGTGGACGACACGCAATTCAGCTATGACCGCGGCTTTTACGAGGAGCCGTTTATTCTGTCCATTACCTGCGATACAGGCGGGGCCGAGATTTATTTTACGCTAAACGGCAGCGAGCCAAACCAATCCGTCGGAGAGCTCTACACCTCGCCTTTCGACGTCAACCAGACAACAGTCCTTCGTGCCGTAGCGTATAAGCCCGGTTACCTGCCGAGCAACGTGGATACGCAGACTTACATTTTTGTCGATGATGTGGTCAACCAGCCGGAACTGGATGACGATGTGTTGACGCAGCACGGCGCCGGCGCTTTCAAAGACGGGTTGACATCGATTCCTACACTGTCAATCGTGATGGATGCGTGTGACCTGGCGAATCTGCAGTTACAGCACAGTACATACCCCGATTGCGATGACAGCTCATACGATACGTGTCTGCCAAAGAAAGAGCTGCCGGTTTCGGCCGAACTGATTTACCCCGACCCTAATGACGGAGAGGGATTGCAGATTAACTGCGGTATTGAGGGACACAGTTGGGCACTGTACAAGAGCAGCTATAAGCTGATATTCAAGACGGCATTTGGCCCGTCTCAGTTGAGGTATCCCTTTTTTGAGTCTGCGCCGTTTAATTCGGATACGGCTGTTGAGGAATTTGACCGGATAGTACTCCGCGCTTCCAAGAACATGCCCTCAACTTACGTCGGTGACCAATGGACACGCGACACCCAGATTGCGATGTCGGGGGTCAGTGCCCGTGGCGTCCAGGTGCACCTCTACCTGAACGGCACATATTGGGGAATCTATAATCCCACCGAGCGGCCGGACGGCTGGTTCACCTCATCGTATCTGGGAGGAGAAAAGGAAGACTATTTCGCGACCAACCACGGCTACGAGCGAGGTGAAGGCCATATAAGCGGCGACCCCAACCGGTTCGATACGATGATATCGATGGCCCTCGACCAAAATCTGGAGGTTCCAGGTAATTACGAGACATTCAAGGGCCTGTGCGATGTGACACAATTTGCCGATTATACAATTCTGTTCTGGTTCTCCGGTTTCGGAGACACCATTGACAACAACTGGTATGCCGGTATGCGAAATGTTCCCCTGCTCGGCCAAATCCCGCCCGAAGGTTTTATGATGTTTATGTGGGATGCCGAAGTCGTATTTGAAGCTAAGTGCGGTCCCCCCGGAAACGAAGTGCCCTGGGTTCCCCCACATTACTTTACTATGACAGACCATACGATAGTTGACGTGTGGTTGGCCCTGCGCGACAACGAAGATTTCAATTTACTGTTCGCCGACCGTATTTATAAGCATTGCTTCAACGACGGTGCGCTTACCGATGATAACACGCAGGCGCGCTGGAATGCCTTAACGGGTGATATCAATGACGCGGCGGTTTGTGAGGTGGCACGCTGGCCGGACGGAGGGGGATATGAAAGTACTGGCCCTGGAACCGTGCCGCCCGAGCATGTGGATATGACCGGCTTTGTCGGTATTTTTATGACCGCTTTGGATAATTGGGGAGGTCTTTATCCGAGCATCGACCCGCCGAACATGACCCCGCAAGGCGGCTCCGACCCGAACGGATTTGCCGTAACAATGACCGGTTCAGGTACTATCTATTACACCATCGACGGCTCCGACCCGCGCCAGGCCGTGACCGGCAATCCTGTCGGGACGCCATATAGCGGGCCGGTGGCGATTACAAAGAGCACGCACGTAAAGGCACGGGTATTGGCCGCCAGCGAATGGAGCGCCTTGAACGAGGCGACCTTCGCCGTAGGGCCGGTGGCCGATAAGCTGCGCATCACCGAGATTATGTATCATCCGCAGGACACCAACGACCCGAACACTGAATTCATTGAACTGAAAAACATTGGTCCCAATACGCTGAATTTGAATCTGGTCAGGTTCACCAATGGGGTCGATTTTACTTTCGGCGCCGATATCAACATCCCTGCAGGCGGTTATGTCGTGGTTGTTAAAGACCATAATGCATTCATGTCCCGGTATCCGAGTTTCTCCGGCGTGATTGCGGGCGAATATACCGGCCGGCTGAATAACGCCGGCGAAAGAATCGAGCTTCAAGATGCTCTTGGCCAGACAATTCTGAATTTCAGGTACGAGGACGGCTGGCGTGATATTACCGACGGC
>JGI10211J34971_10001769_pt1 | contig 17741 bp, 17 predicted proteins | sample Etolagsediment_FD_34971 | JGI IMG/M metagenome (IMG submission 34971) | reverse complement strand
TTGAGGGTGATGTCTTTTTTTGTCATGGCAAAGGTTGCAGAGGTCTCGGTAATAATATGATTGATACTGATGGGTTTTATCTCATAGCGTCCTCCCCGGGCATAGCCAAGGAGCTGGCTGGTGAGTTTGGACCCACTTCGTACTGATTTTTCAATGGTGGTGAGTCGTTCATAGTGGGGATGATCAGAGGGAGTGTCAAGAAGCATGAGAGAGGTGTTCCCCTGGATACCCATCAGGAGGTTATTGAAGTTATGGGCAATGCCTCCTGCCAGGGTGCCGATGGCCTCCATCTTTTGTGCCTGGATGAGTTGGGATTGGAGGTTCTTTTTTTCTGTGATGTCACGTACAATACCTCGAAATCCAGTTGGGTTACCTTCTGAATCCTTTATGAGAGATACAGAGGCCTCTATATATCTTTTGGTCGTATCTTTTTGAGTAATCTCGAAATCAAATATCCTGGTCGGTCTTTCCGTTTCATATACCCTGTTGAAAATTTGGTATAGTCGTTTAGCAATCTCTTTCTCTGTGAACTTCCGGTTATTCATGCCCATTAATTCATCATTGGTGTATCCAAATATTTTGCACAGGGAGTCATTTACAAAGGTAAAGTTGCCAGCAATATCAATCTCATAGTAGCCCTCTTCAATGCTTTCAAGGATGGTGCGGTATTTTTCTTCGCTTTCTTTGAGGGCCTTCTCAGCCTGCTTACTGGAGGTGATGTCAATGGATGTTATTATGGCCCCCTCTGTAAAAGGAGATATGTGTATATTCCACACTATATCGGCATATTCTAGTTCAGTAAATTCCTTTAGGTTGCCTGACTTAATACAGTCCATCAATTCTGCACGCATATCTATTTTATGTTTTCCAGCATAATCTTCTGTGTACATCCTATCTCCGACATCAGGTAATCTACCACCAGATCTCTGCTTTGCTGTATTTTTTTTTGCTTTATTGAATCCAGTCACTCTGCCTTCAACATCCACTGTTATAGTTTCTATCGGATTATTCATAAATAATGTACGGTAGAGATCCTCGCTTTCCTGCAGTTCTGCTGTGCGTTCTTTTACAAGTTCCTCAAGATGATCGTGGGATCTCCGTAATGCGTCCTCTGCCCCTTTAAACTTCGTTACCATTTCTGTGAGTTCGGCATTTTTTTGTGATAATTTGAATCGAGCCTTTTCTCTTAGGGTTTCAAATGAATAAGAATATCCAAAAACAACCAAGAAGGACACAATGAACCGTATTTTAAAATCTATGGTATACGTAGTAAAAAATGGTGAGATAGTATCAATAGATAAAAATAATATAGCGGGAAGAAGCAATAGTAATGTTGCAATTGACCCTCTTTTGGGACCAAGAAGAAATAGGGCAAACAATGGAAAAATAAAATACCATAGATATCCTGTATTATTGACTCCTCCAGTCACAAGAGCATAGAAAAAATAAGCAGCAATGATCGAAATACCACAATAAATAGTATACATATAATTTCCACTTTTTCTTAAATGGAACTGATTAAAAATCAATACTGCCGCCACAATAAGAACGAAAAACCCGATCGTGGAACTTCCTTTGATCACATCAACAATACCAAGTGGTATTAGAATTATCAGGGCAATAATAGTCATAATATTTATCATTATTACTTTGCGCATAATTTCAATGTCGTAGTCTTCATGCATGCCACTCGTAAAAATATTATTCATTAGTTGCCTGAATTGACTCTCACTTTTTTTCATTTTGTTCCTCTAAAAATCTATGGGTATAGTTAGACTGTTTTTTAAAAATTAGAAAAGATGCTGATAATCATAAGGGGTCACAAATCATATATAGTCTTAATGCAATATTTTAAGATCGATTTTCCCAATCAACATTTATGCTTTCTTGCTTTATGTATAACATTCAGAATGTCAGAAGTTATTACAATATCTGAAATTTGATGTTCTCGCAAAAAGTTTTTTACTTGCTCATGATGCCCATTTTGGGATTCATAAAATGCTTTGCTAAATTCCAAAAACTCGGCCTAAGGGCCTCAAACGGTTTGGAATTCTTAACTCTCAGCATTTCATGAATCTTTTCCCAAAAGTGGCCAAAATCGCTCGCAAAAGACTTTTTACGAATTTGTCAAATTTAGCGCAAGATATTTCTTGCAATCTATGTAACTTTCCGTCAAGTTTATTCCATTCATCGTTGCTTAATCTGCCACTGATTTACTATCAAATCCAGTACTTTTTAATTGAGGGAGACAGTAAAAAATGCGTAAGCTCAAATGGATGATTTTAATCCAACTTTGTGTCATATTACTCAAACCGTTATCCAATGCAGCATCCCAGGAGAAACTAACTGCGCCCACCATGCAGGGTAAAGACTTAAATTTTACCATAATCTATGATAATAATCCCTACGACAATAGATTAGATACCAAATGGGGTTTTTCTTGTTACATACAGGGGACAGAAAAGACAATTTTATTTGATGTTGGCGGTGAGGGTTCAGTCCTTTTGAGCAATATGAAAAAACTCAAGATTAACCCAAAAGGAGTAAATGCAATAGTTCTCTCTCACGTTCATTATGACCATATTGGAGGGCTATCCCATTTTTTAAAAAAAAATAATCATGTTACTGTTTATATGCCACAATCTTTGCCCCAAAGTGTTAAGGACACAGTCAGACAGGCAGACGCCCGAGTAGCTGATGTTAAAAAACCAATAAAAATCTGCAAGGATGTCTATTCCACCGGTGAACTAGGAGACTTTATAAAAGAGGAATCGCTTATAATAAAAACATCGAAAGGATTAATAGTAATTACGGGGTGTGCTCATCCTGGGGTTGTAAGCATAGTGAAAAAGGCAAAAGAGATGCTCAAATCCGATGTCTATTTGGTCTTAGGTGGATTTCATCTTTGCTGGATGAGTCTTTCAAAAGTAAAGAAAATAATTAATGGGGTTAAAAAAGAAGGTGTTGCAAAGGTGGCTCCATGTCACTGTTCAGGTGATATCGCCAGAAAACAGTTTGAGAAAGCGTACGGAAAAGACTTTATCCTTGTAGGGGCAGGTAAGGTGATAACAATAGAAGATGCCTTCTGACTCTATCAAATTAGTAATGGCCGGTTTTTTCATGGGTTGGGGTCCATGTCTCACGTATACTGCTCCGTTACTTTTGCCTTACATTGGGGCCACCACAACAACGTGGCAGGATGGTTTAAGGGTTGGGGTGGTCTTTTCGATTGGTCGACTTTTGGCGTTTGCCATTTTGGGTGGTCTTGCAACAATTGTCTTTAGCCGTATCAATCAATTTTTCCCTCCTCAAAAGTCCGGTTGGCTTTATGGAATCGTCTCTCTCTTTATGATTGTAATGGGTATTTGTATTATTTTAGGTAAAGGATTTAAAATACCTATCGGAAATAAGATGCTAAAGAGAGGAATTGAGAGTATGCTTCTTTTTGGGTTTCTTATGGGGGTTGCCCCCTGTGTGCCATATGTGGCAATCTTGACTTATATTGCTTGTATAGCGGAAAATGACATATTAGCCGGTTTGTGGTATGCAACGGTTTTTGCTTTAGGAACAGCCATTGCCCCCATAGTATTAGGGACTTTCATGGGTTTCTTGCCTGGCCAAGTATTGAAGTCGATGAAATTGCTCAAAACTTTTCAGGCAGTATGTGGAGTAATGCTTATTCTTTTCGGATTTCAGCTTTTATATTATGTAGTTTATGTGCTTATGTGAGGTTGAAAGGGTTTTAGAATATGGTAAAAGGCCTTTCCATGCTTAGAAAAACTAAGAGCGTGAAAAGCATCAACTCGTTAGCCTCCGTAGGGGAAAAGACCATCATTGGTGAGCAGGTGTCCTTCGAAGGCACTATTCGGGGCAACGAAGATCTGATCATCAATGGCTTTGTAAAGGGCAGGATCGAACTGGAGAACTGCGGTCTTACCGTCGCTCGCAGGGGGCAGGTGGAGGGCGAAATCTACGCCCAAAACGTGAGCATCAGGGGACAGCTGATCGGTAATATCAAAGCAATTTCCAACGTGGAGATCACCAGGGAAGCTGACTTCAACGGTCAGATCAAAGCTAAACGAGTTTCAATAGAGGATGGTGCCTCCCTCAGGGCAACTATCGAATTGGAGCACGAGCCACAGGAAAAAACTCAGCCCACTGAAACAATATCCGAACAGGAAGTGTACGGATCTGAAAAGGAAGCCCTCACCGTGCTTAATGAGCCCGAATCCTCGGCCATCTCCATTCACCTGCTAAGAGAGGAGGGCTCTCTTGAGTCCGAGCCAGTTACCCACACCAGTAATGTCATTCGACTGTTCATCAAAGGCCTTGAACGTCAACAAGAGGGACAGATACTGGACATAGGGCCGGTGTGCTCTGAAAACATAAATTTCTTATGTCAGTATGTGAGGACGCTCTATGTCTGCGATATGTTTCTCCAACTCGACCGGGAACGGCGCAAGAATCTTCCCATCAACAGCCTATGGCAACACCTGGACTATCCACCCCAAAGTTTCAGTGGAATCTTACTATGGGATCTGATCGATTATCTAGAAGACAATGAGGTGAGCAGGCTTGTGGAACTGTGTATCAAAATGCTAAGGCCAGGCGGCCTCGTTATGGTATTCTCTCTGGGCGAGCAAGAGATTCAGACAGTGGTAAATTCCTTTGTCATCGGGGAAGGCTTCCGACTCGACCCACGCCCCCAACCCCATCTGGACCTTCCCTTTCACATGCGCCAGAATAGGGAGGTTCTTGCCCTGCTTACTCCCTTCACCCTTGTTAAGTCATTCATATACCATAACGGGCTCAGGCAGTTTCTCTTCCAACGTGACTAACCTCCTGAAAAATCAAGTTTATCAGTCCTTTTTGCGTCTTCTACATTTAATTTGACCTCGGTCTCCAAAATTTGATAATGTTCAAGGCACTATGCTTCTTAATGGACATATAGCATTGATTACCGGGGCTGGACAGGGTATCGGGAGAGCCTGTGCAGTTATCTTTGCCGCTCAAGGAGCGGACCTGATATTATTGGATAAAAACCCTGAGACCCTTACTACTATCTCAGATGAGATAGCCGGGATGGGGCGTAAGGTTATGCACTATACATTAGATCTCACAAATCTGGAAAACCTTCGAGAGGCTGTGGAGAATGCCCACAAGATCGGCCTTATAGATATCCTGGTAAATAATGCCGGATTTGACCGGCCTGGCACTACCGCCAAGATAGATAAACAAGAATTTGAAGCAGTGCTTGGCATTCATATTACTGTTCCCTTAACTCTCATCCAGACTCTTCTTCCAGGTATGCGTAAAGCCGGATGGGGTCGTATTGTAAATGTCAGCTCCATTTATGGAATTATTGGTGGAAAGGGCGAAGTAGCTTACTCAACTGCCAAAGCTGGAATTATTGGATTGACAAAATCTGTTGCAAAAGAATGTGGTCAGGACGGGGTTACTGTCAACGCTGTGCTGCCCGGGCTTATCAGGACTCCTACCATAGAGACCTTTATGGATGAAAGGTACAAAAAGGATATTATAGCTAATACACCCTTGGGTCGCATTGCCGAGCCAGAAGAGGTAGCAAGGGTTATCGCATTTTTGTCCTCAGAAGAAGCATCCTTTATCACCGGCATTGCGTTACCTGTATCCGGCGGCTGGGGAATATAAGCACGCATCATCCCGGGCTACGTTCAGTTCCCAACCGGTCTCCATATTCCCCCGTTATACCAAAGCCTGGAAAAAGGCTCGCCAACCGGAAGGCAATTCATCTCAAGCCCTTTGGTATCAATTTCAAGTTCTTTCTTACTCATAGGATCCCATGGTTCGAGTATTAATTTCCCTTTGGGCGAGTTGAACATACGAGGTAATAGCGCTTCCCCCCATGTACGTGCTTGAACTTCTTTTTTCAAATCTCTCATATTCGAATAGTGTAAAAGTTCGTTCAGTGTAACCAGGGTTGGTGGGCTCAAAGGAACCTCTCCTTGAAGATTCTTCACAAGCCCTTTTTCCGGGCTGACCCATACCCCATGAGTGGTCTCCCTTGCGTCCGGATTGCATTCTTGTTCCGGGTGTATAAATGCCAAAAAAAATCTGGCTTCATATCGTTTTGACATACCTTCTGGAGTTATCCAATGAGCCCACCGAAAAAGTTTGGAAAAGGCCAAGATCCACCCTTCAGACACTACAAGATCATTGAGCCAGCCTTTGGGTAGTTCCTCCATGCCACGCCGATCCTGAACCCTCTTAAGGTATTCCTGGGTGTATTCATTTCTATAAGCAAGTAAAACTCCTGCTTCCTCAAAGGTCTCTCGTATGCCTGTCACACCATAGGCAAGAGACTCTTTTTCAGTCAAACTTCCACCAAACCGTTGGGAAATCTCATCGCTATCCAAATCCACATGTGCCTTCCATAACCCAGAGGCCCGGTCTTCTGTTTCCATTCTCCCTCCGGGAAAGACATACGTTCCAGGGAAAAAACCACTCCTGGTACTCCGCTTAAGGAGATAGACCTGCAGTTCTCCACCGTGTTCTCGAACAAGAATAACTGTTGCTGCCATCCCTGGTTTTGTTAGCCCTGTTTTCATATCTGTCATAGAGTATCTGTTGAAAAACGTACTATGTCTCAGACGTAGTAATGAATGACATGGCTGTCTTTTGGCAGTTTTTCTAATTCTTGCAAGACAGGATTATCCATTATCAATAAACTCCTTACTTACTTACTTACTTGCTAACAAATATAGTGCTTGGACATATTTCGACTCATTACTCCCACCTGTCTCCATCTTTCTTTTTCAAATCAATATATTCCATTCTTCCCTGCTCATTGATAAAAGAACTTAAAGCCCAGCTTACCAAACTGATGAGCAGAGATCCAAAAACAGCAGACCAAAAGCCATATACCTCAAATCCTGATATAACGCCCGAGGCCATCTTGAGCAACATGGCATTTATGATAAAGGTGAAAAGACCCAGGCTAAGAATATTGATTGGGAGTGTCAAAATAATTAAGATAGGGCGGAAAAAGGCGTTCAAGATGCCCAGGATAGCAGCTGCAAACAAGGCAGTAAAGAAACCCTTTACCTGTATCCCATCTATTACGTATGAAGCAAACATGATGGCAGCTGTCAGTATCAACCATCGTATAAAAATCCCTTTCATCCTATTTTTCTCCTTTTTATTTTCCTTTTTTAATTACTCCCTCGCAACCCTTGCATTTCCAAAACCCTTCAACAGCATCTGGACCTTAAAAACCAGGGATCAGAGAAATTCGGATCTTTATCAAGTGCTCCGTCTATTATAATGAGAGCCTGTCAAAAATAGATCTGCTCTTTTCGGGAATGAGAGTATAGAGTAAAAGGCGTTTGCGGGTCAAATAAAAAGCAATCGCAGGGTGCGGTACCTAGACCTGAAAGCTTTGTGGCAGGATCAGCGTATATACGTCGTCTTTTCCTTTACATCATTTCTGCGTGTTTGCAGTGGTTCTCCGCTTGGTTTGCCAAGGCATACAAGGGCCAGCGGTGTTTTCTCTGGGTCAATACCCAGTATTTCCCGCATAGCCTTCTTATCAAAAAAAGTGAACCACAAGCTGCCAATACCTAATGCATGAGCTGCAAGATGCATATTTTGGATGGCTGCAGCACAGGCATGTTGATAGCCTACTCCACCCTCTTCAAAAAACATATCAACACCTGTTTTTTGAGGATCTCCTATAACAGCTATTATGACAGGGGAAGATTGTAAAAAATTGGCCCTATAATTTTCCAGCCACTTCCAGCCACTTTTTTCAAGCGCCCACTTAATGCATCGTTCAGCCTCAGAAAAGATCTTTTCCTTCACCTCCTCCTTTGTTACAATAACAAATTCCCAGGGCTGGGTGTTTAAGGGAGAAGGCGCCCAGACTGCAGCTTCCAGAATCTTTTCAATGACCTCCTCACTGATTGAATCAGGCAAAAAACTCCGGTAACTTCGTCTCTCTTTAATAGCCTCAAAAATATCCATCGCTCTACTCCTTTCTTTTAGAGGGAATTTCACAAAAACAAAACGTGCATCATCTCGTAATATTTTAAAATCCCTCTACTTATCCTAACTTTGAAGGATCTGGGCGATTTCATCCACAAGAAGCTTAGAACCCACATAGAGGGCTGTACGTTGGTGCTGGTTCTCTGGTTGAATTTCGAGAATCGACGTACCTGTTTCATCAACAGCATCGCCGCCGGCCTCACGGCACATGAATGCCACAACGGCTGCCTCATACATGAGACGCAATTTTCCCTGCGGGCGATTTTTTTCAGGTTTTGGGTGATTGATAATGGCAGGATACATGAACATACCGCCGTTCGAAAGAATCCTGTGGAAATCTGCAGCCAGGGCACCAAGGTATCTGAATGCGTATTTTCTTTCTCTTTGTGCAATCCAGTCTTGCACCCTCTCAGAAAAAGTGTGTCGGTTTGCCTCATTAAATGACAGCTCCCAAGTCTTGCTATTCTCTGGAAGCATCATGCGAAAGGGTTTGACAAAGTTCATGGTTTCATCGATGTGGAACCGCCAGGTGCCGGATTCTCTAAGCGCAAGGGTGAACGTGCCGGTGGGGATCACAAACATGCCAGCCGCTCGATATTCTTTTCCGGCTCGCAAATGACCATCCTCAGGTCCATCCAGGTTTCGCTTGGCAATACCAAATAAAAAACCGACCGGCAGTCCATGAGATACATTTGATGAGCCATCAAGGGGATCGAAATACACAAAATAACGCCCGCCTTTAGTGTCCATTTTAATGACTTCTTCCGCTTCTTCACTGACTGCATGTATCACTCGTCCGGAACTCTTTAAATAATGAATAGTAATGTCATGCGCAATCTGATCCATGCGCATAACATCCTCGCCTTGCACATTTACTTTGCCGGCCAATCCCAAATTTCCTTTTAAGGCACCCGTCAAATAGTAGTGCTGGATATGCTTAGCCGCACTGATTAAAGCATCCATCAAAGTCAAGAAATGATAGGTACGATTATGTCTCTCCTGATGGTGAAGGATAAAATTCATGAAGGTCTCTTCAAAATGCATGTTTTTCTCCTTTAATAATAAGATACGTTGTTATGTATATGTTGCAAAGCAATATTAAAAAAATATTCTATAAATCTCTCAAACACAGTGACCCGTTATAGTCCACATATAATCCGTTGAAATAAAAAATGTGGCTCCATAATCCCACCTGTCAGATCAACAAGATAATTGGATAGAGGAGAAAGAAGATACAATGCATCTCTCAATGTGAGAAATGGCATTTTAGTAGCCACTAATCTTCTGGTTCGATCCACACAATATTGTTTCTATTCACAAAGAGGACCTTTCCTGAAATATCTTTATGTTCCGCATCAATTAAAACAATAAACGGATTGTCTGCTTTAGTGAATACGTCAGATACTCTATCTTTTATACCTATATTTACTTTTCCTAATATCGTTGAGCCATTTATGGTTTTGATAGTAACTTTTCTATATTCCCTTTTGTAAGGATCTTGGCTTTCTTCCATACCGATAACCTCCCTTATACGGTTAAACGACCTCCCGCAAACAGTAATGTTCCATCCTCATATTCCACAGGCTGTCCATTTTCTGCTCATGTTTTTGTAAAGGCCTTCCCCCGCAATGTCACAAATAGAGCGTAAAGATATCGTAAGGCCATCACTTTATAGTTACCTAACGCATGGAAAGTGGACATTCACCCGTCGTATTTAATGTGGAAATTGATGATTCGGCACATGGAAACCAAGTTTTAAGGAATTACAAGAAAAAGGATTTCTCATGGAAAGAAGATTTAAAAATGATAGGCTTCCCCTTCTAGGCAGAGAGGACAAAAAAACCTTGCTGATTGGATTACTGCATTATAAGGGGTGTCATGTCTTATCTCAACACGATTCCCCTTATAACGGTAGCTTAGCAGACTAAAGCCTAGTGACGTTCTTGGCCTTGGGTCCTCGGTCTGTCTCTTCCACCTCAAAGCTTACTCGCTCACCTTCAGCGAGTGTCTTGAATCCAGATGAGTCGATTGAGGAATAGTGTACGAATAAGTCATTGCCGTCTTCCTGCTCGATAAAGCCAAACCCCTTCTTATCACTAAACCACTTTACCGTTCCTTCTGCCATAGTACTAACCTCCTATTAAATAAATTTCTTCCATGGTCCCAAACCTCAGGTCGCCACTCTGGCAAAGGACACTATCCTTCAGAGCGAAGCTACCCCGCAAATAGAACCGATCCCTTAAAGTAAAAAACCATAATGCATAATTTATCTGTATGTCAAGCGAAAAGAGTATTTTAGCTGCACCTACTGTGAAAATTGTTGTTAAGGACTTATCGCTTAAAAATTTTGACAATTTTTGAATAATTGTTATAGTATATCTTTGTTAAAAAAATAGTTTAAAGGGATTCCAACAGTATGCCTATTTTTGAATACCATTGCATGGAATGTGATAAGGCTTTTGAGATTATAGTATTGGGTGACCAGGAAGTGCTTTGCCCTCTCTGCACAGGAAAAAACGTTATAAAACTTCTTTCTACCTTTAGCCATAAGAGTAAAGAAGAGTTTTCAAGTTCAAAGGAATCTTCCTGCAGTTCTTGTAGCGCCACCAGTTGCAATACCTGTGGCACATTGTGAGAAGGTTTTCTCACATCTAATCTTGAGCAGTGCCAGATGCTCTTTAAAATATGGAGGCAGTATGGAGACCAAAGAAATAACCTTAGAAAAATTAGATGCTGAGAAATTTATCGCGGAAAAGATTGAAGAGATTTCCTCAACTATTGGTAATGGGGTGGCTATCAATGCCTTGTCTGGAGGTGTTGATTCATCGGTTGTAACTATCCTTGGACACAAGGCATTAGGTGATCGATTTAAGACATATTTCATTGATAATGCCCTCATGAGAGAGGGAGAACCCGAATATATTGTTTCAATATTTAAAGATTTAGGGGTAACGGTTGAACTCATAAAGGCTGATGAAACCTTTTTTAAGGCATTAAAAGGTCTCACCGACCCTGAGGAGAAAAGAGAGGCTATCACACGCTCATTTTATAAAGATGCCTTTGCTCAGTTAGTAAAAGAAACTGGCGCGAAATATCTTTTTCATGGCACTAACTACACAGATGTAGAAGAAACTGTTGCAGGGATTAAAAGGCAGCATAATATCCTTGAGCAGCTTGGAATCGATCCACAGAAAATGTACGGATATAAAGTTTTAGAGCCATTGATTCAACTGCGAAAATCAGCGATCAGAAAGGTCGCTCAAGTAATTGGCTTACCAGAGGAGCTATACAATCGACCGCCTTTTCCTGGCCCTGCACTGGCGACAAGAGTAATCGGGGAGGTTACACCTGAAAGAGTAACAATTTTACGAGGCGCTACCAAAATTGTTGAAGAAGAACTATTGAATAGTGGTGCATTCCAGTATTTGGCTATTCTCCATGATGATAGGGTTACCGGGATACGAGAAGGAAAAAGAGATTATGGGCTGCAAATCGAGGTCAGGTGTTGGGAGAGTACCGATGCAAAAATAGCATCGCCAACCAGGCTTTCTTGGGACATTTTAGACCGATTGGCTGAGCGACTCACAACCGAAGTGCCCGGTGTTATCAGCGTTACATACAATATTACCAAAAAACCACCATCTACTATAGAAGCAATTTAGCCATCATTCGTCCTTTTTTGCATCATGCACTCCCAGGGGGCGTGTCGACTCAAATCCCGCTAAGTGGAACAATTGGTTATTATTCTCTATGCCCTTTGTAATTGTGTGGCGGTTCGGTACAACCCCCCAACGTATCTCTATTCGGGCCTCCCTCCCTGTCCCACGCCGTAGACGGGATCGGAACCATGCGAAAACATTAACGTGGGACTGTTTCTAAAATAGTATCGTATGGTAATACCTATACCAAATCATTGCCAGGTCCGGAGCAGAGATATAATAAAAGGCCATTCGTATCTCTCATCCGTAAGATTATTGACATGCTTATCAACTCCAGATAGTATTTAAATCATTACACGTCAACTGGAGGTAACATATGGAAATAAATCCCGACTATATAGCACCCTGCGGTCTTTACTGCGGGGTATGTGGTATTGTCTATGCAACACGCGAGAATAACCTGAAATTTAAAGAAATACTGGCCGGTTTTTATAGTGATAAACTCTCTAAAAGTGAAAAACTCTCTGTTGAAGACATTCATTGTAAAGGCTGTTTGTCTAGTGAGCCATTTTATTTCTGCAAAGAATGCGCTATTAAAGATTGCGTAACACAAAAGGGGTATTCAGGCTGCCATGAATGCGCAGATTTTCCGTGTAAACTAATAGAAGAATTTCCCATACCCCTTGGCAAGAAGGTTATTCTGAGGGCTATCCCCTATTGGCGAGAGGTTGGAACTGAAAAGTGGATTACAGATGAGGAGGCACGCTATATCTGCCCGAAGTGTGGTCATAAGCTTTTCAGGGGCGCGCAAAGATGTAATAAGTGTAAAACACCTGTTGATTTGGACTAAGGAAAATGCAATAACCGCCCACTCGTCCCACTTTATGGGACTCGTTCGAGGCACAGAGAACGCAGAGTAAGATCTCCTATAGAGAATCGCTTAAAATCCCGCATAGCGGGGTCCAAATGGGAACCGCATTGGGACTAATGGGAATGCCTATAATGGGAAAAATAAGTTAACTTATTTTTCCCATTAAGACTTCTCATGTTATTTTCAAGCGATCTCCTATGCCTGATTCCATGCTCTTCTCTGTTTACTCCTTGCCCTGTTAAATTGTAAATGGCATATGAGAAACAGTTGTAAATGGTTATCTTCAATCTTAATAATCTGCGAGACTTAAACCCTATTTAACAGGGTAAATATCAAATTAGAGAAACGAACGGGCGGTTAATAATCAACGATCTATAAGACCAAAATAAGGAGAAGGATTATGCAGTTAACAGCGATGATCATTAATATTATCTATTCTATTATAGGCGGATTGCTAACATTACTATTTATGTACTTCGGCTACAAATGGTTTGACAAATTCACCAAATTTGATACCTCCAATGAGCTCGCTAAGGACAACAAAGCAGTCGGGTTGGTTGTAATGGGAATTTTTATTGGTATCGGAGTTGCTGTAGGGCTGGTTATCGGATTAGGGCTTAATTAAGGGACAGATTCAGTCACAATAATTCTTATAAGGCTTATATTATCGTAATAGATACTTTGAAATTATGTAAATGATAGGTTTTGTAAATGGGAGAGTATATCCTAAAGGCATTGATAATTACTTTAGCGCTTGCTTTTGTAGCACCAGAGACACCTGCCTGCGCTGCGAGCACGGCCGTCGGCACGATAGAGAATTTTCCTAAAGTAACCTCAAGAAAATGGACAAGCAAGTATGATCAGTATTTTAGAAAATATACGAAAAGATATTTTGGGGTGGGTTTTGAATGGAAATGGTTCAAGTCCCAGGCCATAGCCGAATCAAACCTTAAAGCGAATGCCAAAAGTTGGGTCAATGCAAAAGGAATAATGCAGCTCATGCCAAAAACATTTCATGAAATCAAAAAGAAGAACCCCTCCTTTGTAGATATCAATGAACCGCGTTGGAATATAGCTGCAGGTATATACTACGATCACCAACTTTTTAAAAAATGGCGGGCCGAGCGACCATTTAAAGATAAACTATCTTTTACCTTCGCCAGTTATAATGCTGGTTTTCAAAACATTATAAAGGCTCAGAAAAAAGCTAAAATACAGGGGCTCAATGAAAACCTCTGGCATAATATAAAGTCTGTTGCACCAAGGGTGAGTGGCTGGCGCCATAAGGAAACAGTGGGATATGTTGATAAGATTACGACAATGATGAAATAAAGGATTTTCGTTACTATTCAGGTTCAAAGTTCCAAGGTTCACAGTTCAAGGTTAGAGAGATAAAATACTGTTGAATCATCGATCTAAAGTATTTATTTTCGATTTAAAGATAAATGAGGAGTTCATTCGATTCTTGCCACAAGCCACGCCGTTATTGCATGGATGTCAACCGTGAACCTTGAATCCCGATTTATCGGGAAACCCGATAACCTTAGTAGTTAAGGATTTTATATTTGACACTCTTTAAAATATTCTGATACGAGGTAGTTCACCATGAAATCAAAAATCTCAACTGCTGTGAGTCAAATCCCTCTTTCCGGTATTCGAGAAATGTGGCAACGTGCCGCGCAGTTTGATAATTTCATTTCCCTGGGGATTGGCGAGCCAGACTTTAACACTCCCAAAGAGATATGCAATCAGGCACTTGAGGATGCGATTCAAGGCGCCACCCATTATACTCAATCACAGGGAGATGCTGAATTGCTCAAAGCAATTCAGATGTATCTGCATGAGCGCCTAGGCGAGGATTTTTCACTCCGTCAGATTGTTGTGACTACCGGAGGGGTTGGAGGCTTGACATCATTTTTCCGTAGTGTGCTCAATCCTGGCGATGAAGTCCTTATACCAGACCCTTATTTTCCACCATATCGTCACCATATCGAATGGGTAGGGGGAAAGGTGGTACATGTTCAGACCCATTTTAGAAATGGTTTCGTGCCAACGCCCCAGGCCCTGGAAGCAGCAATCACACCGAAAACCAAAGCATTGCTGTTGAATTCGCCAAACAACCCAACAGGAGCTGTTATTCCTGCTGAGACACTGGATGACATTGCCCGAATAGCGGTAGAACAAGATTTATTAGTGTTAAGCGATGAAGTTTACGAAAGGCTCCTTTTTGACGGATTGACACACGAATCTATCCGTACACGGCCAGGCATGGAAGAACGAACAGTTGTGGTTCACTCTTTTTCCAAATCCTTTGCTATGACTGGTTGGCGTATAGGATACGCCTTTGGGCCGGAATGGCTCATTGAATCTATGATCAAAGTGGTAAGTTCGACTACATCCTGCGCCCCATCCGTTTCCCAGCGTGCTGCTCTGGCTGCTCTGCGGCTCGATCCAAAAATCGTCAATGCCATGGTTGAAGAATTTCAAAGGCGTCGTGACCACGCATATGAAGTGCTGCATAAGATCCCTGGCGTGAAGGTTCACAAGCCGAAGGGAACCTTTTATATATTCCCGGATATGAGCCAAATTACCCAAGACAGCCGTCAGTTTGCTCTGGATTTGTTGGATAAGGAACAGGTCGTGGTCGTTCCAGGAGAGGCATTTGGGCCTTCCGGAAAAGGGTGCTTACGTATAGCGCTGACGGTCAATCAGAAGATTCTGGAAGAAGCCTTCAAACGTATCCAACGTTTCATAGACACCCTTTCTTGATGTTTCTCTCTCAATAAATATCGTAACTATTCAGCCACCAAGGCACAAAGCCCCAAAGAGGAAATCAATATAAATTGAATAAGGGAATTTCTTCAGGCTATTATAAAGAATAATTCTATAGTCTTGGTGTCTTGGTGCCTTTGTGGCAAGATACCTGAGTAAGATACTAAATATCTTATTGTCGTTACTATTCTCCCATCTGTTAGTGCATCAAGATATTCTATTATAAAATTAACCTATCATCAATTATCGACCTTTCAATAATAATGACTTTAAAAATGCCTAATATTTGCCAAAAGAATCCATTAAGTGTATGAAGTACTATCGATTAGATGACCTCATAAAAACCAGAAAGGAGATGGTAAATGAAAGATGATATCAGGTGGGTAAAAACCCACTGTGCAAGAATGGATCATGGCGGGTGTGCGCTATTAGTAGGTGTGAAAGATAACAAAATCGTGAGCGTGAAAGGGGATCCGGATGGTTTTTTAAACAAGGGGTATGTATGCGCAAAAGGAATTGCATCTCCTGATCGTCTGACCCATCCTGATCGCCTCAAGCATCCTTTGAAAAGAGTAGGAAAGCGAGGTGAAGGAAAATGGAAACAAATATCCTGGGAAGAGGCATTGGGTGAGATAGCTGAAAATCTCAATAGCATAAAAGAAAAATATGGCGCAAAAGGGGTTGCATTTGGTGTTGGCATGCCCAAAGGCTTGGAACACTTTGTGTTAATCAGGCTGGCCAACATTTTTGGTTCTCCCAATGTCATCGCATCCCAGGACGTATGCCATGCTCCTCGAGAGATAACCGGAGTTCATACCTGCGGTTTTTATCCTGTGGCAAACCTGCATCACAAAAGCAAGCTTGTCCTTTTATGGGCGAGTAATATCACCTCCACAAATGAGGAGGGAGAAATCAACAGCATGCTTTTCGAGCAGTTAAGAAATGGTACCGAGCTGATAGTTGTTGACCCAAGAAAGATCGATTTGGTGAAAAAATCTAAGAAGTGGATACAGCTGAGGCCTGGGACAGATCATGCACTTGCACTGGGGTTTCTAAACGTCATTATCGAAGAGTCTTTATATGATAAGGATTTTGTTGAAAAATGGACCCACGGTTTTGATGAGCTGGCAGATCATGTAAAAAAATATACCCCGGAAAAAGTGTCCGAGATCACCTGGGTTACTCCTGATATCATTCGAGATACAGCACGATTATATGCCACGTCAAAGCCTGCGGTTATTCAATGGGGAAACCCAATTGAGCATACTGTCCATACCTTTGACACAACACGGGCACTTATTTGCTTGATGGCAGTATGTGGCAATCTTGATGTGCCTGGTGGTAATGTGCATGCAAAAGATCCAAAAATCATGGGCTTAGGGCAATTTGTCCGCGCCGATCTTATTCCGGATAAGAGAAAGGAAATGATCAGTGCCTATCATGGTGTGATACCCAGATTAATGACCATTCCACCTTCTTTCTTTAAAAAGGCAATTCTCGAAGAAGTGCCGTATCCCATTAAGGGATTCTATGCCATGTGTGCAAACCCCATGTTATCCTATGCAGACAGCCGCCAGACATATGAAGCATTTATGCATCTTGATTTTATAGCAGTCGCTGATCTGTTCATGACCCCAACAGCAGCTATGGCAGACATAGTGCTTCCTGTTGCCAGCCAATTCGAGATGGACGATATCGGCCATTACGGACTCGGTCACGGTTTTATCCTGGCACGGCCCAAAGTAGTTGATCCACCCGAAGAGTGTTGGCCTGATATAAAGATAATGAATGAGCTGGGTAAACGTATTTCTCCTGAAGAATACTGGTATGACGACCATAGCCAGTTTTTGGAAGATGTTGTTAAACCAAGTGATCTCACATACAGCCAGTTCGTTGAAAAAGGTTACCTGAAAGGCCCTGACAGATTCAAGCTTTATGAAGAAAAGGGCTTTCGAACCCCCACAGGCAAGGTGGAGCTTACATTGAGTACTGCAAAAAAATTCAATCTGCCACCTTTTCCGTCATTTAAAGGACTTCCAGAGGAAGACGATCCTGAATATCCTCTGGTACTCACTAATTCAAAAAGCCAGTATTACCTTCATTCATCATATAGATGGATAAAAAGACTCAGAGAAAAAAGACCAAATCCAAAGGCTGAAATACACCCTGATACTGCGTTAAAATACGGAATCAAGGAAGGCGATGAGGTTATTATTGAAACAAGGTATGGAAACATAACCCAGGTTGCTCATTGTACCGATAGTGTCGATCCAAGGGTAATAAATGCCTCACATGGGTGGTGGTTTCCGGAGGAAAAGGTGGAATCTCTGTATGGATGGGAAAAATCTAATTTTAATATCCTGACTTCTACTGAAAAATTGGGAAAGGAATTCGGAACACCTAACTTAAAAGCAATT
>JGI10211J34971_10001768_pt1 | contig 17746 bp, 17 predicted proteins | sample Etolagsediment_FD_34971 | JGI IMG/M metagenome (IMG submission 34971) | reverse complement strand
CGAGGCTTATTATTGGCCGCTTTTCATGGCAGGTAGAGGAAAAACAGGGGAGAATTCTTAATGGCTGAACCAGGCCACGGAACCACCAACAACATCGGGGACAAGATCATTGAGCATGTGGCAAACAGCCATGAGATGATCCATTTGGAGCTGTTCGGTGTTGATCTATCCATTACCAAACACGTCATCATGTTGTGGATCTCTGCTGGCGTTTTACTCACCCTCGCATTATATGCCACCCGTCGTTATCGCAAGGAAGAGCGACCCGTCCCCACGGGGTTTGCCAATGCCTTCGAGTACGTCGTTGATTTTGTTAGAACCGGGATCTTGATTCCAACCATGGGGAAAAACCATGTCATGAAATGGGGCCCCCTGGTGATGTCCTTCTTCTTTCTTATTCTGACCATGAACTTTTTAGGTCTTGTACCCATTTTTAATTACATCAATCACGGTCACGGCGGGACCACCGCCACGGGAAATTTCACGGTAACGGCCTCCCTGGCCATCATCACCTTTTTCTCCATCATCATTGCCGGTATTGCCGAACATGGTTTCTTCAAGCATTGGAAGAACATGATCCCTGGGAACGTTCCCAAACCGGTTCTGCTTATTTTAATTCCCATTGAGATCATGGGGATGTTCGTGAGACCCTTTGCCCTGACCATGCGACTTGCAGCCAATATGACAGCGGGACATATCGCCATGCTGGCAATTTTTGCACCGATATTTTTGATGCATAATGCCTATGTGGGTGTGGCATCGGTGACCCTGAATGTGGGTATCACCTTTCTGGAAATGATCGTCTGTGTGGTACAGGCATATGTATTTACATTATTGACATCAGTTTTTATTGGTCAGTCGATACACCCGCACCATTAATTTTTTGAAAATATTTAATCATATAATGAATCGCTTTTCCCTGTCGGTTGACTCAGTTCAAGGACGATTGACATGTCACCAAAACAGCAAAGCGGCTCACCTTAAACCCATCTTGAAAAGGAGTTATTAACATGGAATTTGCTTATTTAGGTGCTTCAATCGGTGCAGGCATGATCGTTATCGGTGCTGGCCTTGGTATTGGAAAATTGGCTGCTGCGGCTGCCGCAGGAATTGCTCGTCAGCCTGAAGCTGCATCTGCGATTACCGGCGCTGTCANCTGCCTCTCTTCCTCCTCGAAGGTGTTGCCATCATCGGTGAGGTTGTGGCCCTGTTAACCGTTCTCCTGAAGTAGGAATCATTAATATTATCCTATCGGAGGATCCATGGAGACGTTGACCACTTTCGATACGGGCTTGATGATTTGGACCTGGATCACCTTCATTATCGTGTTGGTGATCCTGGGTACCAAAGCCTGGAAGCCCATGATCAAAGCGTTGGAAGATCGTGAAAACTTCATTCGGGAATCCCTGGAAGGCGCAGAATCTGCCCGACACGAGGCAGACAAAGTGGCCCAGGAATATGAAGCCATGGTCGCAAAAGCGCGATCTGAAGCCCAGGGAATCGTCGCTGCCGGCAAGGAAACTGCCGAGCGCATGAAGGCTGAGATTCTGAAGGAAGCCCAGGAAAAATCGAATGGCATCCTTAAACAGGCTGAATTGCAGATCGGGGCTGAACGGGAAAAAGCCATTGGCGAGATCAGAAATCAGATCGTTGATATCTCCATTGCCGCCGCTGAGAAGATCATTTCCAAATCCTTGAGTAAGGATGACAACGAACGTCTCATCGAAGAGGCCCTTAAGGAATACGGACAGAATTAATGCGCATATCTGCAAAAAGTCGCCAATATGCAAATTTGCTGCTGAAGATAGCTGAGCAGAAAGGTGAACTGGAAGCCGTTTATCGCTCCATGCAAGCCTTCTATGCGGTGTATCGTCGGGAGGCGGTTCTCAAAGCTTTTCTGACATCCCGCAAGATCGTCGGCACAGATAAGATCACCTTGTTGGCCAAAGTTTATCCTGACCTTCATCCCATCAATCAAGCGTTTATTGTTCAATTGGGTGACGAGCGGGACATGAAGCTGCTGCCAAGTATCGTAAAATATCTTGAGATCGTTTTTTATCAGAGAAGCGATCAGGTCAAGGTTCACGCAGTGAGCACTTCAGCCCTTTCCCAGGATGCCGTGGCACAGATTAGAAGGGTTGTCCAGTCAGTAACTTCAAAAAATGCTGACTTTACAACTGAGGTGAATCCCGGAATACTGGGTGGATTAACATTAAGAGTCGGAAATACCATGCTGGATGCATCACTGTCCAGCAAACTCGCACGGGTCAGACAATCTCTGATCAAGTCTTAAAGGAAGACAGGAATATGACGGATATTCGAACAGACGAAATTACGAAACTACTCCAGGAGGAGTTGGGCAAACTCAATCTCGCCATTGATGTGGACGAGGTCGGTGAGGTCATCATGGTTGGTGACGGTATTGCCCGTGTGAATGGTCTGGAAAATGTAATGGCCTCTGAATTGATCGAGCTGCCAAATGGTGTCGTGGGAATGGCCATGAACCTGGAGGAGGACGAGGTTGGTCTTGTGTTGTTTGGCAACACCAGTCTGGTCAAAGAAGGTGATCAAGCCAAACGCACAGGAAAAGTCGTCTCCATTGGAGTGGGCGATGCCGTGATCGGTCGCGTCCTCAGCCCCATTGGGCACCCCATGGATGGCAAAGGTGAGATCAAATCTGAAAAAAGTTATCCTGTCGAGCGCAAAGCGCTGGGTGTATTGGCCCGTTCTCCTGTCAACCAGCCCCTGCAAACTGGTATCAAGGCCATTGACAGCATGATCCCCATCGGTCGTGGTCAGCGTGAGCTGATCATCGGTGACCGTCAGACGGGGAAAACAGCAGTTGCCCTGGATACCATTGTAAACCAGAAATATACCCATGATCCCAATACACCTGACGAACCAGTCTATTGTATCTATGTTGCCATTGGTCAGAAGGCCTCAACTGTGGCTCGCGTGGTGGGTGAACTCGAAGCTCAAGGCGCGATGGAATATACGACCGTGGTTGCCGCAGGTGCTGCCGATCCCGCTCCGCTCCAATTTTTAGCACCTTATACCGGTGCCTCCATCGGTGAGTATTTCCGCGACAATGGCAAACATGCCCTGATCATCTATGATGATCTTTCCAAACATGCGGTGGCTTATCGTCAGATGTCCCTGCTCCTGAGAAGACCCCCTGGTCGTGAAGCTTATCCCGGAGACGTGTTCTATCTTCATAGCCGTCTTCTGGAACGCGCATCCAAACTGAATAAAGATCTCGGTGGCGGATCATTGACAGCATTGCCAATTATTGAAACCCAGATGGGTGACGTATCAGCCTACATTCCTACCAATGTGATCTCTATTACTGATGGTCAGATCTTTCTGGAAACCGATCTGTTCAACAGCGGGCAGCGTCCTGCTTTGAATGTGGGTATCTCCGTATCACGTGTTGGTGGAAACGCCCAGATCGGCGCCATGAAAAAAGTGGCCGGTGGTATGCGGCTTGATCTGGCCCAGTACCGTGAACTGGCAGCCTTTGCCCAGTTTGGTTCTGATCTGGATGAAGAGACCCAGAAACAGCTCACCCGTGGTGCCATTCTCTACGAAGTGCTGAAACAGAATCAGTTTGCCCCCATGGTGGTGGAAAAACAGATCGTCATTTTCTATGCTGCCTCTTTCGGCCACCTGGATAAAATCCCTGTCTCAGAGGTCAAGCGCTTCGAAGCAGAACTCCTCTCCTATATGGATGCTACCAACAGTGACCTGCTGGACAAGATCAGAAATGAGGGACTCCTCACCGACGAGATCAAAGCCGGGCTGGAAAAAGCTGTCAGCGATTTTGTAAAAGGATTTGCTGCTTAACACGGGACCCTTATGGCCAATTTAAAAGACATTCGGAAACGTATTGGGACCATTGAGAGCATCAAGCAGGTCACCCGTGCCATGAAATTGGTGGCGGCGGCAAAACTTCGCCGCGCCCAGATGAACATGGAACAGGCCAGACCATATGCCAGACGGATCAATGGCGTTCTCAAACATCTCCTGCCGGATATTGAACGTGGTGCGCATGACCTGCTGACACTGCGGCCTGCCAAGAAAAAAGCTTTTGTCATTTTTACTTCTGACCGAGGCTTATGCGGAAGTTTTAACACCAATATCCTGAAAAAAGCCCAAGGCATCATTGATGCTGCGGGGAAGGATTCATCCCTCCTGATCTGCATCGGACGTAAAGGGCATGAGTTTTTCTCAAAGCGGGGCTACACCATCGTTGAACATTATGCTGATTTTTGGAAGGATCTTGATTTCAGCCACGCCACTAAAATGGCCGGGTCCATACAGGATCGCTATTTGAAGGGTGAGTTCGATGATGTGCGCGTCATATTTAATGAATTCAAGAACGTGGCTCAACAGGAGATCGTTGAGTATCATTATCTGCCCCTGGTTTTAGAGGAAGAAGATGATGATCTCGTTCATGATTATCTGTTCGAACCCTCCAGGGAAGAAGTGGTCTCCTCATTGGTGCCACGTCACCTGAACGTTCAAATGTGGAGGTTCCTGTTGGAGTCCAATGCTGCCGAACAGGCTGCGCGAATGACATCCATGGAAGCCGCCACGGAAAATGCCGGAGAGCTTATTGATAGGCTCCGACTGGAATACAACAAGGCACGACAAGCTGCAATCACAACAGAGATTTTGGAAGTTGTCAGCGGCGCCGAAGCATTAGTGGAATAAGAGGAAGATTCATACGATGGCTAAACAAGGAAAAATCGTTCAGATCATGGGAGCTGTAGTTGATGTCATGTTTGAAGACGGTCAACTACCTGAAGTTTTAAACGCCCTGAATATTGAACGGGAAGATGGAATATTGGTTCTCGAGGTTGCGCAGCATCTCGGTGAAAATGTCGTGCGTACCATTGCTATGGACTCCACAGACGGTCTGTCAAGAGGAGCCAAGGTGACCGATGTCGGTTCACCCATCTCTGTACCTGTCGGACCTGAGACTCTGGGTCGCATGTTTGATGTGGTGGGAAATGTTATTGACGGAAAGCCAGCACCAAAGGTTGCCAGGGCGCCCATTCACCATGACCCCCCAAAACAGGAAGACCTGACCACTGCCAGTGAGATCCTGGAAACAGGTATCAAGGTGATCGATCTGCTGGAGCCCTATTCAAAAGGTGGTAAAACAGGTCTGTTTGGTGGTGCCGGTGTGGGCAAGACCGTTTTGATCCAGGAGCTGATCCGAAACATTGCCACTGAGCATGGTGGCTACTCCGTCTTTGCCGGTGTTGGGGAACGTACCCGTGAGGGAAATGATCTTTACCTGGAAATGACCGAGTCTGGTGTTATTGATAAGACCGCTATGGTATTTGGCCAGATGAATGAACCACCAGGGGCTCGACTCCGTGTGGCCTTGTCTGGGTTGACCATGGCTGAGTACTTTCGTGATGTGGAAGGCAAGGATGTGTTGCTCTTTGTAGATAACATCTTCCGCTTTACCCAGGCAGGTTCTGAAGTATCAGCCCTGCTCGGTCGTATGCCCTCTGCTGTAGGCTATCAGCCAACCCTTTCAACGGAAATGGGTGACCTCCAGGAACGTATCACTTCAACCAACAAGGGCTCTGTGACATCTGTGCAGGCCGTTTACGTCCCTGCTGATGATTTAACTGATCCTGCTCCTGCTACCACCTTTGCTCACTTGGATGCCACCACCGTTCTGGAACGTGGTATTGCTGAGCTGGGTATCTATCCCGCTGTGGATCCCCTGGCTTCGACCTCTCGTATTCTGGATCCTCGCGTGGTGGGTGACCGCCATTATAATGTGGCCCAGGAAGTCAAGGTCGTCCTGCAGAAATATAAAGATCTTCAGGATATCATCGCCATTCTTGGTATGGATGAACTTTCTGATGATGATAAGAACACGGTAAACCGTGCCCGTCGTATTCAGAAATTCTTCTCACAGCCCTTCTTTGTTGCTGAAGCCTTTACCGGATCAGCTGGAAAATATGTGAGCCTGGAAGACTCCATCACTGGTTTTGAAGCCATCTTGAATGGGGACATGGACAAATACCCTGAGAATGCATTCATGTACAAGGGTAACATTGACGAAGTCATCGCTGCGTCCAAAAAGTAAAGGGTAGACCTGCATGGCGGGACAATTCCATTTAGAGATCATCACCCCTACCAAAGTCTATGATGAGGGGATGGTTGATTACCTCAGGGCAACAGGTGTAGACGGCGCTTTTGGTGTCATGGCTGGCCATACAGAAGCCATGATGGCTTTGGCCGTTGGTGAGATCAAAGTGGTAAAAGGATCACAGACAAAGATCTTTGCCGCTACCGAAGGATTTGCCGAGATCACAAAGGATCTGGTCCAACTCCTGGTTGAATCTGCGGAATCCCAGGATGAGATCGATCTCAAACGGGCTCAGGAAGCGCTGGATCGTGCCAGGGGACACCTGGCCCATAAGGGCGAACCTGAAGAGGATGAAGACCGCGCCATGCGTGCCATTGCCCGATCATTGAATCGGCTTCGGATCGCCGGCAAGTAGTCTCTTCGTAAGAAAATTGGTCACACGAGCCCTGCTTTTGCAGGGCTTTTTGTTAGCCCGTATTTCAATCTATGCCATAAATGGCTAGGTTCACGGGGGAGATGCACGATTCCGGTGATGGATGAGGTGAAGCAGATACTCCCGAAAAAATAAAATATGCTATATAGCAAATAATGCTAAAAATGTAACTATCTTGTCTGTTACTCATCCAAGGATTGAAACTTTGATCCGGGAAGGAATATGGACCCTGTTATTGCAGCATTAAAACATTCATTCATGATAACCAGTTTTGTTTTCTTCATGATGTTGGTCGTAGAATATGTGAATGTCCAAACCAGGGGAGGGTGGGCACGCATATTCAGTACGAAGCGCTGGAGGCAATATCTCCTGGCTGCCCTGCTGGGCGTCATTCCCGGCTGTCTCGGGGCATTTACCGCCACCACCCTATTCGGACATGGAATTATCAGCTTTGGCGCCCTGGTGACCACCATGATCGCTACAAGTGGCGATGAGGCGTTTTTCATGTTTGCCATGATTCCCAGGGAGGCAGTTGTCCTGACTTTGGTCCTGTTCATCGTCGGCATGCTTGGCGGCTACCTGGTTGATCGGTTTAAATGGAGCTTTGGTGCTGAGGTACCAGGAGGTCTACATGAACTCCCGCTGCATGAATCCGGTGCCTGCCATTGTTTCAATGCCCAGGATATCATTGTTCAATTCAAACAGTTATCGGCCCACCGGCTGGGATTGATACTCGGTCTACTGTTTATCTTGATCACCCTTGCATTTGGCTGGGTCGGTCCGCAGGAATGGGATTGGAAGCGGATCACCTTTTTCTCAGGTGGATTGATCTCATTGTTCATTGTCTCCAGCGTCCCCGAGCACTTCTTAAAAGAGCATCTCTGGGACCATCTGGTATTGAGGCATGTCCCCAGACTGTTCATGTGGACTGCCCTGACCTTGCTGGTGATCAATCTGCTGAAAAATGAGATGGACATGGCACACCTGGTGGCCGAGAACTATTGGATTCTGCTGGGAATTGCAGTTTTGGTGGGGATGATACCCCAGTCAGGACCCCACTTTGCATTTTTGGCACTTTACGTCGAAGGCAGTTTACCGCTTAGCATCCTCCTTGCAAATTCCATCAGCCAGGATGGCCATGGTACACTACCCCTTCTGGCTAATTCAAAGCGCACCTTTGTCGTGCTGAAAATCCTGAACCTCATCTGGGGCTTTATGTTGGGTGGCCTGGGCCATGCCGTGGGTCTTTAATGCGGTCAGGTAAACAGGTAATGATTAAGAATTAATAGAAAGAGGAATAAAATGAAGATTGCAATCCCCGTCGAAAACAACAAACTGGATATAGCTATCAGGATGGGTCATGCCGCATATTATGCCGTGTTTGAAACCAAAAATGAGGGCCTGGAGGAGCTGGGCTTTTTTGCCAATGAACATGACCACCACGGACATGCAGGGCACCACGGCGAGCACCAGGGTCATGGTCACGGACACGGTCAACACGGACACGGCACACCTGAAGAACCTGAAGAAGAAGCCATTGCGGAGCATCAGAGAGATCTGGGTGTTTTACGGGAATGTAATGCGGTGATCGTGCGAGGAATTGGACCCAATATGAAGACTGCATTAAAAAGGGAAGGCATCCAAATATTTCGGGCTTCCAAAGCGCTGGGGTCAACACCCGATGCCCTGCTGGCATCATTCATCAAGAAGCCCGAAGCCTTCAAAGAAGAGTAACGATCGGTTTCGGGGACGACCTGTGAGGCCCGTGCACTGGATGGGACATGCCCATGACCATCCATTTTGATTGAAATCTTTCCCCATTTTAGTGCTATCTTAGCGCTCTGAATTCAATTCTACTTGAAGAGGATGGAACGGTTGCTGAACGCTATAAAATTGAGTATAAAGAAAAACCCCTGGTACACGCTGAGCTATTTTTTTCTCCTGGGAGCTGTGGGATTCTCCGGCTTTCTGGAATACCACCGGCAGGTAAATCATTTATTGAACCTGATCCAGGATCAGGCCGCCACCACCGCTGCTGTGATTGCCCAAAGTGGGAGCAGTCAAGCCACGCTGCACCAGGAGCTGGAGCAGTCCTATCTGGAACATGGATACGATCTTTTGGCATTGCTTCAACAGGCTGAACAGGAGAGAGACCTGGACGTAGATCAACTCTATGCGCTTTTCCCTGAAAATAGCTTACTGGAACTTACCATTTTTGACAGGGAAGGAAATATGGTTCCAAGCGGCCCCCGTGCTGCAGCCAGGCGGTCGCCAGAAGTCCTTCAAAAGACAGACTGGATAGCAGAGCGAATTGCCCCTCTCCTTAACCAGGAAGCCGACTATGTTATCCAGGATTTTAGGCTGTATGATTCGCTGAAAAACAAAAATGCAGGTCGATACATGGTGGCCCTGGCCAGACCGAATGGTGGTGCTCTTGCCGTGGCTCTGGATGCCATGGATGAGGAGAATCTAAGCTATTTGACTACCATGCAGACCGCCTTGGGCGATCTGATCCAGGTCAAGGGGATGCGCTATGTTCAACTCTCCCTGGATGATCAGGACACCTACTCAGTCTTTAGAGATGGGGTGCAGGTGGACTCCACCTGGCAACGTGAAGCTCTGGGTGATATCATTTTTAGAGTTTGGAAGGATGATACTCAGCTCGTCGAAGTCATTCGCCCTGTGTTTTTTGAGTCAGGGATTGGTGAGGTCCGAATCGGTTTTGATGGTGAAAGTCTCTTTGATCTGCGGCGACAGATGATATATGAGGTGAGTCTTCGATCGGTATTGCTTACCCTGCTGGCCCTGGTATCCATATTCTTTCTCATCACCCGACAGAACACACGCTTTCTGGAGGAGGAGAAGCAGCGCATCGAGAAAGAGGTCTATCGTCTGGAAGGATTGAATCGTCAGCGGGAAAAACAGGCTGCCATGGGTGAACTGGCTGCTGGCGTGGCCCATGAGATTCGAAACCCTCTGAATGCCATCGGCATCATTGCCCAGCGCTTGACACGGGAATTTAGTCCAGACAAGGATGCTGAAGAATTTCGAGAATTGACGGGATCCATGAGTTCAGAGATCCAGAGGATCAATAAAACCCTCCAGGAATTTCTAGCCTATACCAAGCCAACACCCCTGGATCTTGCACCCCTGGACGGCCCGGAATTTATGGATGAGCTTAACCGTTTATACCAGAGCCAGGCTCAAGAACTGGGTGTCCACTTCAAAATGGAATCGGAGGTGGTTACCTTTCAGGCCGATCGTCAATATTTGAAACAGGCTGTCTCCAACCTCATAAAAAATGCCCTGGAAGCAAGTCAGGCAGAAGGAACGGTTACCGTTGGCCTAGCCCGGGATGCCTCCGATGTTGTCATTGAAGTGTTAGACCGTGGATCTGGAATGGAACCGGAAGAGATCACTCGAATATTTGATCTATATTATTCAAGCAAGGATATGGGAACAGGGGTTGGTCTCGCCTTGACCCATAAGATCATTGCAGATCACCATGGCAGTATTGAGGTTGAGTCCACACCTGGAAAAGGGAGTTGTTTTAAATTGAGAATACCGGTGAAACCATGACCCGAATATTAGTAGTAGACGATGAACGAGCCCAGAGAGAATCCCTTGCAGGGTTTCTGAAAAAGATCGGCTATGAGGTACATAGTGAGGCCTCAGCGCAGACTGCGCTGGCATATATGTTCAATCAACCCGTTGATATCGTTCTTTCAGATTACAAGATGCCCTATATGACCGGTACGGATCTGCTGAAGGAAGTCAAATCCAGACATCCTGGTGTGGTTTTGGTCCTCATCACCGCCTACGGAACGGTTGAAAAGGCAGTGGAGGCCATGAAGACGGGAGCCTGGGATTTTATCAGCAAACCCATCGATCTGGACCATCTTGAAAGCTTGCTCAAGGGGATTGAAGCCCACCTTGCAGATAGCCGAAAAACTCCTGAACCCGTGAAGTCCAAAAAGCCGGGGAGCGATCCTGGATTTTTGGCAGAAGATCCCGTCATGCTGAAGATACTGAATCAGGCGGATCGTGTGGCTGGCAGTCGGGCCAGCATTTTAATTACGGGTGAAACAGGAGTAGGAAAAGAGGTGCTTGCCAAATATGTGCATCAACATTCAACGCGTCACGACCAGCCCATGGTCGCTGTCAATTGCGCTGCCCTGCCCAGTCACCTCATCGAAAGTGAATTGTTTGGTCATGAAAAAGGGTCCTTCACTGGCGCAACAGCTTCGCGGATAGGCCGATTCGAAGAAGCCCATCAAGGCACGCTTTTTCTGGATGAAATTGGAGATTTGCCCCTGGACATGCAGACCAAATTGCTGCGCTTTCTTCAGAGCGGCGAATTTCAACGCATCGGTGAGAACCAGGTCAAAACATCAGATGTGAGAATTGTCGCTGCCACCAACGTGGATCTGGAACATGCCGTGGAACTCGGCGAGTTTCGCCAGGATCTGTATTACCGATTGAATGTGATCAATCTGCATATTCCACCCCTGCGGGAAAGAAAACTGGATATTCCAAAATTGGCTCAATTCTTTATTGATCAATATACCAGTCGCGAAAACCGACCAGAGCTAAAAATATCCCAGGCAGCTTGTGCGCTATTGGCTGAATATCATTTTCCGGGGAATGTTCGAGAATTGGGAAACATGATCGAACGCTCTGTTCTGCTCACCGATGGTCCGGAAATTCAACCCGGCGACATTGTTTTTCAAACCCAGAAAGCAGGAGGGACTCAAAGCGGAGGACTCAAATCTTCTGTGGTTGAATTGGAAGCGGATCTGATCCGGCAAACCCTGCAGGAAGCCGGTGGCAACCAGAGTGAATGTGCCCGACGCCTGGGTATCAGTGAGCGGGTCCTGCGATACAAACTTCAGAAATATAAGTTGAAGTAACATTTAATTGTTGCCTCTCCACCTTTATCCACTTCTTTGCCAATCAATTTCCAGCCTGGATCGTAGGTCCTTGACCTGGGATCCACGGATTCGACAAAATTGTCGAACTTCGCGATGTTTGTCGAGTGAAGGCGGTTAATAACTGAAGTTATTTTGCATGGGGGACAGTCTATAAGTGTATATAATACAAGTATATAAAGACCATTCGTTAAAAATAATAAATTTGTGGCACGACCATTGGACTAGTGAGGGCAGCTTTTAACAAAGAAACCGAACCAAAGGAGTAAGGAAAAATGAAAAAGCAGCTCGTAACCGGATTAATGATGTTGGCAGCCATGAGCGTTTTCGCTATCGCCAGCCCGATCTATGCACAAGCAGGGGGAAATCAGTGGGGTGGTGGTCCCGGAGAGTTCATTGACGAAAATGGTGATGGATTCAATGACCTGGCACCCGATGCAGATGGTGACGGCATCCCCAATGCCTATGATGAAGATTATGTTCCTGCAGGTGGTGGCAATGGCCCCGGAAATGGAACAGGCGAATTTGTCGATGAAAATGGCGATGGCTACAATGACAATGCACCTGACGAAGATGGCGATGGTATTCCCAATGCCTATGACGAAGACTATGTAGGCCCCCAGGATGGAACTGGTTTTGGCGGCGGAAATGGATCTGGCAATGGTCAGGGTGGACAAGGTAGTGGCAATGGTGGTCACAATGGCAGCGGACCTGGCGACGGCAGCGGTGTCGGACCTGGCAATGGAAGTGCACCCCAGAATTGGCCGAACCTGTACAATCACGTTTTCAACTGAACACACAGCACTAGTCCAAGGATCAGCGAGGGAGGGGCATTGCCCCTCCCTTCCTAATAAAGGCAAACCATGAAAATCCAGTCCAGAAATCAGCTCCAGACCTTGAGAAACCTGCTTGTGTTTGTTGGACTCTTTACCACGCTGCTGCAAGGTGAAGAATTGTACTACAGCACAGACCATTCAGTTGGTTTTTCTGACTTCCTGCTGGGCACCAGACTGGTTGAGGATGCCTCCTACACAGATCATGGGTTTGCCATGAGCTCAGTCATATCAGACCAATTTCGAACCTATGTCGATCTCTCTCATTATCAGATCTACCCTTATGCAGAATATTCTTCCAGTCAGGGCGAAGTTGGCTTGCAGGCTCGCTATCTCGAGATCAAGGACAATCAATTCTTTGCCGGTGTGTTTGGCACCTTGCGACGTTACCACTCGGAATACAGCTACTATAACAACTCGTCATTGGGTGTCTATTTCAAATGGAAATATTACTTCAGGGCTACTCAATTGGTGACCAGTGGGATCGATGTGAATTTGAAGCGCTACGCTGAACTGCCGGAAGCATCCAATACGGAACAGCAGATCTATATCAAATACAATCATTCCTTCAAAACCCGCACCTCGATTAATGTGGGGACGACGCTGGGGCAGCAGGATTTTTGGCCGCAAACGACGTTGGAGGGCCAGGGCGTGAACCTTAGCACCATCGAAGTTGATCCCATTCCTTCCAACTTGCTATTCACATCCTCCCTGAGGCTGAGCCAGTCTCTGGGAGCAAAATTGGGACTAACCTTGTGGTTGGAAACTCAAAAGCTCTTGAATGAAGCAGGTGGAACGCTACTTCCCCAGGATGGATTGAATAATCCATTTATTGATAACTATCGATGGGAAGGCCCCTCTACATCATTGAGATTGATCTATCGGCTCAACCAAAATAACAGCTTTACACTGTCACACAGTTTTGTCGACAAAGCCTTTCTGGATGTCCCCGTCTATGCCTTTGATTTTGAAGCCAGTAACTATGTCCTGTTTGAAGAGGCATATGTCGATCTTGGCTTCGATCGCCAGGACAAACGCCAGAGCGTGCAATTCAGTTGGAAGTTCGCCCAGCTTTCCTCCATGTCAGCATGGTTGGCCGGGACTGAACTGATTCTGAATGTGGGACGTGTTGAAAACAGCTCCAATGATCCCATTTATGATTTTGGAAGCTCCAATTATAGCTTGAGTATAAATTTTAACAACTAACTGAGGATACAGATCATGAAACTAAAATTGATCCTTTTCGTGTTACTTAGCTTCACCCTGGCCCTTTCTCAGGGGCGGCGTGGAGGCGGTCAAATGACCTGGGACGAAAGTCTCAACCTGACCACGGAGCAGATGCAGCAGATCACAGAACTCCGTGAAGCCATGCAGCCTGCCATGCAGACCATGCGCCAGAACACCAGAACCCTGGAGCAGGAATTAAGACAACTCACCCGCAGCGGTGATGGGGATGCAGATCGTATTGCCGAATTGGAGGCTAGCATTGCCACCAATGAAGCTGCCATGGCCGCTCTCATGGAAGGCCATCGCACACAGATCAGAAATCTGCTGACACCAGACCAACAATTGATCTTTGATCAGCACGAATTTGGTCCCCGGGATGACCGTGGCCGCGGTCGCGACGATCAGCGCGGAAATCGACCTGGTAACACTGGCAATCGAGGAAATCGGGGTGGCAGAGGTCGCTGGTAAACTTTCATCCATCTGGATGGATCCTCCCTGTTGGAAAGTGCCCTGGGTAAAACCGGGGCACCTGTTTACATTCACTTGTATTTGTTAAAACCAAAATTATCCGGACACCTGAAAACATGATCTTTAGAATTATAGCTTCCTCTTTTATTGTGACCAGCCTTCTGGCTCAAGCATTGCCCCAAGGCACCACCGATCTTTTCGCCGGTTCTGGCAATTGTGCCATTTGCCATGCCCCTGGTGGCCCCAACCCAAGTGCTCTGCTGGATTCAGATGGCAATGATATCTCTCCCACCACATTATGGCGATCCAGTATGATGGCACATTCTGCCAGGGATCCACTCTGGCAGGCAAAGGTGCAGGCGGAAATAATGATACATCCCCATCTTCAGGAGTTGATCGAGGACAAATGCAGTACCTGTCACGCACCCATGGGGCGCACTGAAGCGATCCATGATGGCATGGAGCATTACACCATGGAATCCATGCTTTCGGATCCCATTGCCATGGATGGCGTTAGCTGCGCTGCCTGTCATCAAATACAGGATCCCTTGCTCAGCGAAGTATCCACTTTCTCAGGACATTATGTCATAGAAAACGATCGACAGATCTATGGCCCCCATGAGAACCCCCTGGCCACACCCATGCAGAACATGCTGAACTACACCCCTGTCTATTCCGAGCATACACAAAAATCGGAGTTGTGTGCCACCTGTCATACCTTGTTCACACCCTATCTGGATGATGCCGGTGAGATCGCCGGTGAAGCGCCGGAGCAAGTTCCCTACCTGGAGTGGCAAAATAGTGATTATCCTGAGCTTGGCATAGAGTGCCAGACCTGTCACATGCCCGCTTATGATGAGCTTGTGGGCATCGCCAACCGACCACCCTGGCTTTCTGAACGCCAACCCTTCCATCCGCATGAGTTTGCGGGAAGCAATGTTTTTATGCTGAGGCTGCTTCGCCAATTCCGTGAGGAAATCGGTGTGACAGCAACAGATGCGCAAATGGATCTAAGTATTGAGAAGAGCCTGGAGATGCTTCAAAACCAGACCGTTGAGCTTGAGGTTCAGAATGATTGGGTGTCTGGTGATACGCTCCAGGTCAGCGTGCATCTGGAAAATCTGGCGGGTCACAAATTCCCAACCGCCTATCCCAGCCGAAGGGCATGGATCGAATTGGAGCTGACAGATATCCAGGGCAACACACTTTTTCATTCAGGAAGCTGGGATGATCAAGGGGAAATCCTGGGTTTGGATAGCATTTATGAACCCCATCATGATCAGATCAGAGATGCGGCTCAAGTTCAGATTTATGAAAACATTCCCATGGATATCAATGGGGAACGCAGCTTCACTTTGTTGAGAATTGCAGGCTATTTAAAAGACAATCGACTGCCTCCCAGGGGATATTCCAGTCTGGGACCTGCATCAGATTCAACCCGCATCGAAGGACTAGCTGCGTCAGATTCCAATTTTAACTGGAATGGCGGCGCAGAAGGCACTGGCTCCGATGATGTGTCCTACAGGATCGGCGAGTTAAACCCAAACCAGATCTATAACATCAGGGTTGCCGTCCACTTCCAATCCATTTCACCTCGCTTCGCAGATGACTTGTTTGCCTATGATATCCCAGAAGTGACACGATTTCAGAGTTACTACTCCGCCATGGATCTGTCTCCGGTCACCCTGGCTGAAATTGAAACAAGCACCCACCCAGCCACCTCCATCGACCCCGGCAATAGGATATTGCCAGAACAGCTTCAGCTGACGGCGTATCCCAATCCGTTTAATCCATCAACACATCTTGAGTTGGAAATCCCCATGGAGGGAATCGTGAGGATCACGGTATTTGATCTGAACGGTGCTCAGGTCGATGCCATTGATTTGGGCCATGCGACTGCTGGTGCTTATGGCTTTTCCTGGCATCCAAATCAAACGACCGCCCGGAGCTCAGGCGTATTTTTGGCCAGAGTTGAGCTCAAGACCACGGATGGAGTTTCCATTCAAACCGGTTTTTTGAAGTTGGTCTATCTGAAGTAGGGGTGCGCCTAAGGTTTGGCGATTCGCTGGGTCCAATCAGCGCTGATCGATCCGAAAACACCAAATCCGTCATCAATACCATAACCCCGAGCGATGCCACCGTCACCCAGGAGAATGTTGGAGATCTCGGCCAAATCACCAGACTGTAGAAAATAACCATAATAGTTATCATCCATGAATCGAACCCTGAGATTCATCCCCGTCGTGGTCGTCTCGTCGTCAAACTGTCCTTCCTCAAAGCACCAGTTATCCAGACTGGAGACCCAGGTCGTATCGCCGGCTTCAATCGAGCTCCACTGCTCAAGCCCGCAAATCCAATTGGCATAATCATTTCGGGTCTGTCCTGTTGCCACCGATGTGGCATAGTCGCCTGCATATTTCCACTGAACTTCAAATAGATTTCGGATGGAGACCGTGTCCGCCAGGAGATCCTCCTTGATCTCAGGCAGGGGCGGCGTGTGCGTCATGCCTGTGGTGAACAATCCTGATTCCGTCTCAATGCTTACATGATATTCTGTATTTGGCTCAGGGGTAAAACTACCATCCACGTTCCGATAGATGGCGGGATCGCTGAAAATGCCATAGTAGTAGCCATATCCATCATAGGGTGAATGCTCAGGCGCAAGCTCAAAGCGGTAATCCTGATTGCCATCAGAGACCAGCACGGTGGCGTCCTTGACCACATACCGGCTTTCATAGATATTCCGTATCCAGGGTGTTTCATACCAAAAGGTATCGCTGACCGTTATTTCCAGGTCGTAATCGTAATACTCCCAGGTGTCATAGTAAACGGTGTCCTTTCCAACCAGGATATCGAGGGGGCCGGCTGTATCCAGGGTTTTATGGACAATGATGAAGCTCTCAATAGAATCATCCAGACTGATCAATCCAAAGATGTTCAAGCGCTCCTCGTTATCGGTATCAATGGATTCCCAGCCCCAATTTCCACAGGACACAATCAGAAGCAGTAAAAATACTGAAACTGCAATAGCCAGAGCCCGCTGTGCTTTGGGCCTGGCGGACATTTCCACAGGCTCAATGTCCGGCATGATGCGTTGTCCTTTTTTAGAATTCATATTTCACTCCAAAGGTGGGGAAAAATGGAAACATGGGGATGCCAGCCCGTTGGACACCCAAATTGACATACTCGCCACTGCGTGGGTCAAATTCCCCGCGGGTCTGATGGATGTAGCTGAACACATTCAGATGATTGGTGACGTTAAGGACCTGGAAATACCATTCTTTTTCACCAAAGCGCCAGCTGGAGCGCTTTTTCAAACTGACATCCCAGCGGAAATAGTCAGGATACCGCTCCGCATGTCTATCCCCATAGAGATAGGTCTGCTGGTCCCACCAATAATCATTGGTGGAGTAATTGTCGCTATACCAGGTTTCTGAACGACCAATAACCGCCGTATAGGGATTGCCGGTGGAGTAGGTGATGGCTGTGCTGAAATGCAGGGTTTTATTCAACGCCCAATCTGCCACCACGTTAAGGGTGTGGGTCCGGTCATATTTGGGAAAATACCAATCCTGGCCGGGATACTTGCGCTTCGTTTCTGCATAAGTGTACCCTGCCCACCCCCGCACCTTACCGGTGAGTTTTTTTGCCAGCAGTTCAATGCCATTGGCGTAGGCATCTGTATCCCAGAATTCATTAAAGGGGTCGATCCGCAGATTACCTTCACCATCCAGGGCAATGA
>JGI10211J34971_10001767_pt1 | contig 17751 bp, 16 predicted proteins | sample Etolagsediment_FD_34971 | JGI IMG/M metagenome (IMG submission 34971) | reverse complement strand
AAACCCTTACAAGCCAAAATCTGTGGTAACCTCTCAGAAAAATAATAACAATCTTTACCATCCAACTTTGCAGTCAAACTATCTCCAACTGAACTTATGTTAAGGTTAACAAGTGAATTTGAGAAAACTAAATAAACTTGACTATAAGGAATATATCCTTTATAAGCTTTAGGATACAACTCTTTTAAAAACTGTGGACCATAAACTTTCAAATTTATAGTGTCATCTGCATACAATAAATCCAAAATCTTCTTTCTATCCAAGTTCTTATCTTTCCACATACCATTTGTGTACAAATTAGTACAAACCATACTTACATCACATTTGAAATCCTCATCCTTCTTATAGAAGCTATAATCCTCATCAAAACCTTGATGAAAATGATAAGCATTCTTAAATTTCTTAGTACCTCTCAAATATTTTGTTATTTTAGAGTTAACACTGAATATATGGTCATAATCTTTATAGTAGGAATCCAAATGTTCTTTAAAGTTAGGATTTGGATCCCAATTTATTTGAATAAGTTTTGCTCCAGTTTGTAATTTGATTTTTTTGAGAGCGTTATTATACTTAGCACACAAATCTACACCATGCCACATAATTATAGAGTTACACTTTTCAGAACAGTTGTTAATATATAATCCCATATCAACACTCAATCTTTCACCTTTGACTGCGGATAAGATTTCATTCTCGATTTTATAATTTTTATGTTTACCTTCTCTTAAAATATCTTGTGAAGCGAAAAGTGGAAAGAATGCAATATCATGACCAAGATATCGCAATCCATTACTCATAGCTTTATATCCATCCGCCAATGCATAACATCCGATAATTAGAAACTTCATTTTTCCTATTAGTTTATTAATCGAAAAATAATCACTCTTTTAAACTAGCATCCCAAAAAGTTTATAGAAGTATACCTCTTGGTAAACGTTTTTTGTCAATGCTTTTTTGCAATTACGCAAAAAAAAAAAAAGCATAAGCATGTTTGTTTTAACCAAATAATCTATATGTAAGATTAAAGTTATGAATTATAGTTCATATGGAGTTTATAGGAAAAATAGTAATCCAAACTATATGAGATATACACCTCAACAGTTTCAATATCTCCAAAGAAACAGAATGTTAGTACAACAAAGATTACAACAACAAAGATATAATGCATATGGAATTAGACAACATTATCCGCAAAAAAACAGTAACCAATATCACACAATGAATAAAAAAATAAATCATTTGTCAACACAATTGAAACAAAAAATCAATAGTAATTTCTATGATGAAACAGATCTTTCAAATGAAAAGGACAAATATTTCTCTTACATCAATCTAAAAAACTTTTTTTTTAACTTTAAAACCAATGAAGAACTAATATCTAATAAATATCTTAAACCAAAAATTTTCTTAGAAAAAGGAAAAAGAGAATCAATCTTAGTTCTAAATGAATGGGGATACCCACCTTTTGGTGGAGGTGAGAACTGGATCTTAGACACATGCCGTATTATGAATAGGAAATATGATTGCTATATGCTCTGCTTTAGAAATCAAGCAAAAAATCGTGAATATGAAAATTATGAAATTATTAACCTTGATTATTGTAAAATTATTCTTATGAAAAAAGATATTACAGAGATCCTCAAACTAATTTATGAACTTAAACCAAAACTCATATGTCACCAAGGTGTTGAACGTATTTTTGCGATGAAGGTTGCAAATTGTACAGGAATTCCTTTTGTTACTGGTTTTTGTTTTTGGAATGATATGATAGAATTTCATGATGACACAAATATTAATATGATGGGGAAGAAGCAAGAAATACGTGGAAATTACCGTGTTATTAAAAACAATAGTTACATCTATTGCGTTTCAAATTTTATGAATGATATTTTAATTAAAAATAATGAAAAATCAATACCAGTCATTGAAAGCATTTCCCTCAAAGAAAACTTCACAGCACCCTTCAGTATGGAGGATTTCTCCAAAAGAAAATATGTTTCAATACTTAATATTCACCATTTAAAAGGTGGAAAAATTATTTTGAATCTCTTAAGAAAACTAAATAAAAGAATTCCACTCCTTCTTGTTAATACCGAAAGATTAAATCCACTTTTAACTGATATTGAAAAAGCAGTTTTAGATAGAAACACAGTAAACAATGTCAATCTTTATTATAACAGTAAAGTCGATGATATTAAGGAGATTTACAAGATGAGTAGAATTGTTTTGATTCCATCTGTTGTTGACGAAACTTTTTGCCGAGTGGGTTATGAAGCTATGATGAATGGTATACCAACTTTAGCAACTAATTCTGGTAATCTTCGTTATTTATTAAAAGATTATGCTGATTATGTTGATAAATATGATTCAGATACATGGTTAAATAAAATTGAATCGATTTATTTTAATAAAAAGAAGTGTGAAGCCATGAGTAAGAGACCAAAAACAATTAAGTTTCCAGAAGATATTTATCAAAAATATTTGGATTTTATTGAAGTCATTGATAAACCTAAATTTAAACTTAATGAAAAAAGAATTGGTATTTTGGTTCCGTGGGCAGATCAAGGTTTGGGAATTCAAGGAAGAGAGTTGTATATAACATTGGAGAAGCTTGGATTTGAGCCTTATGTTTTCAGTTTCAAACCTTACCTTTCAACAGCAGAAAATCCATTGATGCAGGTTGATGCAAGTGAGTGGAAGTACAAAAATATTTATTTTTCGGATAATAATCGTGAAAATATTACTGAGGATGAATTGATTGAATTTATTTTTAATCATAGAGTGTCAAAGATGTTGATTCCAGAATTATGTTATGGCCCTATTTTCAAAACATTGGCTTTCTTGAAGTTAATGAATGTTAAATTATACGGATTGGTTAATATTGAAACAACTAGGATTAATGAATTAACTGATCATCTTATTTTAGATAAGATTTTGACGAATAATAAGAGTTCATATGAGATTATGAAAAATATTTTTGATGGAGAAAAGGTTGGATATTTGGGATTTGGAATGAACCATTCGTATTTTAATGAACTTAAACTTAGGGAAACTAATCCAACAAAAATAAAATTTGTTACTTTTGGCGGTTTGAACTCATTGACTAGAAAGAATATTGATTCTACAATTAATGTTTTCTCACATTTAGAAAGAAAAACCAAAATACAAAACTGGGAATTACATATTTATGTACAAGGAAATGAATTAATAAATAAGAATTTACAAGACACTCCAAGAATTAAATACCACATCGGAAATATGAGTTACAAGAATGTTATTGACCAATATTTAGACGCAGATATAACCATTCATTTAGGTGATCATGAGGGATTGGGTTTGGGATTTTATGAATCCTTAAACTGTTATACTCCACTTTTGACACTCAATTGTTATCCAAATTGTGAAGTGGTTGAGAACAACAAGAATGGATGGTTGATAGATTGCCAATTTGAGAATTTCACCGACAATAATAAAGGCATTGTGAGAAAGGGAAAGATTAATAATAATATTTATTTAACAAAGGTACACGAAATATTGGTCACCAATCTTCCACACACATTAAATGTTATTAAGAATTGTAACAAGTTGAGTTCAACTGATTTTGAAAAAAGATTAAAACAATTTATGCTTGAATAAAGAGACGCCGCCGCTTCGCTTCGGCGCAACTCACTTTGTGAGTTGATAGGCATTCTCTCTTTGGTATAAAAAGTAGTTAACAAGATTAAATATTAATGTTGTTAAGCGGTTCTAATTTATCAAAACAGATTAAACGTGAGTTGAAGGAGAAGGTTCGGGTTGAATTAGAAGAAAACTTGAGTAAATCTCCAGGTTTGGGTATTATTTTGGTTGGTGACAAAGCTGATTCTAAGATTTATGTGAATATGAAGAAGCGTGCTTGTAAGTTTGTTGGAATTGAGAATTTTGATGTTCATATGTCTGTGGATGTGACGGAGGATGAAGTTTTGGCACAAGTTGATGCTTTTAATGAGAATCCAGATATTCATGGTATTTTGATCCAATTGCCTTTGCCACCTCATTTGAATGAACAGAGGATTTTGAATAGGGTGCGTTTAGATAAGGATGTTGATGGATTTCATTTGGAGAATGTTGGTAAGTTGGCTGTTAATTCAAAAGAGGGAGGTGTTTTGGTTCCTTGTACTCCAGCGGGAATTATGGAGCTATTGGCTAGGAATGGTGTTGATGTGAGTGGGAAGAATGTGGTTGTTATTGGTCGTAGTAAGATTGTAGGTATACCAATTTCGTTGTTGATGTTACATGCCAATGCGACTGTTACGGTTTGTCATTCTAGGACGCAAGATTATAGACAATATACTAGAAATGCTGATATTGTGGTGGTTGCAGTTGGGAGAGCAAAGATGATTAAAGCGGATGATTTGAAAGATGGAGCTGTAGTGGTGGATGTTGGTATTAATCGTGTAAATTCTGATAATGAAAAGGGGTATGTTATTGTTGGGGATGTTGATTTTGATGATGTTAAGGATAAGGTGTCAGCAATTACTCCAGTTCCGGGTGGTGTTGGACCGATGACTATTGCGATGTTGTTGAAACACACTGTTGACGCATGGGATCCTAGTAAATAAAAAAAATGATGCTAAAAGATATGAGATTTTATTAATCATTATATTACTCAGCATCCCCTTTCTTAAGGGGGGTCAAGAAACCTTAATAGCTGGTGTAGGCTTCAACCTTTTGGTGTCCTTGAGGGGACCGAGGTAGAGAAGTATCAATCAGCGGGTTAATCAGCCGTAGAACGTTGGTGAAGCCCAAATTAACCGCAAATGAATGGCGGCGCACGAGGGACTTGGCCGCCCACACTTCACGTGGGCACTCTTCGGGTATCCCCCACTTTTTGGTGGGGCAAGACCCACGGGACCAACCCTATAGGGGAGAGATATGCAAGAGACTTAGCCAACCACTGCCTTGGGCATGGTGGTGCGAGTTTCGGTTGTTAGCCAGTTCACATCCTTTTGGAAACACTAGGGTTGACCGCATTTGCTGCTTGATTGTGGCTGTGGAATATAGTGGACGTAAGGTTTTCTAGCACCTGTTGGTGACGTAGCCAACTTGGGTTCTACGACTTCCCTTCGGGGTAATTGTGGATTAAGACATAAATAGAAAACGCTGGCACAACACCGTTTGCGGGTTGTATTGCAATTCCGTGAGCTGTTGTATCACGAGGGGGATCCTGAGGTATAACAATTTATAAAATTAAATCAAACCAATTTTTTTTAAATATAGTTGGTGTAATTATCTAAATAATTCTATATATGAATAACGGAAGGAAAATTTCTTCGTATATAGAGAATCCTATAGATGATCTTTTAATTAAGATTGCTGAAAAGATTTCTCCACCACTTGTTAAAATAGGTGTGACTCCGAATTTTATAACAACACTTTCATTTATTAGTGGTTTATTGTCTGTTTATTTTCTTTGGAAAGATCAGTACTTGACGTCTGGTTTGCTCTTTCTTTTAGGATATTTCTTCGATTGTATGGATGGACATATTGCGAGAAAGTTTAATATGATAACTAAGTTTGGGGATTTATATGATCATTTCACTGATATAGCGATTAGTATTTTGCTTTTTATTGTTTTCTTACGTAAAAAGACGACTGTTACATTTAAAGTTGTTGTTTTAGCAATGATTGCGCTTTTTGTTTTTCTTGCTATGGTTCATCTTGGTTGTCAAGAGAAACATTACGAACTAGTGAATAAACATATATCAACAAATGGTATTTTATATAGGTTTACGTCATTTTGTAAGAGTAAAGAGATGATTCATACAACAAAGTTTTTCGGGATGGGTACATACACAATTGTTATAATATTTGTTATCATTTTTACCCCAAAACTTCAGAAAATTTTATAAACAAAAAGTAAAAAGTGAAAAAATAAACCACTTAAATAATATTTACATTATTTAATAATATGGTTTGTATGTATCGTGAAAAAGCAGTACAAAAGTTGTATGAAGTTGTTAAGCACAAAAAGAAATCAAAGGTAATAGAGAATAGTATTTATAGTTTTGCTGTTCATACTGGTACAAAAAGGAGTTATGAGATTGATATGGAGAACAAGTTATTCAGGAATTGTTATAAAAATAAGTTAATGTCTTTGTATCTGAATTTTAAGAAGAACTCATATATTAAAAATGATAGCTTATTGAAAAGAGTTAAAGCAAATGAAATTGATTTAAACAAAATTGCTTTTATGAAAGCCGTAGAACTTTGTCCAGAAAAGTGGGAAGAGAATAAAAACAGAAAGATTGCTATGAAAGAGTTGGAGAAATCTAAAGTTGGTGGCACTATTACATATGACTATAAATGTTCCATGTGTAAACATAATGTTTGCCGTATGAATCAAATCCAAACTCGTTCCATTGATGAAGCTATGACTGTCAAAATGAAGTGCCTAAACTGTGGCCACCAATGGAAGTTCTCCATGTAAAGGGACGTGCCGTCCCTTTTGAACCCTCGCTCCACCTCCCTTTGGTCGGTGGGTACAAATTCATAACCAATTATAACCAATTCATAACCAATTTGACCAGTTTCGCACGCAGTGCGAAGACTGATAAGGGGGTTAGCGGGGGATATCCTCCGCACTGATAAGGGGGTTAGCGGGGGTCGGACTTCGTCCGATAGACCTACGGTCTACCCCGCGGGTACTTTTATGATTGCGTATACAACGGATCCAACAGTAACAATGATCATTAACATAAATAATATTTCAACAAAATAGAGGGTAACATTGTGATAAATTTGGCCAACAAGTCGGTGACCATTATAGATACGATTTGCTTCACCAATATTGGTTTCGAATATTTTGATGGGTGATTTATAAATATTTAGTTTAAGTTTTCGGTTGGTTGAGTTCTTGAATTTATATTCAAGAATTTTCTCTTGACCACTTTTTCTGATTAGATATGCATTGGTTATTTTATTACCTAATCTTTGGTAAATCTCTTTTGTTTCATTTATGTATGTTCTATCATTGTTTTTGTCATACAGTCTAATAATGTCCCAATCAGGAGGGCTATTTTCTATAATTTTTAGAACAATATCATTTAAATTGCTGTGAATTGGAATGATATTATTTTCGAATATCAATGAGTAATCACTCTCGTCATTTCGAAAAATATTTTCAATCAATTTCAAATGAGTAATTCCATAACAATTCAATTTAAAAGGACAAAATAAATTACACAAATTATATATTCCATTTAAATAATGATTATTTCTTCTATTTTCAATAAACATTGGATTAACTTTCATTAAATTTACTTCCTTTTGATCATCAACCTTTGTTACAATATTATCTATTTTATATTGATCCTTTTCAATGTTTATAATATAAACATTTAACATAATTATTATAAAAAAATATTTTATTTTTGAAAAATATTCTCACTATTGTAATAATGAAGATACTCGCTTTAATTCTTTTGTTAGTTCTCATTTACATTCTCATTAAAAAACTGACAAAAACGAATGAAACATTCACAAACTTACTCAATTTTGATTCAATAAATCAAGACAAAATGAATACTACCCCTTCAACAACAACTATATATTTAGAAGAATACGATACAGATTCATTTCACCCGAAATTCGTTGTAGCAAATAATATGAAACTTCCATATCTTTTCATCAATGATTTTTGGGAAATGTATAACTTAGACATAAAAGTTCAAGACAAAAATAAAAATACAGTATCGACAATAAATCACCAAAATTACAACATATATACATTTAATATTGACAAACTACAAAATAAGATACAATTTATAAACAAAAGTTATCTCAAATTTATTTTAACATCTAAAGAAGATAAACAACAAAAAGAGTTTCACATAAAAGATGATCAGATCATTTATGTAAATGAAAGTATTGGTACTATAACCAAAAAAGACACAAAAAGTTGGAAAATAGAAATAATGGACCAATATAATAAATACTCAAATTCTATAGCAATTGCATATTTGATCTATCACCAACTTCTAAAAGAATATTCACAAATTTCCATTTAAGATATATTCTAAATAATATTCAAACTTAAAAACCATTGTGTAACCAAAATTAAGGCTGCAGTGACACCAATTGTTGATTTCAAATTACCCGGTCCACTAAATTCAAATCCGAAAAACTCAAAACATCCCCAATTTTCATTCAAAATTGTATTCAAAATAATCCAATCAATTGAAGATGAATTTTTAACAACATATTCTTTCATTGTTATTTCCTCTTCATCCAAATCAACATCAACCATTTCTCTATCATCTGAAACATTATTCATTATCACATTTATATCATCATTATCTTTAGTCTCACTATTAATATTACCCAGTATAATATTAATATCATCTGTTTTCTCATCATATATTAGGTTCTGAGGCATATCAATCTTAACATCATCTAAATTAATTGTTTTTTTACTCGATGTTGGAAACTCCTTATCAATGAATTTCCTTTGACGACCTATATTAATATTACTAATAACCTCATCGAATTTTGTTTTATTAAACTTACGTCGAATATAATGAATAACAAATTTCGGTTTCTTAATAACTTTCATCAATTCACCCTTATAATCATTAATGTAATAAATAATAACCAAATAAGTCACTTGAGAAATGAACCAATAAATCAAAGATATAATCTGAAAAACAGTCATCTCACCATACTCAATTATAAAACCCAATGCTATTGATCCCAACAATGTATTAGAAACAAAAAGCGGTTCCAACTTATCTATGGAATTTTCCAACTCATTTCTTAACCACATAATCTCATAACACATAGTTGATACCTCAGTATGTTGTGTATCTTTTGACCATGAATATTTTTTAACTAATTTATCAACCTGACCCTTCAAATCCATCAAATGCTTCATAAAAACTAAAAAGAAAATGAAAGAATTACTCAAAATCAAAACATATCCATAAATATCACTAAGACCAACAATCGCATTAATTGCTAAAGTAACACCTAAATTAGCACCATGGAAATTATAAATATCAGTTGTATTATAATAATTTGTTCCATTACCATCATTCAACCTATAAATAAACATATTCGATAAAATTCCTGCAAAAACGGTCAATAAAGAAATCGTAATTATTAATACTGGAATTAACCTGTTATCTAATATATTTTCAAATATATTATGTTTCTTTTTGATAGAATAATAATCAAACAAAATCTTTTCAAAATAATTTGAACGAAAATAAGCCAACAAAACCATGTAACTCACGAAAATATTTATGAGAAAAAACAAAGTTGCATAAAAAATATGTGTTCCATCCTGGATAATTTCATATAAGAAATATATAGGCTTAATTAAAAGGACAATAGAAATAAATATTCTATAACATATTTTCCCTTCATTTTTTTTGTCTTTTTCTCTATTAACATCTTCATAGTCATTAAAAAGTAAATTAATATCATTGAAATTCTCAAGATTTACACTATTTATACCTAAAAATGCAAAAATACAATTTAATAATTTTAACATTATTTACAAATTAAAATATATCACCCAAGTTTTAAGTTAAATTAAATCAAGTATTTATATTTAATAAGAAACGATATCAAGAGGAGTTCTTTGTATCTCTGTTTTTTACCAAGTTCTCTATTGAAATAAAATCCAGTCATACTCACCTTTTTGAATAGAAATAAAACATAAACAATAAAATAAACTTTTTGTGAACAACTTTTAATATCAACAAGGTTAAAAATTGTTTTCAAAAGTCGTTTTGTATAATTATTCAATAAAATTATATTTCCACCTATTCCTAAATTTCTTCCAATATTTAGATTAGCTACAGCACCAGCATAATTACTGTTGATTAGAACAAGTTTGCTTTCATCAACACCATATCTGTTAGCAGTGAAATCGAAAACTAAATCATAATCATTTGGATTTATATTATCTTGTTTCATACAATCTTTACCAATGATAAGTACTTTTGGTTGGTTTAAATTAAAAAAATTAAGAAAATTTTGATTTGTAGTTTCTAAAATTGTACCAGCTTGTATTCCATTAATTTGATTTGCAATTTTAATATATTGACAGTAAAGTAATTTCTCCAATGTATTATCAAGCAAAATACGTTTATCTATTAGACTTTTATATAGAAGATACTCCATCTGTGGATATGCAATATGAATTGAATTTTCCCTAAGATTCATTAATTTGCTTTTTTTAACTCTTCTATATTGACTGTAGTATGGTGTATTGTAAAAATCAATACCCGTTATATACAGAGCTTTTATATTAAAAGATAAAATATCCATAATAGCTGATGTTCCAGTATAAGGTCGCGTTTTTATTTGGTTGGCAAATGCAGTATATTTTCTATTATTTACTGTTCTGAAAGGTATATCGAATTGATATCTATTAATATAACTCATAATGTCTCCATAAAATACATTGGAAAGTGGATAAGGAGATACAACAAATTTTACCCCATTTTGTTTATAAAAAGTTGTATCCAAATTATTCTGACCAGGATAATCAGTAGTATTAAGCGCATTATATATAACATCCGTTCTTGAACCAATATCTTGCGCCAAATTTGTTGGAATTGGTAATGCTTTATTAAGTCTTATAATAATATCAAATTTATCAATAAGACTACCATGACCCGTTCCAACAACGGAATTTGCTGGTCCAACAATTGCAACTGTTTTTCCTGTAACATAGTGAGCAAATAATTCTGTATATTTTGCTAATATCTTTTTTATCTGAGATGTATTAATATTCATCCCATAATTTTGCGTCTGTCTTAAATTCATCAAACTATATGTTCTTAAATTCTCAGGAGCATCACTATTCATAATATTATTTCTTTCCTTTTCTTTTCTCTCTTTTTCAATCTGTTCTTCCCTTTGTTTTCTCCTCCTTATTTTCTCCTGTTCAACCTTTTTTTGTAGTTCTTTCTTTCTTATTTCTTCCTGTTCTTGTTTCCTCTGGAGTTGTTCTCGTTGTTCTTGTTGTTTCCTCAGGAGTTGTTCTTGTTGTTTCCTCTGGAGTTGTTCTTTTTTTCTTCGTTCCTCTTCTTCATTTTTAATTTTTTTTGTTCGTTTTATTTCATCTTTTATTCTTTTTTGTCTTTCTTCTTCAACTCTAGCTCTTCTTATTTCCAATTCATTTTCGAGAGGATAATTTTTGTTTAATCTCAACTCATTATCAAGAAAATCGAATAGTTGTATGAACATTTTTTCCTTTGAATATATGTTGTTATTTATGAATTTGTTATTTTTAATAATAATATATTGTCGACATTGGTCAAAATGTTCTTTATAGTAAATTGTATTCATTATTTTTCCACAAATAGAACATTTTGATTTCTGATGCGATGAAATCAAAACTTCGTTAGAACTAAACATCTAACATAACAAGGCATTATTTAATAAGCAAATAAACTAAGTATTTTTCTCCAGAACACAATTTTTTATCTAATATTTTATTATAATGAGAGTAATTTGCAGAAGCAGAAGATACGATAACCTAAACAATGAACTTTACATTTATACAACATTCAGAAAAGGCAATAGAATAATTAGAAAAGTCAAAGTATATAAGAAATATAAAGGTTGTTACTCCTTTTTAAGATAATAGACACTCTAATAAAGAGACAAATTGTTTGCTGATAGTTCTCTTTTTTTTGTTGATATATAATATAGTATGACCAAAAGAAAACAAAATGGTGGCGTTCATTTTTTGGATACATTATACCAAAAACTTGGAGGAACTGATTCAGGTTTCGCTTCAGATTTTATAGGAACTAACATGAAACAAGTTGATTTTTCAAAAGTAAGAAAACACAGACAAAGCTCTTTAGTAGCAGACAAAGCTGGGGCTGGAATGATAGGTGGTCGCAAGAGTAATCTTAAAAGAGTTAAGAGAGGAGGAGCAGAAACAACGTTTTGTATGTGTGGTGAATCTTCAACGGCTTGTTATGGAAGTATGCAATGTGACTGTTCAAATCCTAAAGCAGCAAGATGTGCTAAAGATGGAATAACAACTGGAGATGAAATCAAAAACAAAAGTAAGGTTCGCCAAGAAATCAAAGAGATTTTGGCAAGACATAAAAATAAATTAACAAAGACAAATAATAGAATGAAAGTTTTGCCATTAAAAGATAGATATGTTGAAGAGATCAAACAAAGAATGAAAACTGTTGATATTAAACCAGTCAATAGAACAACTGAAAATATTAAAGTTGGAGATATTGTCACTTTCAAAGGAGAAACAAAACAAGTCAAAGCAAGAGTTGTCAATATGACATGTCACAAAGATTTACACTCAGCTTTGAAATCATCTACCCTTAAAAGAGTTTTACCAAGAAGTAGCAAAACCTATAAACAAGGTATTGCCGAATTGAAAAGATCTTTTGGAACTTACAATAATAAACACAACAACAAAAAATATGTTAGCATGAATTTAGTAGTTCTAAATTAATCTCTTTATTTGTCTTAAACAAGAAAGAGTTCGACTTTTAGTCGATCGTTCCGACAAAAGAAACTTATGGGTTTCAGTATCTCTTTGTTTGTCTTAATCAAGAAAGAGTTCAAAAGAGATAGTATCTCTTTGTTTGTCTTAATCAAGAAAGAGTTCAAAAGAGATAGTATCTCTTTGTTTGACTTAAAAAAATATTTTCTTTTTATCTAATAATGGAGCAAAAAGAAAATAGCAGTAGTAAACAACCAAAAAAGACATTGACTAGAGAAGAAAAGAGGGCGCTTTTGAAGCAAAAGCTTAGGAATAAAATTAATTCAAAAGCTGGAGCGAGAATGGGTAAACAACATCAGAATTCACAGATGAATAAAACAGCTGAGCAGATTATGGAGATGGGGTTGACTAATGATCAGATGAATAGTTTGTTGAGTGGTATGATTTCAAATCCAAAGCAGAGGAAGAAAAGTAAAAAGAGGTTGAAGAAAATTATAAATCAAAAGGAAAATGTTGAAGAACAGTTAAAGAAACAAGAACCTTCTCAGACAAATTAAACAATATTAATTGCTTCAACGTGTTCCTTGAAGACAATATCATCATAAATGTTTTTATTTCCATCAAGAATAACAACATTTTTTCTGTCAGAGAGCCATTCTTCGTGTTTTCCATCAAGTTGTGTGAGATACTCTTTGGAGATTTTGTCTTCGCCATCTCTCGCACGTTTTTTAATTCGGTCTACACAGTTATCAACATCAGTCTTAATATAAATGATTTTGTCCACATTTATATTAAGAAATCCATACCATGAAAGATAAACTTGCCATTCAAGATCATTCATAAGTTCTGATTCATAAAGCATTTTAGCAAAGAGATACCTATCACTTTCAACAGATCTCTCAGTAACAATAACAGATGCTCCACTATTATATACAGCATCATAGAGGATTCGAAGCCGTGTGATATAAGCAAAATTCTGGAAAATGTAGGCATATCGCTTCATATCACTATAATAGTTTTCGATTAGATTTTTACCATCTTTTGTTTTAATTTTGTGCCACTGATCCAGTGGTTCCTCAACAAAATATACATCAGGATTGTCTGCGAATTTTTCTTTTAGTTTTTTCATAAATGTTGATTTTCCGGAACCAATATTCCCGTCAATTGATATAACTATAGGTTGGTTTTTAGACATTTGTATTTAAACTATATAAAAATATAATTTTAAAAAATGAAAATCATTTTTTCTAACTTTATAAAAAAACCAGAAAACTTATGACAAAATGGAAATTGCCATATTGGGCTAAAGGCTTCACAAAAACTATTGCTGAACGAGTGTGGACAAACGCTTTGAAAACAACCAAAACGATTGGTTTACATAATCCTATTATTACAAATGGATCTTATGGAAAGTTGGGTGAAAATATTGTTAGGAAAGAGTTTCAAATTTTTAACAAACAGAATATGTCCTTCGGAAATTTAGCAATTAGTGAAATAAGGAAACCAATGAATCCTGATTTGCCTATGATTGATTTTATTATGGAACGCCAAGAACCTGATTCTTACAACGGCGTGGTAAATTATTTTAGAATTCCTATCGAGGTTAAAACTTTTATTTCATCCGAATTGAAAGATACCAATAACCTTGATCTCCTTTTTTCAAAAAACTATTATTATCTACCGTCAGATATTATTCTTGTTGAACTTTCAGAATACAGGGAATTTGTTGGATTGTATGAAATGGATGGACAAAAATGGAATGAATACTCAAAAAAAGCACAAAAATATCTTTCAAATAATGAATATTTCAAAAATAAAGTATCTGTACGTGTAGATATTAAAGATTTTAGAAAGAATAGTTAGGATAATTCTTGTTGTTTCCTCTTGTTTCACCAATTAACTTCCTTTGTTGAGATGTTGTACAAACACAACCTCTATCGGTAGAGTATGTAGCTGGACAACAAGCTGGACTAACATAGTTCTGTGCGAAAACAAACATACTTGGCTCGGGAAGTTCAGAAAAGAACATTTCATTCTTTAATGGAAGTGGAGTTCCTTGTGGAACCCAAAAGTTACCCTTCTTTACTGTCTCGACACATGGTGGTTTTCTCCATCCACCAGGACAAGGAGTCTTGAATTTGATTCCGCCATAAGCTCCGAGAACACCTTTACTCATACTGTAATTGACTGGAGCTGGTTCATTCATATATTCATTCATGTTTTTATCGGTGTTGCTTCCAACGCTACCATAAATTGACATATTTATATGTTTATAATTAGATTTTTTTTCCCACTCATCTGATTTTAATTTCCAAATTATTTTCTTTGACTTTNTTCTCAAAAAGTTTATACAACGTTGGCAANTTAACGAAATCATCATTNTACTCAATCTCTATTAAATCAGATTCCAAATCGTATTCATCATTTAAATATAATCCTTGCTTCACAATAATCTTGTATTTACGATCAATNCCAAAATCATCAAATATCCATCTATTCCTAATAACATTCAATGTNAGTAATCCCCAATCGTTAAAAGGNCCTTTCAACTTTGTGAACAATGATTTCAAATTTCCATCAATATCCACCTCATACTCCTCTGTTTCTTTATTATACAACTTCACAGACTCNATGTCTTTCAAATCACCACTCAATAAAACATAAAAAGAATCTGAAACAGATNCACNCTCACAATTCAAATANGTTGTCAATTTATTNTCCTTGAACTGGTCACAAATCTCTTTACTCAAAATTGGATAAGGATTCTCAAATTCAATAACGTCTTCAGCTTCATTTCTCAATAATAAAACTTTGTTTTTTGCTATATAATTTAAATATTCATTGGAATCAAATGTGTATGAGAACAGCAAACGAGCATGTTCACAAGTTATAATGTCATCATTTAACTTTAACATCTCTTCGACATCAATGACTGTTCCATTTCTACTGGAGAAATCGAATTTCAATGAACGTTCATGGTGTACATCGTTATTATAATATATCATTTTAATGTAACTACAGCAGTAATCAGTATCTTTGATATATTTTAATTTGTCTTTTGTGTAAACAACAATAGATGCGTACATGTCCAATGCATTGTTCAAAACTTTTTTTTTATTTGATTTGTAATAATAATATCCACCTGCGACAAGTGCTACTGGTAATCCTAGTAAATAAAGCATTAACTATAAATAGGCATACATTTTTAAATCATTTTACGAACAAAACAATAAAAATCGAAAAAAAATGATTTTTATAATCATTTAAAATGAAAACTCATATACTTTATAATATGAATTTCAACTCACTTTACAAATTGAATAACAAAGGTAAGATTTACCAATGGGATGTCAAGGTAGTTGAGCATGGAGATGGTACATATGATATCGTTACATCAAATGGTGAAAAAACTGGTAAAAAAGTTATCCACACTAGAAATGTTCCTAAGGGAAAAGCTAAAAGAACAGTTTTGGAACAAGCTATTTCCGAGGCAATTAGCAAACGTAAGGCAAAAATGAAGAAAGAGTGTTACACTGAAAATTTGGCTGATCTTGATGATCCCAAAAAAAGTAGAATTATTCGACCAATGCTGGCTGTTAAATTCGCTATGAGTTTGGCTAAGAATAGTAAGAAGAGTGGAATTACTTTTCCTTGTGCTTGTCAACGAAAGTTGGACGGTTTAAGAATGATGGCTCACCGTGAAGGTAACCAAATTGTGATAGAATCTCGACAAGGATTAGTTTTCGAGAATTTTGACAAATTGAAAAAAGATTTATTCGAAGTTCTTAAGGATCAACCCGAGGGATTTTATTTGGATGGTGAACTTTATACTAATGATCTTATGTTTAATAAGATTTCTGGTGTTTGTAAAAAGTTACAAGATACTCTTACCGATGAGGAAGTNGAAACTATAAATAAGATTCATTATCATGTTTATGATTGTTTTGATTTGGATGATATGGATATTNCTTTGAGTCGTCGATTGGAAATAATTGATGAACTTCCTAAAGTAGATATGGTTGATATTGTTGAAACAATCCATGTTGAATCTGAACAGGATATTCTTCATAATCATTCCAAATTTGTTGAGGAAGGTTATGAGGGAACGATGTTGAGAAACTATGATTCAGTTTATCAACTTAATAAAAGGAGTAAAGATCTCCAGAAATACAAAAATTTCATGGAGAAAGAGTTCACAATCGTTGGTTATCATGAAGGTCAAGGAGACGAGGCTGGAATGGTTGTTTGGGAGTGTGAAACAAAGGATGGAGGCGAGTTCGCTGTTCGGCCAAGAGGTACGAGGGAAATGAAACGTGAATGGTTTAAGAATGCTGATGATTATATTGGAAAGCCATTAACTGTTATTTTCCAAGAATATAGTGAATATGGCATCCCTCGTTTTCCAGTTGGAAAGGATATTCGCGAAGGCTACTAAGCTATATAAATTTATAAATATAAAATTATCTCTAGTTAAATTACTTCAATTTGAAATAAATTTCATAACTTCCTGTGTAATTCTTAATATCACTTCTACACACATAACATGTACAAGGATCCCACACGTCATCATACCAACAACCTGTTGTATAACAAGCTCGTTCATCAACAGTGTAGCCATTTTCTAGGAAACATTTTTTGATATTATGATCAAGTTTATTAAAACTTTCTACACAAAAATATCCATCACTGATCTTTCGGCCACTTTCAAGAATTGATTTCATTTTATCTTCTGCGATACAAGCAACCCAAATTCCTTTCTCTTTGTAACAGAGAACACCCTCTAATTCGAGTTGTTTTCTTGTTTTAGGTGGGAAATTACATCTCATCTCTTTCTCGCCTTCTTCTTTGAGTTTTTCAACAATAAGTTCAGCTTCAGATTTTGGTTTATGAATACTCACCAACCATTTTTTGTCTGGTGTTCGTTCAACGTTAAGTAGAAAATCCGTTACCAATTCTCTTCTAATTTTTGGTTTGATATTATCATAAACCAAAAATTTATCATTGCTATCCTCCACTGCTTCTGCTATTTGTTCAGATGATTGCATTTTATACTTTATAATATAGATTGTTTTGGCCAGATATAAACTAATTCATTTTTTCTTGAATATGATAATATCTAGCGTAAGTGGATATTCGTCAATTTTCTTTAGTTCATTAATCGTTAAATCCTTTTTGTGAACATAAATAACTGGAAGTTTTGGTCTATACTCTTCAAAACTACATCCATAATCATCTTCATAACTTTTTGGACAAGAATAGTTACAAGAAAGGCATCT
>JGI10211J34971_10001766_pt1 | contig 17751 bp, 33 predicted proteins | sample Etolagsediment_FD_34971 | JGI IMG/M metagenome (IMG submission 34971) | reverse complement strand
AATCGCAGCATATACCACGTCCCCGCCATAGGCTCGCTTGATACCTTCCCTGTCACGTAGGCTACGCTTGAACTGCGCTTCGGTCATGTTATCGACAACGATATCATCATTGTCGAGTATCATGAAGGTGGTCTCGTAACCCGCCTTCCGCCCCCTCCCCTTCGACTTACTCTCAGCAAGGTCTTTGAGTTTCCTTGACCACGTGGCTTCCTTGCCACCGATGTACCTAGCCTCGCCATAGTACTGGCTATGGGTGTCCTCGACCCAAGCAATGGTATCGTTCACTCCCAGAGAGCGAGCGTCCAGCTTGTTACCCAACTTCAGAATCTTTTTGGCAAGGTTGCGTACCTTCGCCGGCACCGTGGGTTCTTCGTCGTCTTGCTGTCGTACCTTACGTGCGATTCTCTCGACTCGTTCTCTGCTAATCATGTGAAACTCCTATAGGCTCTTGTCCACCCTGGAAAATCAGCTTCAGTTTCAGTTTGAATACCGCCCCCTCACCCGGCTCATAGTCCGCAAGATCAATCTCACCACCCGCCCGTTCCAAGAGCATCTTCACAATCTTCAATCCTTGGCCACGCGTTACGTACCCGTTCTTCGGTTGCTTCGTGGAACTGCCAAAGAATAAACCTTCACGATGCTCGCCCTGAATACCCGGGCCAGTGTCCTTCACTACCACTGTCACAAACTCGGTATTATAATCCTCGACAAACACTTCCACCTTACCCGATCTCTTGAACAAGACGATGGCTTCAGCCGCATTGACCAAGAGGTTCGAGAATACGCTCGTCAACGAATGCCGCGACATGTTGACCCACACGTCGTCAAGGCCAGACGACTCGACCTCAAATTCTACAACGCTCTTGAGATCGTTAGGTACCAGCGGTACCTCGTCTAACTCACTAAGAAACTCTCCCAGGTTCACATACTGTGTTTCTTCCTGGAGAGGTCCAATCAACCCCTTTCCCACCACCAACATCTGGTTCAAGATCGCACGCGACTGTAAGACATGCTTGTACACGTTCCTACCGGCCTTATCCTTCATTTTCTGCTGGTCGTTGTCATAGACCCCTTCAGAGACATTGTTCGCAATGATCTCAATAGACCCAAGGGGGGTCCGTAGCTCGTGCTCCAGAGAGTTCAACATTTCTTCCTTTGCATCTTCCTCTGCCTGGAGCAAATTGCTCTTATCCACCACCGCTTCCACCGACCGAACGTACTTGAGTGCCATACAAAAGCTCGTAGACAACGCCACCAGAATGTCAACATCTTCGCCCGAGTACTCATCATCCTTGTTCGCTACACATATCTCGCCGAACACGACGTGGCCAACCATAAGAGGCACACCCAGGAACGTCGTTATCGACGGGTGTCCCTCCGGCACCCCAGAACTAAACCCGCACACCTCTACATCATTGACCACCACCGGCGCTTTGACATTGATCACTTCACCAAACATTCCCCGCGGCTCCATGTTGACGATGCTACACTCAGCTTTGTCACGATCCATCTGACATATCTGCCAACCGAGTTGACTGATCGCCAACGTGTTAATTGTTCCATCTTCCTCTCGTTCCGCCACAAACCCAAAGGTACTCTCTGTAAGCTCAAGAGCAACTCGCAGACATTCTTCCGACACTGCCTTTATTGGTCGCAGTGCAAGTGACTGACTGAGTATCGCATTGATACCTTCGATCATGTTCTGCATTTCAGGAACTTCCTCAAATACCTACACTCGACACAACCTCGCTACGTCCCTTCCGAGTTCGGTCACAAAATAAGCAGTATCTTCGACACCATGCGGAGAGACCACGAGGGACTGGACCTCTTCCTGGTCGTCATCCTCGACGGCATTAGCAATCCTCTCCAAGGTGTACTCTAGTTCCTCAAGCGACGAGTCAATGTCGCCTTGTTCTTCGTGTCACGACTCACGTATTTTCTTGATCTTGTCGGCAGCTTTTTCGTACTCACACTTCGTCTTCAACCCAACCACAATCACCCCTCTCGAATTGCTGGAATTCGTCAGTTATGGCCATGAGAATCTCCTGTAACCGGGATCGCTTGAAGTCTATCGGCCACGATACCGTATCCAGTATCATCCTTGATCGCGTTGTAACCGATCAAAGGTAGTAGTTCTTTCAACGTCTGCGGAGCATCGTCGTGTTGCATGATCTTGCGGAGAGCCAAGTGGAACTCCAAACCAGGCTTGATCGGATCGTAATCCTGTCTCAGATTTACCCTCCCCAACACCTCCGCCTGCTTCGCCGTGAGCTTTTGCATACGGTCTATGGCCTTGACACGGAACGGTACCTTGACCTCGAATACGTCACCGGGGTCTGAACTATCCAGCATCATACCGCGGTGGTACGTGTGGAATCTGGCGTCGTCAAGGTTCTTGGACACCCAGATCAATCCACGCTCGTCACGCGTTCCCTTCGACCCAGTGAACCGGTCAATCAGGTACCCAGTCTTGCGAATGCGCTCAGAGCTTTTCGGATCAGTCCCGTGATAGAACTTGGCGTACCGTTCTCTCCCTGTAGAAACACCAGGTAGTCCAGCCACCCGGCGTGCGATTCGGATCATTCTGGCATTGACTTGCATATCAGTGCTCCTAAGCAGCCAGTTCTTCCTCAATCAGTTCCTCAATCGCGTCCTCGAAGTGCGACTCCTCAACGGCATTGAGACCAGGTTCGTACCCTGTATCAAAGTTGATTTCCTCGAAGGCTTCCTTCACGGCCTTGACCGCATCGTACTTATCGGCCCCTGATCGCTTCAGAGCCTTCCGAGCAATCGCCAGAATTTTCTTGCGGTTCGCAGACGTATCCCGAATGGCCACACATGTATCGTACGAGTTCGATCCGTACACAAGCACCTCACCACTGTCAAGGTGTTCCTTAACCTTGGGTGTCAATCTCGAATGGATTGCTGACACATCCACGAGGTCTAGGTCAACGTCAATACGTTCATCATCCGCAACTTCGTCGATCATGTCGTCAATCAGTTCCTTGTTCGGCTCAATGTTCCAGTGCTCCAGGTGAACCTCAATCTCGCCATTGAACGCACCCGGACCAGACCAAAGCCAGAAACACTGGTCGAGAGGCGGCCACGAATCCTTGTAGAGATTGTTGATCCCGATAGCACCACCGAACCACACGTCCCAACCATCTACCTTTTGCTCGTCCAGGCCGGACTCCGGGAAACCATACTTTTCGACTGTCGATTTCGCCTCCGCTTCCTCAATCTCTCTCATCTTCTCGTCACCGACGTACTCGTACGCACCCTCGTCGTACGCATCGAGCACCTTGTCGAGAACTTTCTCGTCATGTTCCTCTTGCCACTTTCCGTCTTCGTTACCACCTCTGTCGAGGATCCTAAGCGCAGCTTCAAACTTTCGCAGTTCTTTTACGTTAGCCATTGTTAGTTTCTCCTGTTAAGACCAGATTCGTATTCCATCTTTGCGGAGCCAATCACACACAACACTGAAGGCTTCCCGACGACCACCACGGGTCTTGAAGATACCATCCAGGATTCCAGAAATGTTGGAATAGAACGGATCCTCCCAACCTTTCATACGCTCATACGCTTCCACCACCTTGGAAAAGTTCTTGAGCATCAAAGCAACGTCTTTCCTCCGCTGCGGAGTTTCAATGAAGCTCAGAATGAATTTCTTTCCGTCCTTTTGGAGGTGGAAGTACTTGTTGACTTCACCGGGATCGACCTTGACAATCTTTGCACCACCCATGTCAAGCGCCTTTAGAGTTTCCTCACCGTGCTCTGCCTTCCACTTTTCCCACTTATCTTCACTCCCCTTCAACACATTTGGCATTACGAGCACATCAAGATCAACTGCCGCAACAATTGTGCGCTCAAACTCTCGCAGTTCTTTCTTGTCTGCCATCTTCTACTTCCTCCTCTTCGTGAAGCTCATTAGAAACGTGATCGGTTCGTCACCATGACCACAAAAATTGCTCATTCGACCACGGACAACCGGCATGACGTGCCCACTCACAAACAACATTCCTGTAAAGCGAGTCTTTTCATCGAATGAGCGCGCCGGTTTGTCCATCCATTTCCGAGTGAGTGAATCAACCTTGTAGTGATACCCCAGTTTGTCCATGACCAACGTAATCTCCGAAGGTGTTCGTTTCTTCCCTTCGACCTTTTCTCCAGTCAACGCTTTGATCGCAACCGCTGAACAATTCTCTGGCGGTCCTATACAAACCGCCTGTGACCCCGCAGCCACTCTCCGAGCTATCGCAGCCATGCGCGGTGTCATCGGTACTTCACTTCCTCAGTGTCCACTCGAATCTCTTCGCTTATCTTGTCACCGAAAGCACGAGTCAATGCCTGTGTGATTTGAGCCTCGGCATCTTGCTCTGACAAGTCAACCGTGAACTTCACCTCGACACGAGTCCGATCACCGAGATACGCGTCACCGCCACCCACCTTCGGTTTCAGTTTCTTCACGAATTCCTTGAAGAGATCATCGACGGTTGTCTTAATGAACCTCTTCGTGAGTCGCTGCTCTATGTCAATAGGTTCACTGGTCACTCTCTCAACGGTGATTTCCTTTCCGCCAAGATGATACACCCCACTCATGCCAACAGAGTTATGAACGTAAACGCTAATACTCACCACCGGCTCACCACCCGCCTCATAGACAACCTCTGTCGCGCCGGCGCGCCAATTACTCTTAACCGTTCCCCCCTTCGGCAATCCCTCAATCTCCCACAATTCCTGCTTCATGACATCTTCAAACTCTCGGTAGAGATATTTGTTGACGGAGGTTCTCTGCTTTTCACGACGTGCACTCTCCCACTTCCAATCTCCCTTGGCCGCCACACGACTGGCGATTGCCGTTACTCTGGGCTTCATGGTATCTCCCAACGAATTACTTAGCTCTATTTCCAGGTCTGAACCAATAGTCCCGCTCAATTGTCCAGGTCAATAAAACAAAAAAAGCCCGGCGCGGACGTGGAGTTCCGCGACGGGCTTGGAGGCGTCCCCTGTTAGGGACTGTCATGTATCCGATTCTTCGCGTTCACGTTCCTCGATAGCACGCATCCTCAACTCAAGGGTTCGTTGCGTGTGAAGTGTCACGATCACGTTTGTCGCACGCACCACCTCGACCTGTCCCAGGAATTGGCGATTGTAATCACTCACACCTTCCCCTGTTATGAGAGACTCAGCCTCTTGCTTGGTCAACGTCCTAAGACTGCCATTGTTCACGAGCAAGTTACCGGTCTCTAAATCGATCATCAAGTACTCGCCATGACCCTCCACTTCACGAACAAGGCTTAGCTCTTTCGACCGCTGCCCTGGGATATGTGGTTTCATTTCTCAGTCTCCCACTCCAGCCTCAGTCGCCGCTCCCTCTGGTATCCCCGCAGCGTCCCTGAGACGCTCCCAGAGCGCAGCTTGCTTTTCCCTTGTGGAACCGGCACACGTCCAGTACCCGGCGAAGTAGAGCGCTCTCACGGCCTCCAGGAGCGTTTCCTTTGGTTCGCCGAGAATGCCCTTAATTATCTGAGTCAGCGGAGCGATACTGAACGGCTTCGTCACCACCGCTATCGGTTTCCAGTCCGACCCGATCAATTGCTCCAACCTATCACCAGTTGCCGCTGTCAACACTATGATCGGTGTCATGTTCCCCTCGGCCTCAAGTCGATCACAAATGTCACGCCCACGAGGTCCAGGCCCCACCAGATCGGTGATAATCAGGCTTGCCGGTCCCGGGTCATCGGGATACGAGTCAAATGTATCACACGTATACCCCGCGGCCAGACACACCCCTTTCACAATATCACTAACTGCCGGTTCGTCATCTACGACGATGATTCTCATTTCTTACCTCCTGTCATAGTAGCGTTCTCTTCCATTACCCGGCGTCGATACGCGCCGGCCATGGTACACAACGGAAAAACGATCAATACCAAAAGTACACCCCAGAAACCCTTCCAGTAACCGGAGTGTCCGACACCGAACAACAGTATCCCAATGAACACGAACCACGCCGCGGCCGACCACAACGATGGACTGAACCAAGTGAGCTTGAAGTAACGCCAATAGGTTCTCATCTCTCCTCCCGTATCTTGACCCCGTACACTTCCTCGCACAAATCAATGAAGAGTTCCTCAACGGCTTTCTTGTTCGCTGAATGAGGAAGCGGAGACGTTTTCTCCAGAGCTTCAAACTCGCCATCCTTGCCCGTGGCATACGCTTCGATCTCCTCATACGTCCACGCTCCCTGCATGATGGAACGTAGCTCGTCTCGATCCTCTCGATAGACGTTGACCTCTCCGCGCCGAAGGATTTCCTCTCCCATCCTCAAAATGCGAACCAGGTGCATGGCGTGCTTCACGTCGTACCCGAACTTCGCTTCGAGAGCCTTGCGCTCCGGGTTACGCTCCCTGTCCCACTTGCAGTACGCCCGCCAATGCTTCAAGGCTTCCTCGAAGGCTTGCTCTTTCTTCACGGTCTCACGAACTTCCTCACCCAGGAATCTTTCCGATAGGCTGAGAATTGCCTGTCGTTGTTCCTTGGGCACCGTGCCATGCTGCGGCAATCCAAACTCTTGCCTAGTAGGTTCGTGATCAGGTGGATTCAAAAGCCACGCACGGTGAGTACGGATCCGACGCAACTGAGCTATCGCATAGCCGGAGAACGTGTGTCTCGCCTTCGTGCTCAGGAAGTAATCACGATGCTGGCGAATCTTCGTCCACAACGGTTTCTCAATGTCGATAAACCTGTCAACCCAGAGACACTCAATGATGTTCGGGTTACATGCCACAAGCAACTTGAGCACTCGACGAAGCTCGTAGATCACTTCGTCTCTTTCCTTCAACTCAATCTGCTGTACTCCGACCTTGATCGCACCATCTTCGTCCTCTCTCGTGTAGAGGTTGAAGGTGTAGCGAAGCGGGGCCACGAAAACCCCTCTCCAGTCGGTATCCGAATCAGGACGATCCGTACCATAGGCTTTGCTCCCGGAGACATACCGGAAGATGCAATGATTCATGGCTTCGTCGTATTTCATTACTTCGCCTCCAAGCGTTCTTTCCTGTATTTGCCAAGGTCTTCCATCATAACAACACCATACTGTCCTCTTTCCACAATTATCTGACGCTTAGACTTCATCAAAGTCCTCTCGCAAAGTGCAAGCAAATCGTTCCACGCATCGATCACTTCATTAACCTTGTCAACAGGAGCTACCACCTCATCTTCGTCACATGCCCTAAAAAACGTTGCTTGCCGCAACTCGCTATTTTTAACCGGAATGCCCAACGTATCAAACATGCTCTTGAAAGTGTTGGTTCCCGATTTCCAAGACTGACACCTCTTGAGAAACGAGTTGCAGGAATAGATCAACACGTCAATCTCCCACTCCCAAAAGTCAACCTGAGACAAGAAAACGTAACGTTTTTCCCTCCCAGACGCTCTCCAATTTCCCTGCTCACCACGAAAGAAACAAATCACCTGAGCAAGTGCCTGACACTTATCTACCAAGTACTGAGATTCTCTCATACGAATTTCTCCTAACTGTTCCCGTCGTACTTCACCTTCCACAATCCTCCCTAGCAGACCTCCACGCCATACATGAAGGTAAGGAGCAAGGAAAAACACACTTTCCCCCACGAAGGTTCGTAGGTCATTGACGACTTGACCAACTTAGACAAGTTACCGCAGACAATTACCCCGGAGAGAAACACCAAGAGCATGAAGAACGCAAAGCGAGCGTAGCGAGTCATTTCAATCTCCCTCCCGATCTATCCGACAACGAGCATTTAGGTCATCGAAACAGTCTTCCAAAAGTTGCTTTAACTGCTTCCAAGACGTTTCCCACAACACCCTCCTTCCCTGTCTATCAGCCACTCCTCGTTCACTCATGATCGAAATGGCAGTAGCAATCCTCTCTCAACTGTTCGTCCTCAGAGCGTCGAACTCGAAGCTCCGTTAGCCATTTAGATAATTGGTCATGTTCTTGCTCGCACAAAGTTCCTGGAGGATGTGCTCGTGCAACACTCTCCGCATGTTCTATTGCGGCTTCCAAAGACATCCACCCACTAGACATTTTGTGACTCCCTGTTAGCCAGTTCCACGAGAACGTCACCGTGACACGCCTTCGGAGCACACCAACAACCTAACACCTTCCCTTTGAGTTCTCTCAGGTCGGCCAACAGATGTGGCTGAGTCTGAAGCCAATCACGGTACTTGGCGATCACTTCCTCTCGCGTACCGTCTTCGCCAACCTTGAACGGATTTTCCCACTTCGTCGGACGACCAATGTACACGTCGTGAGACGCTTTCTTACAATGAACGACTCGTCTAGCTTCACCCTTCGGAAAAGGCATAGTCAATGTTCCTGTCTCTGGATCGTAATTCGTGAACAACGGTCTCACGTCACTCTCCCTCTTTACCAAAGTGACCGACTAACTCGGACGATTCATAGCTTCGACAATTCCGTATGCCCACTTGGCCCCGTAGTCCACATGACCACACGCACTCGACTCCGCACGTTCTATCTCTTCCATCGTAGGAACTCTCAGACCTCTTTGCTGCGCCGCGTCACGAGCGGCTTGCCACACAGTTTTCTTTTCGGCGGTTTGCCACGCTTCAATCGAACGCCCTTCGCGTTTCTCAGCTTCCTCTTGGAACGCATCATAGATCGACCGCGCCGGCTCTTGGTGTGGACGAAATACGTCTTTCATTACTCACTCCAGTACAAGTCTGACATCCGCTCGGTACGATCCACGTGTACATACACATCTTCCAGTACCCCACGGAGACGCTGAATCACTGTCCCCTCTACGAGTTCGGTATGGAAAGCCACCGACAATGGCGGTTTATATTCCCATAGCCACTGAAACATAGACGGAAGCAGAACATCTTCGGCCCCCTCTATGTCTATCTTCAGCAACCCGACATTTTCAATCCCCAACTCCTCGACCGCCGTATTCCAGGTCCACGTCCCAACCCATTCACTCTTCCCTCTTCCGGCCACGTCCTTAACACTGGCCATCGAGTCCCCACGTATGTTGTTCAACACAACTGCTCCGTCCTTATCTGTCAAGGCTTTCCCACAACCCGTCACGTTGCCCAACTCATTAGCGGTAACGTTTAGGCGCAAGTCTTTCATGGCAAACCTATCCGGCTCGAAGCTGTACACATGGCGAAACAACTTGGCCAGGAACACTGTATGTACCCCACACCACGCTCCCACGTCAACGGCCACCTTAGTCGAATCAGCAAACCGCTGAAAGAACTGGGTTTCTCGTATCTCCCAACCGGCGCTATACTGCCGCTGAACACCCAGATGACTCCACGACTCCGGGTGTAGGTAAAACGTCACACCGTCTCGACTGAGTTCCAGCATCATGTGCCTTTCAACTTCATTGGATCGATCTGAATGCTGCTAACACAACCGTGCCAGGTAGTCAGACCAAGGTCTTCGGCAACCTTCCAGACCAAGGGTGCACCGTTTCCATCCTTCCCCTTCCCTCGCAGCGTCCACCCATGTGTCTTGTCATAGGTAAGCCTCGGACACTTCAAGCCCATTGCTCTAGCTCTGACAAGAATCTCGTCAGCGTTCGGACATCCTCCATTCGTCGTCTTCAGTCGTCCAGCCATCCTCACATTGCAGTACGACACAAAATCTGGCGGCGGACGATCCAAGTGTTCAATGATTCGGTGAGCGGCATAGTTCGTCACCACCACACCGACACCATCCGTCAAGTCTTCCAGGACTTCGCAGTAGTCGCACTTGTTACACTCGACCACACCCTCGTACGTGTCCCCGCGGGATATTAACTTGGTCGCAAGGAAGTAGGTCACGTGCGACTTGTCGCTCTTGTTCCACTTACTCCCCCTGTGTAACACACGCCAGTTGACGTACATATCCAGATCCTCGTCTCGTGCAGCCAACCTCAGAGCTTCCCTTCGCTCTTTGCGGTACGCTCGCTCGTTGACTATTTTCCAACCCTTGAAGATTGCCATCATTGTGGAAACCCCGCGAGAGCAACTTGGTATGCGAATCTCTTAGGTGGCCACTCCAATTCGATCCCGGCTTTCTTCATGGTCGCCGTCACGTTGACGCCACACGCCTCGGGAGTAACCACTACGGTCATCTTCGGAAACTCCTGTAAGAACCGACCTATCTCATTCTTGAGTTGCCTTCGAGCCGTTCCTTGCCAGTAGAGGACACAACGCAACTGGTACTTCGTCCACTCAGGATGTCGCTTCCTCATGAATCGGACGTGACGACCGAAAGGAAAGATGTTGTAGATCACGTAGATTGAGCGCCCCAGGTCGAGCACGTCTCCGATCATCTTCGCAGCCGGTGGGCAACCCTCTTTCTTCCCGTAGTTCGGACACCCTTTCGGATGATTGTGGTACGGCGTCAGACATAGCTTCCGAACACTAGACTTGATCACCGGGGGCACTGGTAGCCACGGCATCCTGTAGTCTCCGAGATTCCGCACGAACAATCGCCATTAACTGCTTCAATTTCTCTCCGGCAAAACAACCGGCTATCGCATTCTCAAGCTCTCCCCTGTTGGACACTTCCACGGCTGTCTGGTCTACCAAACACCGATGCACCTTAACCGGATACACCGTTGAAAACGAGAGCGACAACCGAAAGACTACGAACGAATACGGCTCGACACCAACGTCCATAGTGTAGTCCAACTGCGAGCGACTACAAACTAGAACAACTTTTGCGGCACCAACATTCTCTTCCAGCGTTTTCTTTACCTCATTCAGAACATCCAGAACCTCGTCTAACATCTGCTCGAATGGCCCATCTTCAGTTCTGAGAGACGCTAAAAGGCGCTCCTTTAACCTCATTTCACAGCCTCCCATTGCATAGCAGGATCAAGACAACTGCATCCGTGTAACCGTTCACCACACGTATCACAGTAGTACCCACCGTCTATCACACGTCGTATCTGACGCTCCCCTGTAAGCTCAGACTTGAACTCTACGTCCGGCAGTTTGGTGCCACACAATGGACACCACTCGATCTCTACCCAACCGCCAGGCCCGCAGCCTATCACTCTCCATTTCGGCTTACCTTGTGTACAATCCCCAATGATTTCTTCGTAGGTGTACGAGAGGAAGACTACACCCTGCTTCAAGTTCCACTCGCAACACGTGGACAACGGAAGCATAGAGTCCGTGACCACACGCCCGACCAAGTGCGAGATTCCCCGCAACATCATATCTTCGTCGCCATGATTCCACCTACGACCTTGCTCGTCAGGTTCCGTCCACTTCGTCTCCATATTCAGCTTCCTTCAACGGTATGTTGTCACTAACCAAGTCGAATATCTCTTCCTCAGCGAGACCCCCCGCAAGAGCATTGTTTCGATCCTTGAACAACTCCCATGTTCCATCTTGTTCCTGCTCCGCCATGAACTCGGACTGAGCAAGCCACTTCGGATCAATCGGAATCTCGGCATTCATAACGACAATTCGTGATCTCGACATACCTAGCTCCCTGTCAAATAGTGCTTATCGAAGAGAGTCATGATCAGTTTCACCACCTCTTTCCGCACATGCCGGTTGTCTCTCGCATACGGATTCTTACCAAGCATGTACCAGTAGCGAACAATCTCATAACTCGGCCAGTAGTACACGTTTTCCTTCCCTTCCACGAACTCGTCAGCCGCGGCTCTCACAACCGCCTTTGACGCTTCATTCGCCGGCACCGGAGCAATCTTCCTAAACGTGAATAAGAGCGGTACTGGAGACACGGCTACGATGATCCTGGCACTAGGATTATGCTCGCGAATCAACGCGTACATGGCCTCCAGGTTGGCGACATTCTCAGAGACACGACTGACACGGAAGCCATGATTGCCCACCACGTAAACGGACTCCGGCACTGCTCCGACGAACACACCACCATTAACTCTGTTGTACCATATCTCCGAAAGTCCAAGTGTGAATACAAACACGTCAATCGAGTCGAAAATCTTACGTGTCTCGCGGCGCACGTCCTCGTCATCCTCCAGGAGCGTCATCTGTCTTTGCCGCGCTCGATAAGCCTTAGAACCGTCCGCGAACGCAACGGACGTGACCTCTTCAGCTTCAGCCAGCTTCACGTACCAGACATTCTCCGGGTACCTCCCCTCATACACCCACTCGAATTGCTGACGAAGGGTAAAGGTATTTACCATGTTCGTCGAGATCACAAAGGAATGGAGACGCTTGGTCTCTCCCTCATTGATCGCATAGCCGTGATCTCGAAGATGGGTGACAACATGCTGAGAAAAGCAACTCCCGAATGATGCCACACTACTGTCTTTGGCAATGAACGGCTCTGGGGGAGCCAGTCCACTCACCACGTCTTCCTCGATACTCTCAAGACTCACCGTTGAAAGCGTGGGGAATGGGCAGAGCTTTCCTTCCCTATGCCACGTGTCCAACGTATCACCGCCAACCCCAAGTGCACCTCTGATCTGTCTCCGTCGCATCCGTGGAATTGCGCCAGGCGATTCACTCATTCCTTGACCTCAGTCTGCGCTCCGGGCACGGGTCCGCTTACCTTTGGGTAACCTTTCTTCCGTCGGCTCCAGGTCTGCCAAAGATTCATGTGTATTACGGCGCGGAGTAGATTCAGAAACCATCTTCCCTTTACGCCTTCGACCGGCCATCCGTGCTTGTCCCGAAGTATTGCGCCTCGCACCTTCACGTTTCTTCCTCCCCCAATCTATCCTGTCGAAACCATCTGACCACTTACGCACGTCGTAAGGTCTCGGTGAATCTCCCTTTCCGGCCAAGGTACTCTCCTTTAGTCGTCACCGTCCCCCAGTTCTATGTCATACGTTGCCGTCCACTCAAGCAGGATTTTCTGGACGGTGCTCTTGTCGTCCAGTTTAACCTCCACAACGAATCGGTAGGACGGATCAACGGCCTTCCACTTCGTGGCCACGGACTTGTCTGTTACCACACCGTCGATGGAAGTTCCACTATGTTGATCGTGAAGTACATAGACCGTCGTTTTCTTGCTTTTCTCAGCAGCCATTATCGCGACCCTCGTGTTCCAGTTCTCCAGTGATTCGGATAACCATTCTCCCGGATGATACGCTTAGATTCCGAAACCAAACGTGCCCCGGCATCCGAAAGATTCTCAAGGGCTTTCCCATCGTCGGTTTCCCTGATCATCAAAAGCAAGTGGCGTAACTCGTCCTCTGCATCAAGGGACTTGTCGAGCGCTTCCCTTTCCTTCCTCTCGCTTTCATTCCGAAGGAAGATACCAGCAATCATCATGACAAGCCCGATCAAACAAACGATTGCCGCCACACCCCTGGAGACAACCTCTGCCATCTGTAAGCATGATCCGATCACAATGACAAATGGCCCGAACGTAAACAAGGCTCTATGGAACATGACTACCCCCTGAGATTGCCGAGTAGAACTTTGGTACGGCTCCCGTCCGCTTCCTCGACATAGAGTTCCTTCCCCTCTTCCAACGCGGTCGCCATATCCCACATGAAGTTCAACGCCCGGCGAACGACGGATACCATCGTCGGGAGCTTGAGCTTTGCCTGTAACTGTCGAATTCTTTCCACTTCCTCGACCGCAAACTCGAACTGAACCTTTTGCATTCTCGGCTTCGATTCAGGAATCGTACCACACGCGATCCCCAAAGCATGATTCAGACACTCACACGTGGCTATTCGCCGGTACCAGATCGGATTGCGTCCCGCCAAGAGCCACACCTCGTGTTCTCCGTGACTCTCAGTAACGATCATCTGATCTCCAATATCCCCGGACTCCTTAGTCAAGATCAGTCCGTCACCGCGGATCAACTCACCACTCGTCACCGTTGCTCTGTCAGACTTCCGAGCCTGGCGGAGACGCCATCGAAGCTCGTCAAGATAGCCGCAGTGGTTCATATCTCTCTCAACCCGATCATAGGCGGCACCGCCACCCCACGAGAACTCAACGACCAGTGTATGTCCTGCGGCACCGATCAACGAGTTTACCAACGCGTCGTCGTCAAGTTTGATGTCAGGTCTTTCAGGCATCTTTCTATCCCTTCCGTACGAACACCTCGGGACACGCACCACAAGCTACCTGAGCCTCACGCACCTTTTGTAACGCAAGCTCCAGTTCTACCATCCGACGTAGCTCCGACACCGACAACGGTGACGGTCCGTAGTCTCTCTTGTGCTTCAACTTCCTGTAGTCCTCTTGGTCATCCTCAGTCCACAACTCTCTCCACCTCCAAGAGAGCGAAATCAGAGCAATCTGATTCACCATCGACCCGACACGAACCGTGGACTATGAGCTTGCCGGTGCCAAGTGCCTCACCACCTCTCACACGTACACTCCCTGTCACCCACACGTCACCATGAACCTCCAGCTTCGCCGAATGAATCCACAAGTCACCATCCACGAGCACCCGACCAGTCATCGTCACCGACATACTCTCATAGGTAGAGGAAGAGAGACTCAGGTCATTCGCGGTTATGGCCGCGTCAAACTCAGCAATCTCTTGCTGACGAATGGTGACACCTTCCAAAAACTCATAGACCACCTCGATCATTGCCACGAAGCACTCGTTCTGGTAAGGCCCCGTCGCACGACCATTCTGAATGTCCATGTTCCTCTGTTGTTCTTGCTGAGAATCCTCAATCAACTCTTTCAGTTTCTCTGCGGTCATCGTCCCCTCCCCTCTTGACTTGAACTCACAACCTGGCGCACGGCATTCGCGTCCTCTGGGGCCAGGCCAGCTTCAATCGCTGGAGCCAACGGGTCTCCCCCACACTCTTCCTCCAGGTAACGCTTGCACTCGTCGATAATTTCCTGCGCCTTCCCCTCTGCTTCCTCTTTCGTCTCGAATACGCTCTCTGTAGAAATCAGGGGCATACCGGCGTGGTGGTGTCCTGCACCGTAAACGATGGCGAAGCTCCACTTGCCCTCGCCACCGCTCTGCATCGTACCCACTTCAACTTCAGACGTAGCGATATTGATCGCCGTAAGAACGGTAAGTCCCATACCAAGAACCTCCTGTCAGTGTGATTTAAGCCCACCTTTTTCACCCAAATTATACTCAACCAATTCCGTCCCGTCCACCACCTGAGCGGCACCATTCTTTCATTCCACAACCCGCTTGAAAACCCGTCCGTCAACGACCTACCGGTAATCCGGGTGACGCTTAACAAGCCACTTAACAATCAGTTTTACGTGAGGTGTTACTGCCTGGGCTTCCGTATAGATCGCTTGCACCAACTCTGAGTCTATCGTAGGTGACCTGGCATACGTCCAGTTGTAGTCGTCAAACTCGATATGCCCTCCGTTCACCAGCAACCGATCCACCAGATAAAAGGCCAACGCATCGAAAGTAAAGTCATGTGAACCGTCCAGGTAAACGTAATCGAAAAGCCTTTTCCCCTTGGTTATCAGCCGGAGCAAGTTCCAGCAGTACGAGTCACGTGCCTTGTGACTGTTCCCACAGACATGAACCGTAATCCCTGTAAACGGCTCTAACAGCTTGGCCACACTCTCAACATTTTCCTGAAAGTCGAAAAGGTAGACCTTGCTCCCCTTGGGAAGCACACGAGCAACCCTGAGCGTAGTGGCTCCTTTGTGACACCCAATCTCCGCGTATCTTGTCGCCCCGAATTGTTTGACGTAATTGGCAGTGTCCATCAAGTTGGCTTCACCTTGTCAACATACCCATGCTCTCTAAGACGCTTCACGCTCGTTGACATTCCAGCAATCCCCTTGGGAGCAGACAAGACTTCATCGGCATGAATCGCAAAGTAAAACTCTTCATTACTCAAAGGCTCGTACCACGGCCAATGTCTAGCAACGTACGGGAAGTCTGTTCGACCTCCGTAGTCCACTCCCGGAAACTCTGTCTTAACTCCCCGGTAAAGAGCAAAGGTCGTCGCCACTCCAGCCTTAAAGAGACCCTCGCAAATCCTTTCCTCCCAGTACCGACTCTCCCACTTCCGTATCCTGGCTTTGAATTCGTGCTCCGGCAAATCATCAATGCGGAGTCCCAGGCCGATGCGTATGAGACTTCGGTACCGATCCTTGAATTCTTTGAGGTGTTCAATTACGTCCAGTGGACACTCTTCGTCCGGGAAGACATCCGAGTCAGAGACAATGTGATACTCCGTTCCACACTCCCGACACAACTCCCCAATCACCCCTGTATTCCAGAGCCCGCGACTTCCTGCGTTGTAACCCAGATACCGAACCTCTACTCCACACTCTTGATAGTAGTCCAGCAATTCGGGGAAGGTCGAAGCGTTATCGACAATGACAATACGCAACGGATAGGACACACGCTTCAGGAATCCCACGAGCTTCCGAAGCGGTGTCACCCTATCCCGACTGATTATCAAAACGGGTATGGTCATTACCGTACCCTGGCGTCACGTACCTGAGACTTGAACTTCGAGCGACCACAACTCCGACACCCACCCTTCCTTCGACGCGCCGTCTTCACCTTTTCCTCAGAACGAAGTAGCAGAAAGTGTCCTGGCTTTTCCCGAAGCACACGATAGCAGTCTTCCTCTCCAAGACACACCTTCCCATGAGATTCCACCTTCGTTCCAGCTTCCACAGCACGCATAGCTGTCTTGCTCAAGTCAACTTCCCCGTCTTCACACGCCCTCTTCAACCGCTCCACGTCGAGATCGCTTCGTACCTCGTACGCATGGACATCCTTTCTGATCGAAGCAATTGTAATCCCACCCTGAGACGAGTTACCACTTGACCTAGCTGCACCTCGCATACCTTGGATCACACGTCCTTCGTACCGTTGCAGATTGACTGGCTTTGCCATTGAACAATTCTCCTAGTTCCAAAGGCCACTGTATTTCACGGCCACAAAACGTTTACGACTTCGACGTGTCTCCGATCTGGACGCCAGCTACAACGAACTCTCCGCAGTATTCCACACTGACGACCTTATCGTCCACAATCTTCCCTGTAAAGTCAACATCGACCAAAGAGACCATGTGGTGCAATGCCCACACGCCCTCTCGTATCGCTTGGTCTCCGATAGCCTGGCCTATCTCTCCGAAACTTCTGACTCTCGTGTCTTTCAATCGGAAATGACCATGACCATCCTTTCCATAGTCCAAAAGCTCCAGTTCCATTTCTAGTGACCTCGGATCAACCGGGGGCACTCTTTACACAATATGCAATGAATAAAACAGCCGTGGCGCTGGCCTAAATGGGACAAGTTGGTAGGAGCCACACGCCACGGCATAAGAGGGGACTCCCTTCCCCTCAAGGTGGGACTATGTATTGCTCCATAGAAACTCGATACAAACTATCCCGACACCTACCTTATACGGATCACCTGTTGACCTAGCTGCGCCACTACCAATCGAATTTGCATTGTGCGAGACACTCCAAGACTCGACGGTCAACATCCGGCTCAGGCTGACTTGCGTCAATCAAGAATGAGTTGGGGAAGCGGTTTCTAACATCGAGGTATCCCTGTCTAATCTTCCGCATGTAGCCCAGACCCTTGGACTCAAATCGGTCGGTCGTCCCACAACGTGTTGCTGCCACCTCCGGATCCAAGTCCAGGATCAACATGCAATCCGCGAGCACGAACTGGAGAGTCCCGAAGTGGTGGGCGATACCCAAGACACGATCCACACCTTGCTCGGCCACGATTCCCTGGTACACAAGGGTCGATGGTGTCCAACGATCACTGAAAACAATCTTCCCTTCCATAAGCGCCGGGCCGACCACTTCCTCCCACAAGCTCACCCG
>JGI10211J34971_10001763_pt1 | contig 17763 bp, 13 predicted proteins | sample Etolagsediment_FD_34971 | JGI IMG/M metagenome (IMG submission 34971) | reverse complement strand
TCAAAACAACAAATTCCTGAAATTAAAACGAATAATAAGCCAATCCCGGCGAATAATCATTTAGCCAAAATTTCACTCTTTCCTCATTGTATTTTTATCCTGAAAAAAAATATATGAAATGACAAAGCTTGCAATAACCGGAAATTTCGATAAGCACAGCAATCAGCAAATCAAACTGAATGTTGCAGATATTTCGCGGGTAGCTTTTCTGAATGGACAAATCTGTATTTTCCTGTCAGGGCAATCACCCTTAAAACCCAATGTGAGCATGGCTTCCATCGAAAGTACATTATCGGACTTTCCATTTTTGAAAGTCAACACATCACACATTATCAACCTGGAGCATATTGTAAACATTGTTTTCGGTGAGCAAACGGTGCTTACCCTAAGTGATAATTTTCAGCTTATGGTGGACGAAGATGTTGCAACACTAATGAAGAAATATCTCAATAAATAGTCAACGTATTGTTAATCTAAATCACAATGTATTATGAAAACATTTATCTCTTTTGTCAAATTTATTACAATGCTGATATTCATAGCAGGTATGCTGATGCCGGCAGTTTTAAGCGCACAAAAAAAAGGGCTGCAATTCACTCCGAAAGCCACGGGTGAATATTGCATTCCTTTTTCCGATTGCTCCTATGGCGATGGTTTCGAAAGTTTTGCCATCGCTGATATCGACAATTATTTTTCGGGATGCAGCGAAAACGGTTATGGCGATTTTACCTGGATGTGGACAGAATTGGAAGCCGGACAAGTATATTCCATGTTTGCCGAAACCGGCTACGATGGAAACCTGTTCAGCGTTTGGATTGATTTTGATGATAATTTTGAATTTTCACCCGATGAAATGCTGGTTGAAGATGCATTTCTTGAATTTGGAGCACAGCTTTATCAAATAGAAGTGTTAATACCTGGCGATGTGCCTTCAGGGGTGCACCGTATGCGGGCAAAAGCCTTTTGGGGTGATGAACCCACCGATCCATGTGACGACGCGGAATACGGCGAAACTGAAGACTACACCGTTGAAATTATTGGCGAAACAGGATTTACTGATATCGGCATTGTTTCCATCGATATTCCTGTAGTGATTGCCCCAGGCCCCATATATCCGAAAGTTACCCTGCAAAATTTCGGCACTCAAACTTTTACCCAACAGGTTTCCATTATCAATGGAGCCGATTATGGTACCAGTGCCTTTGTGTATGATATGCTTCCGGGCGAAGTCCGGCAAATCACTTTTGCTGAGTGGGATGCGCCCATTGGAATCTATACATTTCATTCCTATTTATCTTTTGAGGATGATAATGGTGACAACGACCAATTGTTTAAAGAGGTTGTGGTTGAAGTTCCGGATGTTGAACCTCCGCAAAATCCAACAGCTGAAATTGAAGGCAATACGGTTGTTTTGAACTGGGATGCACCTGCGGGAAAATCGCTGTTGGGCTACCGCGTATACAACAATGGTGTAAGGATTGCCGACAGCATTACCCAAACTGATTATACCGATTTTTGCCTTGCTACAGGAAGCTACAGTTATACCATCACTGCGCTATACGATATCGGAGAATCCATCCCTTCAGAAGCCGTGGAGGTGGTAGTGGAATTGTGCGAGCTATTTATTCTTGAAGAAGGTTTTGAAGGTTTTACCGGCGAACAACAATTGGTGGTGCAGGCGCAGAATTTGGGTATTGATTACTGGCATTGCTGGAGTCAGGGGCCGGGAAATGAAGAAGACCCCTATCTGGCAAACTCGCCGGTTTATGAAGGTGATTTAGCGCTTAAAATTGAAGGGTTGAATGATGTGTATCTTGATTTGGGTGCAATCACCGAAGGGAAATACAATGTGAATTTTCAGATATTTATTCCCTCAGGCTTTGATGGTTTTTTTGGGATATGGAAAGAAGTTTATACTTCAGCCGGAACTGAGGTATATTTTAATGAGGATGAAACCGGGCATGCCATCATGGCCAATTCAAATTGGGAGTCTTTTAATTTTACTGCCGATGAATGGATGGATATAAGTCTGCTTGTTGACCTGGACAATGACTGGGGTAAGTTATATATCAATGGGCAAATGATTTGTCAGGCACAATGGAGCTTGCAACAATCGGGCGAACCCGGGGCATTGATGCTTGACGCCATCGACTTTTATGCAGGAACGCTTTACGGCGGCATACCACAAAGCTTTGTTGATGCCATCGAAATCAAGCGCATTATCGACAACCCCTTACCTCCTGAAAACCCGGATGTTCTAATTGACCAAAATACCGTCCTGCTCACCTGGGAGGCCCCGATGGCCGGCACTCTCACTTATCAGATCATCCGCAACAGCGAAATTTTAGCCACCACCGCTGAAGTATTTTACCAGGATGAAAATCTCGACCCCGGAGCATATACCTACGAAATTGTTGCCTTGTATGCCGGTTGTGCCGAGGCTGCAACATCACCACTTGAGGCTACAATTCATCCCATCCACATTCTTCAGATTCCGGCGGGTTGGTCGGGTATTTCAAGTTATCTTGATCCCGAAAATCCTGAAATCGCCACGCTGTTTGAGAATGTTGTTGATGATTTGATCATCCTACAAAACCACTCTTCAATTTTTTGGCCCGGCGAAAACATCAATACCATTTACAATTGGGTGTCTGCAAAAGGCTATAAAATCAAAATGCTGAATGAGGCAACGCTTATCATCAGAGGGCCTTATGTTGATAATCCCACAATTCAACTGAATGCCGGGTGGAATACAGTGCCGGTTTTGTGTGATGCTCCTGTGGATGTAAGCACTTTGTTTGCTACAGAAGATCTTGTAATTGTAAAAGAAATTGCCGGAAGCCGGATTTACTGGCCGGATTACGGCATCAATTCGCTTTTGCAAATGTTACCGGGAAAGGCATACATGGTGTTTATGAATGCCGGTGGTGAGATTACGTATCCGGCATCCGGGGGTTTTTAAACCGATACAAAAACTGTTGATCAGATAATATAATTCCGACTTGTAACTTTAAACCGGACTCCGATGGGATTTTTCCAAAGGGTTTCCGGTTTTTTCTTTAATTAGTGAGTTCAGTCTAAAAAGCCAAATTACCCCTAAATTCCCTTAAGGAGCCTTCTTCAAACTACTGAATTTTTTATTGTGAAAAGAAAGTAATGGATCAATCAAACAAACTTAGCATTAAATAACGTTTCTTACTTGCAACTTATGTGCAACCAAAACGATTCGAAAACACTCTTTATCTAAAATCACTTTAGTGGATCACAAAAAGGAACTTGATAACATAATTGAAGGCTGTCGGCAGAACAAGCGTAAATCACAAAAGATTTTGTACGAGAGGTATTGTGATGCCATGTTTACCACGGCTTTTCGTATGACCGGAAACAGCGATGATGCCCACGATGTGTTGCAGGATGCATTTATCGAGGTGTTCAGATACATCAAGAGTTTTCGAGGTGATTCCACTATCGGGGCATGGATAAAAACCATTGTGGTGCGCAAAGCCCTGAAAAAGTTGAAAGAAACAAAGTTCTATGACAGCCTTGAGGAAAATGGAGTTGATGTGCCCATCGATTTTTTAGATGACCTTTCGGGGGAATATCTGGAGCAAATGATCATGTCGTTGCCTGAGGGCTATCGAACAGTATTTTTACTTACCGAAGTTGAAGGCTATAGCCATAAGGAGGTTGGTGAGATGCTTGGCATTTCGGTGGGAGGATCAAAATCACAGTTGTCGAGGGCCAGAAAAATTTTAAAAGCAAAGGTTGAAAAGATTAATACAATATGAACGAGGCAGGAAAACATAAGGGTCACTTTTCGGAGCGCTTGCCCGGGCACAAACCAGACAAGGATTTATGGGCCGGCATTGCCGGAGGACTGGAAGGTGGTTCCTTAAAGTCGCTTTCAGAGCGCCTGCCACTTCATAAACCTGCCAAAAGTGCCTGGGGAGCTATTGCCAAAAATATTCCTGTTCCATGGTATTCGATCCGCAGTATTTATTTTAGAAGCACCCTGGCTGTGATTCTCATTTTACTGCTTGGTTTCTTTCTTCCCAAGTTTACAGGAGAAAATTTTGACGACCAAACTACCTCAAACCAAACCATAATTAATAAACCCAAAGCTACTGAAAGTATAGTTTCCGGGGAGGATATACCACCACAAGCAAACGAGCTACCGGAAGCCTCAATAGAAAAAAAAGGGATAAGTGAAAAGCAAAATGATCAGGAGAATTCACAAATTGAAAGGACTCCAATTGCAAGTGAGAAACAGGTAAGCGAACCTGCTTTAGTAAATCCGTTTAAAAATGATGATGATAAAGTGGAAAACCAGATGAGTGTACTTGTGGAGGAAGACCATGCTGCAGAAAATGCGGAAGTTGATGATTTTGAAAGAAAGCTCCCTGTTGTATCTTCAAAACATGAAATTGATGATGACAGGATGCTTGCAGCCATTCCCCCGAAATTTCTTTATGCAAGACCGTTGGCAGTTCACAACTCAGGCTCTCCGGGCGTTTTTGTCGGGAGTGGAAATCAATACCGCAGCTACAGCAAGGACATTTGCTATGAGGCCGGAGTTTTTGCGCAGCCTTCGTTTATCCATAATATTTCAACCATTAACGATGATTGGTATCTGAGTCCCGGCTTTGGTTTTTCGTTGGCAATGATCAATAAAAAACTCATTCTGGAAACCGGCCTGAGCTATATGAAGATGGAGTTTGAAGATAAAGTTGAAATTGATTATTATGCTTTCGTATTTATGGGAACCGTGATCAATACCGAAAATTATGAGTGGGAAGAATATGTGAATGAAGAAGGTGATACGCTGGCCCGTCAAATTTACACCGTGGAACTCATCGATGTGTATGATTCTACTTTCGTGGAAGAAGAAAAAAACGACCTGGTGAAGCTATCGGGAGTAACCATTCCACTCACTGCCGGGTACAGATTTTCGGATAAAGGAAGATTCTTTTTTGATTTGAAAACCGGCCTGGATATGATGATAATCACCGGAAAGGTAATTCCCGGCAACCCGGAGCCTGTCGAAAACATTAAAGTGGTTGACGTTCAAAACAGCCTTGCCGACAAATACAGTGTGAAATGGAAATATCATCTGGCGCTGGGTGCAGGGTTCAGGGCAGGAGACAAGCTTTCGGTGTATGCTGAGCCTGCGCTGTGGTGGTATCCTGAAGGTATCCGCAAGAAGGGATCCAACGAAATGAAAAATCCCTTTGAAGCTGGATTAAAATTTGGACTGAGGTGGGCGTTTTAAGCATTCACCCATACTTATCCCGGAGTGAAAATTTAGGATAGTGACAAAATAGATTACTAAAAACAATATGAAATAAAACTTCACGACAAAAGAACCATATTGAACATTGTGCATTCCTTGCGAAACTCGTGGTTAATTTTTCACCACAAAGGCCACAATGGGTTCACAAAGGGCACAATTAAAAAACATGGTATAGAAACACAAAGGAACCATAGTGAACATTGTGTATTCCTTGTGAACTTCGTGGTTGATTTTTCACCATGCACAACGAAATAAATTGCCCAATAATTAACAAAGACATTAATCAAAGAATAAACAACAATGAAAAAGCAACTTGTAAGTACACTCTTTTTTTTGATTTTCGGAATGTTTTCATTTGGGCAAGGTAACAGCTATGATGATGTGGGCGTAATTGTTAACGACAACAGTCAGGTTTCCATTAACATTGCCAACTATTTTAAGCAGGCCAGGAATATCCCTGATGAAAACATGATTCATATTCACACGGTTGTGGATGAAGCGATCGATACCACAGAGTTCAGGAATATTCAATATCAGATTAAAAATTACATTGCGCAGCAAAATCTACAATACAAACTCAATTATCTGGTTACTACCAAAGGCGTTCCTTTTGACATAGAGGTGGATAGTTGTATAGTGCATCCGCCTCCTTCAACTTTTTATCGCTGCTCCTCCGTCGAGTCGGAACTATGTCTTTTATTCAGTGCCGACAGTTCTAAAATCACTAAAAGTAGTTTTGTGCAAAACCCGTTTTATGGCAGCACAAATCACATTTCCAATACTGATACCGACCTGCTACTCGTTACCAGGCTGGATGGCAATACCCCGGAGGATGTGTATAACCTGATCGACCGCAGTGGGCCGGGAAGCTATGTTGATAAACAACAGGGGCAGTTTATTTTCGACATTAGCTATGAACCCGAAACTTCTAGCACTTTCAATTATTTTGCAGGAATGATGTACACAGCTATCGATACATTGACGAATAAGGGATGGAATACGCAGTTTCATGGCGATACATTGGTTCCTTCCAATGAAGATCATGTGATAGGATATGTGGGATTTATTAGAAGAAGTTATAACAGTTCCCTCAATTTTAGTTGGGAGAAAGGGGCTTTTTGCGAGTTTATGGTTTCGGGTCCTGAATTTACCTTTTATGACTCTCTCAATGTGAATGATAATATTCAATTGGCAGATGTGGTTTATGAAGGCTGCACTTCCGGGTCGGGATATGTGCACGCTACATTTGGTTCTCAACTTACCGATTATGCCATATTTTTTTCAAGATATACCAACGAAGGGGCGAATTCCTACAATCTCGCCGAAAGCTATTACATGGCCACCAAGGCACTTTCGTGGATGAATATTCTGGTAGGCGATCCAAAAACAACGATTACCACTTTGGGAGCGGGATCGGTTGAAAGTATTCAATCCATCAAAACACTCACCCTATATCCAAATCCTGCAAAGCATTTCGTAAACCTTGCATTGAATGCTGAAACTTCATCCATCATTTCTATTTCGGTTTACGATCAGATGGGGAAACTCTGGCAAAGTGAGGAAAAGTTTTTGAATTCAGGGCGAAATGATTTGAAAGTAAGCATTTATAAATTACCAACTGGTTTGTATTTTTTACAGGTTATTGATAAAATGAGTGGTGAAGCCCTGACCAGGAAGCTTATGGTTGGGAAATAGTGTTATGCCCGGAGTGGAGAGCTACATTATCAGCAAGCCACAAAAGCAAAAAAAATTAAGTGTGATATAGTAAACATAAACGAAAACAATTTTACATGAAATGGATAGCCTTCATTATCCTGCCGATTATCATGTTTGTTTTGGCAGGTTGCGATAAAAGCGAAACCAACACACCTGAAGATGTTATTGTGTATGAGGAAATCAATAAAACCATTGTGCTGCCCGGATCAGATTCGATAACGGGAACTTGCTATCCTTTGGCTTTTGAATTTTTGGAAGAGGAACAGTCAGGGTTTATTCCGATTATCAATACACATTTTAATTTCCTGAATTGCGATGGTTACAACAACATTATGGCTGATACCCTTAGCAGGAAAGTTATTGTGATGGATGAAAATACCCTCATTTCTCAGGATGCATCCTGGGCCGGAGTTCAGAATTTAAGTCTTCAGGATTTTGCGGGGAAAGGGGAAAAATACCTTGGCTATCGTTCCTGCTTTTTTCCTGAAGGGGTTGATCAATATCGTTTTGGTTGGATAAAAATTAAGCTGTCTTCAAACAATGATACCCTGACAATTATCAGCAGGGCAGATAATCGAACCAACAATAAAGCGATTGCTGCCGGTCAGCTTGAATAATCCTAAAGTATTTAAGAGTTAAAATTTATTGTCCTCGAAATTTTAAAAGTAAGCGCATATTTGTTGGTCAACTGCTTTCCATTCATATTTTTATAAAATGGATACTCATACACTAAGCTTGCATTCCAGAACTTGACAAAATTATACCGGATTTGCGGACAAACAAACATTACTGTCCCTCCGGTGGCATTAATCAAATCACCATTCTTATCAGAGGCTTTTTCTCTTATCTGACTTCTCAATTGAACAGCTCCTGTAATTTTGGTTAAAACCTTATAGGATCCATAAATTGAAAAATTGTAAAGGTTGCCATATTTATAATTGGTACGTTCAGTTTCGATGCGTTGTGAAAATTCGGCGGAGCCATCAACGAAAAAGGCTATTTTTCCCTCCTGATATCTCTTTGATACAAAACACCCCAGGGCATATTTGTAGCTTCCCGAAGATGGCTGGATGTCGATGGGCAGAACCACCGGCCCGTTCATCTGGTCGAACTCACCTATGGGCAAAGTAATTCGGCCGTAAGGAAAAATATCGAACTCATGGCTGAAATTTTTATAGGCATTGTACTGAACCCCCAAAACTGCGTCGCCCAGGCCATGTGCCGTGCGATCGTAACCAAAAACAAAGGTTTGTGCCTTAGAAAAAAAATATCCAATATCAGCACTTACTTTCAAGCGGTTCGAAATTCCATAGGAAAAACGCAACGAAGTAAAATCAAAACTGGAATTATCGATATACTCATAGTCTGATTTGCTGTTTCCTTCGTAGTACGTATCAGAGTAGCTGTGTTTATACAGTGCCTCAATTTCGAGTACTTTTTTTCCACCACCTCCCACTGAGCCATCAGCTGTAATGGGATTTCCGGCAGCGCAGCATTGTGCATATGTGCTTGTGTTAACAGTACCGATAAGGCAGATTGTTAAAAGCAGCCATGTATTTTCCACTATACTTACTCGAAAATCCCGTCTCATTTCAACTATTTGGTAGGAAAAATAATATTGATGACGATGGTATCGGTTACACTGCCTTTGTCGTTTTGAGCCGTACATTTAATGTATTTGTTACCCAGACAGCATTCCGATCCTGTAAACCGTACTTGTGAACCTTCGTCGTTTAAGGGGAATATGTCGCCCAAATCCACATCCCAAATATATTCGATATTTCCACCGGTAGCCACACAGGTTATAATTGCCGGAACTTCTCCACCATAGAGAATTTCTGTTTTATCTGCGGTGAGGCTTTCGATTTTTGGCTGTGTGGTTGTTACACCCGGGTCAGGATTGTTGTCTTCTTTCTTGCTGCATCCAGCTATCAAAATGAGAATTGGAATGAAAAGTAAAAGTGCTCTGAGTTTCATGGTGGTATGATTTAGTTAATGATCACCTGCCTTTGGGCAATAATTCTTTTTTCGGTTGAAAGAACCACAACATAATGGCCTCTTCCAAGAAATGATACATCAATATTCGACTGGCTAAGCGGGTTGATTGATGATGAGTAAACCTTGCTTCCATGCATCGAAAACAGGGAAACCTCAGGTTTTGAGTTGGTGAAATTGTTGTCGAGGGAAATGTTAAATATACCATGACTTACCGTAGGATAAACATCGAATTGTGAGGATTCTATGGCTGCAACATCGGTTAAGGGATAAACCCATATTCCCATGAGTACCAGATATCCTATTTGCACATTGGTGTAATCGATGGTGCGTTGATATTCGCAGCAGGTTCCCACAAGTGTGTTGTAAGCACTGTCAGGAGCCGGAAACCATTCTGTGTCATGGCCAACAGCAGCAATAGCATGCATAATTTCAAAGGCATCTGTTACATTGTCGTCGTAAGTAACATCAGTAGATTCAGTTACATTATCCCAATAAACATTCTCAATTCCCGGAAGGCGGTTTACTGCGGCTTCGATACGGATTTTGCAAAGTACACAGTTGCCTAAGGTTGGGAAATAAATATTCATCGAGCTTTTATCCTGTGCGACCAAACTCGCGGTTAATAAACTTAAAAGGAAGATAATAGTAGAAATTCTGGTTTTCATATTTAAGTATTTAGATAATTGATTGCGCAAAAATAAGGCGATACGCATTTCAATTTCATTGAGAGGCTATGGAAGATAACGGAATCGCTGAGATTAATAACGAAGAATTTACGATAATTATCGTCGGTGCAGCAATTGATCAGGAATTAGTGCAATTCATTCATGGCAGTGATTACTTTTATAAAGGGAATATTATCCTTTTTCGCTTATTCTTTGAAGTTTTTCGAGATTTAAAATTTCAATTGTATCAGTATTAATTTTAAGGATATTATCAGTGGAAAGTTCTTTAAGGGTGCGAACAACACTGTCTTTCGACATGCCTGTAAAGTCGGCAAGGTCCTGTCGTGAAATTTTAATTGAGGTGGATGTCGAAATCTCCTGCATCAGATAAATTAAGCCATCTGCAATCCTGCCCGGCATATTTTTATGGGTCAGACTGATAAATCGTTTGTAATTAAAAATCCCTTTTTGGCTGACATCTTCCATAAAAGCATTGGCAAAATCGCAGTTTTCACGAATAATCTTCTTGAATACATTGATCTCGATAAAACACACCGAGGAGTTTTCGATGGCTGCTACCGAAAAGTAATGGATGCTGCCGGCATAAATTCCCGGGCTGCCCAGGAATTGTGTGGGTTTTACAAAATGCAGCAAAAGGTTTCGGTTGCCCGAATCCTCAATATAAACTTTTGCCAATCCGGAGGTGAAACTGATAACATGCGACAAAGGGGCCCCCTGTTTAACAATAATTTCACCTGCTTTGAAAAGGACCCTTTTTTTAGTTCGGGTAACCAGATCAAGTTCCTCCTTGCTCAACAGATTGAACATAGGTGATTTCATTGAGCAGATGTGGCAACTATGTGAAAAATCCCCTGTAATGTTGTTTGATAATGCCATATTCTTATTCGCTGAAATGTGGCTAAAAGTAACTAATAATTATTATTAGCAAATAAACCGACCCGATTTTTAAAAGATAATTTAGTGTTACAATAGGAAATCAATAAAAAAGGCTACAGGAACTTTTCCTGCAGCCTTGGATGAACTATCATTTATTAACCAAATAAAATATAGTGTCTCTTACGGGAAGGTGATTTGAGCGGGGGCGGTCATTTTAATAAAATAGGCTTTGCCCGGTTGCATCGATCCTAAGGTGTTGATGTCGTAAAAAGGCCAAAAAATGCCAACCTCAGCAATTCCTTTTATTACGGTAACCTCAGCAATCACATCAGCAAAAAGAGTTTCAACATTCACAGCCTGGTCGCTTATAACAGGCATCAGATTCCAGCCGGTCTCCAGTTGCAGGGTTTTGCTTTGCTCCACAATACCTGTAATATTCAGTGTTACATCTTCGCTTACTTTAATTTTATAGGCCGATTGGCTTTCCCAGTCAACGATGGTGTTTAATCCTCCTTCGGGGAAATATACCTCGGTCATGGTTTGCATCACCACCAATTCATTACTGATCTGGCTCATGAGCGATTCAATGTTTGTATCATCGGGCAGGCGGTAGCTCGAGAGGCTGTTCCAGCCTTCGAATAAAGTAATGGAGTGATCTCTGCTACAAGCATCGCACGAGCCAAAGCAAACAGGATCAAGTCCCATCACCGGTTCCACAACATCAACAAATCTGTTGAATCCACCAAAGCCGTCGTCTTCACCACATTCGGCTGGCACGGTTTCAGCAAAATCGTAGCTTGGGCCGTTTAGGAATTTATAGGTGTGATGTTCACCGGCAACAAGCGAAAGTGTTACCGTAAACATTCCACCAGCTCCACCACCACCCAATGTCATTGGGGTTTCTGTCGAGCTGTATCCATTGAATGATCCAGCAAGGTAAATGCCTTCCGGCGAAATAATTTCGTTGCTCATATCCACGCTAAAAGTTACATCTACAAAAACCGGTGTGACGCAAGCTGAACAGGTTCCAAAACAAACCAATGGAAGTTCTGTCAATGTCTCCGGAACGGTGAGATAGCGGTTGCCATTTGAAATACATTCACCCGTTATTTCTTCATACCCAACATTTGTGTTGCCATTTAGGAATTTGTATTCGTGATAATCTCCGGCAATCAGAGTTGTGGTATAAGAATATACAGCATCAGCCCCTAAAGTCATCTGGTCGCTCGCGGTATTCCACCCGTTAAATGAACCGGCAATAAAAACTCCATCCGGTGAAACTTCTTCATTTGCCATATCCACCTGGAAAGTTACATCAACATAAACAGGGACTACACATGCAGCACAGGAACTAAAGCAGACTACATCCAAGACATTGGCAGGGTCGCTTACATCGAAAAAGCGGTTATAGCCACCAAAACCATCGTCTTCGCCGCAGGCCGAAGGCACACCTTCAACCCCGGCATAGGTGTTGCCATTGATAAATTTATATAGAATGTGGCTTCCCACATCCAAGGTAATTGTTGTCGAATAGATGTTGTTATCGCCTAAAACCAAAGGTGTATCATCCGGGCTGAAATCATTAAAGGTGCCGGCAACATGAACGCCATCAGGCGAAACTGTTTCGTTGGACATATCCACATAAAAAACAACATCAACAGTAACCGGCGGAATACATGCTTCGCATGAGCCAAAGCAAACCGCTTCCAGCACAATGATGTCTCCCGGCACGGTCAGTTCTCTGTTTCCATCTTCCTGCGAACATTCAACTGGTACGGTTTCAAAACCAGCGAATGAATTCCCGTTAATAAACTTGTACATGATATAATCACCTTCTGTGAGTGTAAGGGTAACAGCCCAAATATTATTGTCCATTTCTGTTAATGGCGTTTCGGTAGTGCTGAAAAAGTTGAATGATCCGGCAATGTAAACTCCATCCTCCGAAACAGTTTCTTCGCTCATGTCCACCTGGAAAGTTACTTCAACCTGGGCAGGCGGAGGACAGGCCTCACATAATCCAAAACAAACCAATGGCAGCTCCGTGGTAGTTTCAGGAACTGTAATATAGCGATTGCCGCCTAACGTGCATTCTCCGCTAATTTCTTCGTATCCTAAGGTGCTGTTTCCGTTTAGGAATTTGTATTCATGATTGTCACCTGCAATCAGGGTGGTGGTGTATGAATAAACTGCATCAGCAAGCAATGTCATCTGGTCACTTGCGGTATTCCACCCGTTGAATGAACCGGCAATAAAAACTCCATCCGGCGAAACTTCTTCGTTTTGCATATCAACCAAAAAAGTTAATTCTACCTCAACCGGAACTACACACATTGAACAAGAACTAAAACATACCGTATCAAGCGTAAGGTCTGTTTCCGGTACATCTACAAAACGGTTGTATCCGCCAAAAGTATCATCCTCACCGCAGGCCGGTGGAACAGTTTCCTGAAAATCGAAAGATGTTCCATTTATAAATTTAAAAGTATGATGAACCCCGCTCACAAGTTCAAGGGTCGCACTATACAGTCCGTTGCCCATATCCGTCATAGGTGTTCCTGCAGGATCCCAGCCCTGGAACGAGCCGGCCAAATGAACACCATCCGGAGAAACGATCTCGTTGGTCATATCTACGTTAAAGGTAACATTAGCAGTTGGTGGCGGAACGCAAGGCTCGCAGGCACCAAAACATACTGCATCAATTGTGAGGTCTTCGCCCGGGACATCCACCACACGGTATCCGTTTTCCTGGGCACATTCAACAGGCACAGTTTCCTCACCGGAAAGTTCATTCCCATTCACGAATTTATAGGTATGCTGTTCGTTTTCTGTCAAAACCACGGTGGCTTCATAAATTCCGTTGCGTTGAAGTGTCATGGGGGTGGCTGTGGGATCGTAACCGTTAAAAGAACCGATGAGATGTACACCATTTCCAGACACTGTTTGCTCGCTCATATCCACCTGGAAAGTTACATTTACTTCTACAGGTAGAGGGCAGGGGCCACATAATCCGAAGCATACTGTATCCATTATGGTATTGACAAGCGGGACAGTGAAATACCTGTTTAAGTTATTTGAACATTCTTCGGGGAGTTGTTCGGCTTCATTCCATGTGATCCCGTTCACGAACTTATATTCCTGATAAGATCCTGAAGATAGGATGGCAGTATATGAAAAAATGCCACCACCTTCGTCAGTCATTAATGTTGATCCGGGATCCCATCCCTGGAATCCCGCGGCAAGATGCACACCATCAGGTGAAACAGTTTGTTGTGACATATCCACATTAAATGTTATTTCCACGTCCACCGGGGGTGGGCCGCAGGCATAGCAGCTCCCAAAACAAACGGCTTCCAAACTACTGCTTACATTGGGAATTTCGACATAACGATTTCCGCCTCTTGCACAATCCGGAGGTACAGTTTCATTTTCCGGCCATGTAGTTCCGTTTATAAATTTGTATTCATAATAATCACCGGCACCCAATTGAAGCGTAACAGCATAAACGTCATTTCCGATAAGTAACATTTCTGTGTCTCCGGGTTGCCAGGGCGGATCCTGAAAACTGCCGGCAATGTGTACACCATTGGGTGATACTTGTTCGTTGGACATATCCACGCGAAAGGTTATATCTACAATGGGCGGATTACAGATGTTACACTTTCCAAAGCAAACAACATCAAGGGTAATGTTTTGATCAGGGACCACAAAAAAACGGTTGTTGTCGTTGCCTGTTACACAAAGTCCTGCCCCAACAAGGTTTTCAACCTCACCCCATGTTGTGCCATTGATGTATTTCCAATAAATGGTTTCTCCAGGAGTTAAGGTGGCTGTATATGTGTAGTAAAATCCAAAGGGAGGGGGTGTCATTTGCGTTGTGGCAGGATCCCACCCCTGAAAGTTTCCGGCAATGTGCACTCCATTGGGTGAAATTGTGCCCACATTTGACATGTCTACTTTAAAGGTTACCTGAACAGTTTGGGCGTTGAGAATTGAATGCCCTGCTGTGATGATCACCAAAACCAACATTGTGGTGATCAGTTTTCTGTAAAAGTTTTTCATATTCGATAAGGTTTAAAAGTTTAACATATTATTGCTTAATTCTTAATCAGTTTCTGATAGCTTTTGCCTTTATTGTTTTCGATGAGGATAAAATACAAACCCTGCCTGAGTGATGAAATATCAAGTATATTGTCCTTAATATTTTTCAGTTTCATCAATTTACCCTCAACAGAATATACAGTTACTTTGTCAGTATTGTAAAAATAAATCGTGTTTGTGGCCGGGTTTGGATAAAATCCTGCCCTTGATGAGTTAGTCGAAATATTATTTTCATATCCAACAAGGTCGCAGGTTACGCAATGCTCGAAGCAAAAGGCCGTGAGGGTATCATTTACATCAGGAACAATAAGGTACCGGTTTCCGCCATTGGAGCAATCTCCGGGAACAAATTCCGCATTATCCCATCCAAGGCCATTAATAAATTTATATTCCTGATAACTACCTGATGATAATGTGGTAGTATAAGCGTATATATTTTCTGTGAGCCATTCCATTTCTGTAGTTTCCGGGTCCCAGCCCTGGAATCCGCCCGCGATATGGACTCCATCACCGGAAACAGTTTGCAATTGCATATCAACCATGAAAGTAATCTGAACATCGGTGGGTGGCGGCCCGCATGGATCGCAACTTCCAAAACAAACAGCTGTCATAAGGGTATCTTCGGTTGGGACTGTAAAATATCTATTGCCGTTTTGTGAACAGGTAATCGGAACAATTTCGGCATCCTCAAAAGTATTTCCGTTGATGTATTTAAATTCGTGGGCCGAGGCTTCTTCAAGCATCAGCGTAATTTCATATATGTTATCCGTCGTCAGGGTCATTTGTGTTGATCCGGGATCCCATCCCTGGAAAGTGCCTGCTACATGTACTCCGTCGGGTGAAACATCCTGATAGCTCATGTCCACCCTAAAAGTTACAGTATGATCGGGTAGAGGTGGCAGGCAGGGTTCGCAACTTGAAAAGCATACTGCTTCCATAATGGTATCAGAAGCCGGAACGGTAAAGTACCTGTTGAAGCCTCCCTGGCCATCGTCGGTACCACATTCTTCGGGTACGATTTCAGCAAAGTCAAAGCTGATGCCGTTGATGAATTTGTATTCTTGCTCGCTCCCTTCTTCGATGAGGAGGGTAGCCTCGTAAATGTTATCTCCAGTCAAGGTCATTTCAGTTGATCCGGCATTCCATCCCTGGAAACTGCCGGCAAGGTGCACTCCATCCGGCGAAACTTCCTCGTTGCTCATGTCCACCTTAAATGTTACTGAATGGTCGGGTAGTGGTGGCACGCATATTTCGCAACTGCTAAAACATAATGCAGGCATTGTGGTATCAACAACCGGGACAGTAAAATATCTGTTGAACCCGCCTACTCCATCCGGGATTCCGCATTCCTCGGGTACAATTTCTGAAAAGTCAAACACATTCCCATTGATAAACTTATACTGATGCTCGAATCCGGATTGTAGGGTCAGGGTTACCTCATAAACATCGTCAGCCACAAGAGTCATAGGTGTGGCATCAGAAACCCAGCCCTGGAAAGTGCCGGCAACATGGATGCCATCAGGTGAAATCTCTTCGTTTGACATATCCACCTGAAAAGTTACATTTACGTCAACCGGTGGCGGGCCACAGGGGCCGCAGGATGCGTAGCACACAAGGTCGATTATGGTGTCATTCCACGGAAGTGTGATATAACGATTGTTGTTGGAGCTGCATTCGATAGGTAAATTTTCAGATTCCTCCCATGTAGTTCCGTTTACGAATTTGTATTCCTGATAAGTTCCTGACGACATCACCGTGGTGTAGGTGTAAACATTATCTCCGGCATCGGTCATCAGTGTAGCGCCGGGATCCCATCCCTGAAAGGCACCTCCAATATGAACCCCACTCGGTGAGATAATCTGCTCCGACATATCCACCTGAAAAGTTACATTGATGTCGATGGGGGGAGGGCCGCATGGATAGCAACTGCCAAAACAAACAGCCTCGAGGGTGGTTGGAACATCCGGAATAGTAATATACCTGTTGAATCCAACAGCGCAATCCGGAGGTACAGTTTCATCGTCGCCCCATACATTGCCATTGATAAATTTGTATTCGTGATAATCGCCCGATCCAATGGAGAGTGTAACTGCATAAACGTCATTTCCGATCAGTAACATTTCCGTGTCACCGGGCTGCCAGGGCGGATCCTGAAAACTGCCGGCAATGTGTACGCCATTGGCCGAAACTGTTTCGTTGGACATATCCACCTGAAAGGTAACTTCTACCAAAGGCGGATTGCAAATATTGCAGCTTCCAAAGCAAACTGCATCCAGCGTTATAGCGCTTGAAGGGACAGTTAAAAACCTGTTTCCGTTCAGGGCACATCCGGCAGGAACTCCTTCGTCCATACCCCAGGCATTGCCATTTACAAATTTAAACTCCAGATTTTCGCCCTCGGCGAAATCCTGGGTGTAAACATAAATGTTGTCGGTCGATAAGGTCATCAGGGTAGCACCGGGGTCCCATCCCTGAAAGTTGCCGGCAATATGTACACCAAGGGTCGAAACAGTTTGATCCGACATATCTACCCTGAAGGTTACTTCTACAGCCTGAAGTTGAATGAAATTAAATAGAAAAGCCAGGACAAAAATGGCTTTTAATAGTTTTGATTTATTCATTGTAAATTTCTTTTTTAATGATCTGGCATGAAATTATTTAAGCTCAAAAGTAATTATTGTTTCACGAATTTCTTAACAAGAGGCACCTCATTTTGATAAATATAAACATAGTAAAGCCCTGAATTGAGAAAGGAGATATCAACGCTGCTTGTAGCTGTTTGATTTTCAAAAACTAAATCACCATTTGAGGAATAAATCTTTAAATGAATATAGCCTGCAATCCCATTAAAATATAAAATGTTTTTGGATGGATTTGGATAAAAATCAAAGGTGTAATTCTCTGATTCAGATAAATTAAACCCATTTATTTCGAATGATTTTATCTGCGACAAGCCATTTTTCGTCAGCTCTATCAGGTTGTTTTTCTGTTCAAAAATGATTTTCGAACCTCTTTTGATTTTCACCACCAGTTGATCTCCTTCTTCAAATCCTTCTTTTGTTAATGTGATAGGATCATTCCCAAATATTGAAAACCCAA
>JGI10211J34971_10001762_pt1 | contig 17774 bp, 15 predicted proteins | sample Etolagsediment_FD_34971 | JGI IMG/M metagenome (IMG submission 34971) | reverse complement strand
CCCCGAGGACCCTGACCCTGACGACCCGGGCCGTGAGCCGGTATTCCGCTATTCGGTGCGGCTGCCGCGCGAGGCGTGGTTCTTCCAAGATGAACCTAACAATGTTTACTGGTTCGGCGTGGTGGCAGTGTACGAAGAGAGCTTGCCCAACTATGACTGGGGCTGGACAAACCACAAGCACGTGTACAACGACGATGCTGTTGCCGGAGTCTGGGACGAGGAGAACGGCGAGTGGGTATGGGAAGAGCTTTATGACCAGACCGGCATGAGCGAGGATATGTCGTTTATCCTGTTCAACAGTTGCCCATGCCTGGGCGACATTTCGGACACAGCCGGTACAGGGCCTCCTGATGGTCTCGTTGACATCGGTGACCTCAACGCCCTGCTTATGGCTATGTTCGCGCAGTATCCGGCTGGTGATATTACAGGTCAATACCTCCTCAACCCGGTTCCACCCGGCTTTGAGTGTATGGACATTTCGGACACAGCCGGTACAGGGCCTCCTGATGGTCTCGTTGACATCGGCGACCTCAATGCCCTGCTCATGGCTATGTTCGGAGCGTACCCGGCTGGCGATGGTACAGGTCAATACCTGATATCTTGCCAGTAGGAGTAACGTCAGCAATTGGAAGGGGCTACCAGGAGGCTAAAGCTAACAAGTTAGTTAGTAAAAGGGGCAAGTCAGAAGACTTGCCTCTTTTTTGCTTGTTCGGAATAAGTTGGCTGGGTTAATAGAACGGATGCTCGAGAGCTGCGGAACTGCTGGATTATATTTCGGCAGCATCTCCGGCAGGGAAAAATATAAAGAATACGCCCGGAGTGACTCGAACACTCGACCTTCGGTTTAGGAAACCGATGCTCTGTCCTACTGAGCTACGGGCGCATCAGCTCGGCAACAAAATAAATAGCAAACCATCTCAATTTACACACCAGGTTTTTATATTGCACACAAATAGTGCGAATTCGAAATTGATGCCGGCGGCCTTTGCATTTATAATTACCGCAGAGATGCAAAAGAACAGAGCCAAAATATATACGGTCAGCCAGGTTAATACGCTAATCAAAGCAGCCCTCGAAGAGAATCTACCTTCACGGCTGATAGTTCGGGGCGAAATAACCAACTGGAGCATTGGGCCAACAGGGCACCGCTATTTTTCGCTCAAAGATGAAAATGGAATACTGCCGTGTGTTATGTGGGCGAGCAGGTTCAAAACTGTTAAGTTTTCGCCTGAGGATGGAATGGCAGTTTTGGCAACAGGTCATATCGATGTTTATACCGTTGGGGGAAAGTACCAGCTTTACGTTGATAAGCTGGAGCCGGAAGGTGTTGGCGCGCTGCAGTTGGCGTTCGAGCAGATGGCAAAAAAGCTCCGAGCCGAGGGACTTTTTGATGACGCTCACAAAAAAGCAATTCCAGCATACCCGGAAAGGATTGGGATATTGACCAGCGAATCGGGTGCGGCGGTGCACGATATAAGAGACAGTATCCACAACCGCTGGCCGTGCGCGAAGTTGTTTCTATATCCCGTGCCGGTGCAGGGCGAAGGGGCAGCGGAGGAAATTGCAGCGGGCTTGCGAGACGTAAACAAACGCAACGAAGCGCTTAAACTCAATGTTCTGATTGTCGGCAGAGGCGGCGGGTCACGGGAGGATTTATGGGCCTTCAACGAAGAAGTTTTGGCCAGGGCGATTTTCGATTCGAAAATACCTGTCATAAGCGCGGTGGGGCACGAGGTCGATACCACAATCGCGGATTTGGTCGCGGACGCACGCGCATCGACACCGACAAAAGCAGGCGTTACAGCGGTGCCGGATATGCGGGAGGTTCTGGGACAATTAACATATTTTGAGAAAAGCCTGGCTTCGAAGGCACGGGCGATACTGGAACTGTGCGGACAAAACCTGCGGACGATTTTGGCAAGTGCTGTATTTAGAAATCCGCTTTTGCCGGTTCGCAATGCTGAACAGCAGTTAGATGAGCTTGGTACAAAGCTGGTAGATTTGATAAGAGAGCTGTTAGTCGAGGCCAACGCAAAACTGCACGCGAGTTACGAGCAAATTGTCAAAATCGAGCCGCATCGACTCTTGGGAAGAAAAACGGTTGATTTAAATAATTTGCGGAACCGGGCGAATGTAGCGATAAAGACTATCATTAACCGCCGACGGATGCAGCTTACAGCAAAGGCGAATTTGTTAGCTGGTTTGAATCCGAAATCTGTTTTGCAGCGTGGGTACAGCATTACCACCGCCAAGAAGACCGGCCTTTTGGTAAGGAAGCCGGAGGATATTCAAATCGGCGATTATTTAATTACCGAGCTTGCCCCCAAGGGGCTTGCGGACGAGAATTTGATTGAAAGTAAGGTAACGAAAAAGTAAAAAGGTAAAAGTAAAAAGTGAAGGTTGATAATATGGCAAAGGGCAAGCAAAAAAGCGATATTGAAAAGTTGACCTTTGAAGAGGCGATCAAAGAGCTTACCAGCATCGTTGGCAAGATAGAGCAGGGCCAAATCCCGCTCCAGGACAGTCTCGAACAGTATGAAAAAGGGATGGCCTTGATTAAGCATTGCAGGGGCATATTACAGAAGGCCGAGAAACGCATCGAGAAAATATCTGAGCCGGAAACAAAATCACAATAATACTCACATGAATAATCGTCGTGCCTGATACGAGATACGAAATGCGAGCGTGGCGGAATTGGCAGACGCGCCAGGTTTAGGTCCTGGTGGGCTTTTTAGCCTGTGGAGGTTCGAATCCTCTCGCTCGCAGTGTTATCGGCCGTAAATAAAAGCAGGAAATTTGAAAAGAATTTCTGTGTTTGTGCTTGACAAAAGTTAAAGAATGTGGTTTAATATATATTATGAGGCAAATTGACCGCAAAAATACCGGTAACTGGTGGTGGCCTGCGGAATAGATTCCAGCAGGCATGCGGTGATTTGCTGTAAAATATTTGTTGAGATTTGTTAGACGGCAGCCTGTTGGAAAAGCAGGCTGCTTTTTTTATTTGTAATTATGTCCGAATGAGGATAAAAATTGCGATTAAAGGCCTAAAACTATGGAAGATTACAGACAAATAATACTCGGTGCCAAACCCGGCCAGATTATACCCATCGTCAAGCAGATGGATATGGCTGAGCCGGTGGACTTTTTTGCCAGGCTGAGCGACTACGGCCGGGCCAAAAACTGCTGTTTGTTCGAGTCGAAAGAGCACTTGGAGGAGAATGCGTTGAGTTTCGGCACGGCCAGGCCGGCACTTTATCTTACCGGCACAGGTGCTGAATTCACCATCAAGGCTTTGAGTAATACCGGCAGGCGAATGATAGAGTACTTGTCCACCGAGCAGAAGAAAAGGTTCGATTTTTGCGAACAAATTCAGTTTGACGCAGAGGCAATTACCGGTCGAATACGAGATACGAGATACGAGATACGAGATACGAAGATTGATGAGCAAACCCGGCTGCAAAGCACAAATCAAATGGACGTATTGCGGGCGGTGGCGTTTGCGTTCAAGTTGGCCAGCAAGCCGTTCCGCGTAACCTGTGGGCTGCTCGGAGCTATAAGTTACGATTTCATAGACCAGTTTGAGAAGCTGCCTTCGAATGAAGAAGACCTGCTCGGCAATCCAGATTACGAACTTTATTTTGCTGACAATATTGCTCTGTGCGACCATGCGGCAGGCAAAAGTTATGTGATTGTGAACGTGATGATAACAAACGGCGACCGCGAAGCCGCGATAGCCGAGGCACAGGATTGCTTCGACTACTATTTCAATATTGCAAGATTTGATGCGCCAAGAGGCAAGCGGTTTACGGGGCGGCTTCCGCCTGCTTCAACAGATACGAACCAGGATGAGTATGAAAAAATAGTCAGTGACGCCAAACAGCATATTATCGATGGTGACATCTTTCAGGTTGTCTTGAGCAGGACGAAAATGGAGCCCTGTCCGGATGAGCCGTTGGATGTATATAAGAGACTCAGGGCGCTGAATCCTTCGCCCTATATGTTTTATCTCAATACGCCCAGCACGATATTGATGGGTTCGAGTCCGGAACTTAATTTACGGGTCAGCGGGACCGAGACCTTGGGCCCAGGGACGCGGAATGTGGAGATTCGGCCGATAGCCGGCACAAAGCCCAGGGGCCGAATCGGAAAAGAAATCGATGCCGATACCGATTTTAAATATGAGGCGGAGCTGAAAATCGACCGTAAAGAGCTGGCTGAGCATATGATGCTTGTTGACTTGGCCAGGAATGATATCGCCCGCGTGGCGAAGCCGGGCAGCAGGGTTGTTACGGAACTGTTGATGGTTGAAAAATACGCTTCGGTGCAGCATCTGGTAAGTAATGTCAAAGGCGAGCTTGCAACAGACCTTGATGCACTGAATGCCTATCTTGCAACTATGAATATGGGGACACTTACGGGTGCGCCGAAGATTGAAGCGATGAAAATAATCCGCCAGTTTGAGAAGACCAAGCGCGGTTACTACGGCGGGGCGGTTATGTACCTGACTGTTGACGGCCAGTTCGATAGTTGTATCACGATAAGAAGCCTGCAGGTAAAGAACCATACCGCTTATATTCGAGTTGGCGCCGGCATTGTGTACGATAGTATTCCGAAAAGTGAATTTGAGGAGACCGAACATAAAGCAAAATCCTGTTTGCGTGCGATTCAGGGAAACTAAAGGGTAAAACGGTATGGAAGAAAAAGCCAAGAAAGTTTTGTTTATAGATAATTTCGATTCGTTCACGTACAATCTGGTCGATGATTTTTGCAAGCGCAACTGCCAGGCCAAGGTTTACCGTGCCGACACCGAGCTTGAGGAACTGCGTGTTTTGGCTGATGAATTTGGCCCTGAGTTGCTTGTGATTTCCCCGGGGCCGGGCACGCCGGACACAGCCGGTGTCTCGCTTTCGGCGGTGGGTTATTTCAAAGACAAACTGCCGATATTCGGCGTATGCCTGGGTCATCAGGTTATAGTGCAGTATTTCGGTGGGGAAATTGGTCATGCGCCGGCACCGATGCACGGCAAACCCTCGAGAGTGACACACAGCCAAAAAGGTATATTTGCCGGTGTTGAAAATCCGCTGCAGGCGGGACGGTATCATAGTCTTTGTGTTCTGGAACTGCCGGACTGCCTGGAAAGAACCGCTGAGTTCGAGGGAATTGTTATGGGCGTTGAGCATAAAGAGCTTCCGATTTTCGGTGTGCAGTTTCATCCCGAAAGTATTTTAACTCCCGCAGGTGGTAAAATAATCGAGAACGTCCTGAAAATTGCAATGACGGTAAAACAAACGTAAGGACAGAATTGTGGCAAAGATAACCGAATATCTGGAAATAATTCTTGACGGTAATGACCTTAGCTTTGACCAGGCAAAAACTTTGCTGGATATTGTATTCGAAGGCGGTGTTGTGGACGTTCAGATTGCTGCTTTCCTGGCGGCAATGAGAATCAAGCGTGCCGCACCGACGGAGATTGCCGGGCTTGCTAAATCGCTTCGTGAGCACGCTGTGCCTGTAAAGGTTGACATCGATAACCTAATCGATACCTGTGGCACGGGTGGGGCAGCGATAAAGACGTTCAATGTCTCTACTGCTGCGGCGCTGGTCGCGGCGGGTGCCGGCGCTTATGTAGCCAAGCACGGTAACCGGGGCATAACCAGCCAGTCCGGTTCGGCGGATGTTTTAGCGGAGCTTGGCGTGAAAATCGACGCTGCTCCGGACATCGTCGCACAGTGCATCGAACTGGCCAATATCGGCTTTATGTTTGCACCAAGGTTTCATCCGGCTATGAAATTTGTCCAGCCCATCCGGAAGAGTCTTGACTTCCAGACTGCCTTTAACATTCTCGGCCCATTGGCAAATCCCGCGGGTGTCGGCGCGCAGGTAATGGGGGTTTACGGTGAGCACTTGCTTGACAGCATAATCGAGACTCACAAAATTCTTGGTGCACGACGGGTTATGGTGGTTCACAGCGAGGGTCTGGATGAAATAAGCACTACAGGCCCTACGAAAATCCGCCAGTTAATTAACGGTGACGTAAGTTCAATGGAACTTAATCCAGCCGATTTTGGTATCCCCAGGGCATCCATCGATGAGCTGAAAGGTGGTGACGCACCGACCAATGCACAGATTATTCACGATATACTCACCGGCAAAGAGAGCGGCCCCAAAAAAGATATTGTCATTCTAAACGCTGCGGCTGCCATAATCGTTGGCAATTTAGCCGATGATTTCGAATCGGCTATCGAAATGGCAGAAGCCTCGGTCACCAACGGCAAAGCATTGGCCTGCCTGGAAAAGTTAGTCGAAATCTCGAACAAAGCATAAAATATGACTCCGAATATGAGCCGCGAATATGTTAATAGTGAAAGTTAAAATTTGTGGTATTACGAATTTTGAGGATGCTGCCGCAGCGGTGGATGCAGGCGCCGATTTGCTGGGCTTTAACTTTTACCCTAAAAGTCCGAGGTTTATAACCGCGGAGGAAGCGGCGGAAATAATAAATAAGCTGCCGGGCTTTATAGATGTTGTCGGGGTGTTCGTGAATGAGCCGATTGAGCAAATTCAGGAAACGAAGAACCTGTGTACGTTAGACTGGGTTCAGTTGCACGGCGACGAAAACCCGGAGTTCTGCAGGGAGTTTCTCTCTCATAGCGTCAAAACAATGAAGGCAATACGAGTGAAGGACCAAAGCGATATTGAAAATGCGGAGGATTATTTTACCGATGCGATTTTGCTCGATGCCTTCGACCCGGAAAAGTACGGTGGGACGGGAATAGCTTTTGACTGGAATATCGTCGGGCATATAAACAAGCGAGTTTTTTTGGCGGGCGGGATAAATCCGGATAACGCAGTGGAGGCGGTTGAGCTCGGCGTTTATGGAATTGATGTTTGCAGTGGTATTGAGGCTGAGCCCGGCAAAAAGGACCACAAGAAAATGAAAAAACTGTTTGAGAACATCAAGCATTTGAGGGCTTAGGAGAAAGAGGAAATTCGCTATGAAACATAAAGGTAGATTCGGGGATTACGGCGGCTTTTATGTCCCGGAAGTTCTGATACCGGTATTGGAAGAATTGGAGGAGGCGTTTTATCGCTTTTATAAGGATGAACAGTTTGTGGCTGAGCTGGCCAAACTTTCGAAGGATTATGCCGGCCGACCTTCACCGCTTTATTATGCCAAAAGATTCAGCGAGCACGTCGGTTTTAAGGTGTATCTAAAACGTGAAGACCTCCTGCACGGTGGGGCGCACAAGGTCAACAACACACTCGGACAAGGCCTTTTGGCAAAGTATATGGGAAAGACCAAGCTCATCGCCGAGACCGGCGCCGGTCAGCACGGCCTGGCTACGGCAATGATTGGCGCCTTGTTTGGTATGGAGACGAAAATCTTTATGGGCGTAATCGACATTGAGCGGCAGAGCGTCAACGTACATAAAATGAAGCTGTGCGGCGCAGAAGTCATTCCCGTTGAAGGCGGCACCGGCACTCTCAAAGACGCTATTAACGATGCCCTTCGCTACTGGACGGCTCATGTGACCGATACATTTTATCTTTTCGGCTCAGCGTGCGGCCCGCATCCATATCCGACGGTAGTAAAACATTTCCAAATCTGTATCGGAGAAGAGACAAGGCAGCAATGCCTTGAGCAAATCGGCAGATTGCCGGATATGATTGTCGCCTGTGTCGGCGGCGGCAGTAATGCGTTAGGTATATTTTCGGCCTTTTTGGACGACAAAGACGTCAAGCTGATTGGTGTCGAAGCAGGGGGGAGGAGTCTGGCTGGCGGCAAGCACGCAGCGACCCTGGTTGCCGGCCGCGTGGGCATTTTACACGGCGCAAAAGCATATCTGCTGCAGGACGCCGAGGGTCAGGTTTATGAAACCGAATCGGTAAGTGCCGGGCTGGATTACCCGGCTGTTGGGCCGGAACATTGCCTGTTAAAAGATACCGGCAGAGCCGAATATGTCGCCGCAGAAGATACCGAGGTACTGGATGCATTTGAACTGTTGAGCAAGAGCGAGGGAATAATGCCGGCACTTGAGAGCGCACACGCTTTAGCGTATCTTATGGGGCAAAAGAACAAGTTAGCAGCGGACACAGTCGTGGTGGTGAATCTTTCCGGCCGGGGCGATAAGGATGTTTCAATTGTGGAAAAACACCGACCGTTGCAGTAAAGGATGCAAGTGAGATGAAAACATATAAACAGCTTTTTTCTGAACTGGGCAGGGCGGCGTTGATACCGTTTTTTGTAATCGGCGACCCGGATTTTGATACAAGTGTGCAAATTTTAAAAACGGCTATCGATGCGGGAGCCGATATTTTGGAACTGGGCATACCCTTCTCGGACCCGATAGCAGACGGCCCGACAATTCAAAAAGCTGATATTCGCGCGCGCAATGCCGGTATGAACATTCAGAAAGCGCTGCAACTCATCAGGCAGGTCAAGGATTACAGAGATATTCCGATTGGACTGCTGATGTACTACAACCTGGTTTATCAGTATGGGGCCGATAAATTTTTCAGCGATTTTCACGAAGCCGGCGTTAACAGTGTATTGGTTGCCGATTTGAGCATTGACGATGCGGATGAAATTATCGAACCGGCTAAATCGGCAGGCTTGGACACTGTGTTTATGGTAACTCCGAACACCGACCCGGAAAGGATGAAGCTGATTGCCTCCAAAACCACCGGCTTTATTTACACAGTCTCGTTGTTAGGTGTTACCGGCAGCAGGGAAAAACTCTCCGATGCGGTTGAAGAGCTGGTTGACAAATTAAAGAAACTGACCACTGTGCCCGTTTGCGTAGGTTTTGGAATCAGCAGGCCCGAACACGCGGCAGCCGTTGCTCAGGCAGGGGCTGACGGTGTAATAATCGGCTCAAGAATAGTACGGTTGATAGAAGAGAATTTAGGCAACAGGGGAAAAATGCTTGCTGAAATCTCAGCTTTCTTAAGTGATGTTAAAAGTGCAATTCAACACCAGTGAGATTGACCGGTCTATTAAAGGTATGATGAATTGATACCGGCCTTTACCGACTTTGGCGATATTCGCTCGGCAGCAGCTTGAATCGCTCTTGTCAGCGGCGAGGATATTGCAACACAACGGTGGAATGAAGGTATTGAAAAAGCAAGACAAATGACCGAGGACTTTTGAAAGCTGCTGTCACACTTTCCGTGCTGATAATCACGGATAATAATAACGCTGCGGAGAGCGGTACCATGTACGGTCGATGCGGTCAATTATCCTTCTATTTGTTTCAATCCCGTCCTTCAGTATTTCCAATTGTTCATAGACGCCCGCATCTATTGCAGTAATGGCATTTTCGAGCTTTAGCTGGTTATCTTTCATATCGCTGATAATCTTATCAACCTTTTGGTTATTCGCGGCGACCTTGTCCTCAAGCTCTTTGATTCTTGTTTCGATGGTAGCCTCAAACTCCAGTTTTTTTAGCTTGGCACGGGATTGTACTTCTTTAATCCAAATGTCCCTGTCTGCCTGTAATTTTTTTATCTTTTCATTTATTTGGTCAATTCTTTCGGAGTCTTCCCTTTGAGCGCTCGTTAAAGACTGTTTGGCCTTCTCACAGTATCGAATTGCCTGGATGAAATCATCAGGGTCGTCCCTGAAGTCCCAGGTCCTTCCGGAAAAGTATTCAGCGAGGTCAAGGTAGTATCTGGCCTCGGGTATATTTTTTGTATGCAGCGTTCTGCTATTGATTTGTCTTTTACTGTATGTGGATATGATAATCCTGCTTTGGTCCAGGCGCTCGATGGTAATTTTATTTCTATCTTCCGAGATTAGCTTTCCAAATACGAGGTTTTCGTTATCCCTTAGATGGAAGTCCACCGTTTTAACGAAATTCACTCTTGGTCTTGTGCTTCTTCGAGGAGTTTCAAGAACTGTCTGTTTTGTTTCAAGGGTACTTTCACTCCGGCTTGTTTGTCCATAGGCATTCGAAAAACATTTAAAGGCAATAAATAGTGTGAACGTTCCTGTGATTAGGATTATTATGTTTTTCATGATTTCAACCTCCCAAACTACTTACGTTCTTTGTGACCGCTACCGAGATTATACCAGATTTTCAGCCAGGCAATAGAAAAAGCAAAAAATACCGTCTCCTTTAGAAATTGTTGACCCGAACAGCTTGGGGTTTTTTGCGGTGGGAACAATTACACCGAGACTGCACAGCCATAATGCCTTCTCATTTCGCGGTGTTTTGCAAAAAACGGGGTCCTGGTTGGCTGTTTATTAACTGATATGCTCTTATTAGTTCTGCCACGCTCCAGGCCTGAGCAATGCAGCCTCTCGGTTTATGAGGGGCATCGCCGTCAAATATCTCACAGACTTGCCCGAGGCAGCCATCCTCAGTTAGATGCTGCATCAATGGCTTGATGAACTCAGCCGCTTTTCTTTTACTTTTTCGGCTGAAATCATTGACCTTCAGATATGCTTCTACAAACGGCCCAATCAGATAAGGCCAAACTGTACCCTGGTGATAAGCCTCGTCTCGCTGTTGTTGGGACACTGTATATTTGCCTTTGTAACGGCTGTCCGCAGCGCATAATGTTCGCAGCCCGTAAGGTGTGAGCAGATTTTTTTGAACGGCATCTACTACCAATGCCTGTTCACGACGTGGCAAGGGGGAGAATGGAAGTGAAACGGCGAATATCTGGTTCGGCCGAAAGGTCGCGTCAGCCGAACCATCCGGAAGAATGCAATCGTTTAAGTAATCACCTGTTTCATTCCAGAATAATTCGCAAAAGCTGCTCTTAACTTTATCTGCCATATTGTGGTAATGCCTTGCGCTCTCTGTATCTCGTCGCTTGGTATAGTACTCGGCAAGCTGGCAAAGACTGTTATACCACAAGGCGTTAATCTCGACCGCTTTTCCGTACCGGGCCGTTATAGCAACTCCGTCATACTTGGCATCCATCCAGGTTAGCTGAGTTTCCTCGTCACCTGCAGTTATAAGCCCATCGGTATCGGCGCAAATGCCAAACCGTGTGCCATTGTGATAAGAATCTATAATCCAGCGGATTGTCGGCAGAAGCTGTTGCGAGAAGGCCTCATAATCGTCGGTAGCATATAAATATTGAGAAGCTGCGTTAGTGAACCAGAGAGAAGCATCGACACTATTGAAGTAGGCGGTATCGCTGTAGTCATCGAAGCGATTCGGAATCATACCCTCATCGACCGCTGCGGCAAAGGTAGTCAAAACCGACTTTGCCTCGTCAAACCTGCCGGTTGCGAGCAGAAGACCGGGCAGGGCTACAAACGCGTCCCTGCCCCAGTCGGCAAACCAGGGAAAGCCGGCTAAAATCGTGATTCGTGGTTCGTGGTTTGTGTCTCGGTTTTTAGGAGGCGGGATGCGTTTTGCAATGAATTGGTCGGCTGCTAAACAAAGTGTTCTGAGCTTTTCGTCTTTGGTTTTGGACGCGGCAATCACAATACTTTGGTGCTTGTGCAAATCCTCGAAAACCGCTTCAATATTGGGGGGGCACAAACGTCCTTTATAGTCTTTGGCAACCTCGGCCTCTGCTGGGCCTGCGGCGGACTCAGAATTATACTGGTCTCCGGGGGCTCCCGATTTGTAATCTTTTTGCAAAACAGGGGCCCTGAGATTTGCCCGGAGAACAATTTTCACCGGCGAATCTATACGGCACTTAAAAAAACCGGGCGACCACAAATCTTCCGTAAAATCCTGGCCTCTTTCTTTGTCATTGCGATATACAAAATTGAACCACCATTGCTGGTCCTTTCCAAAATTCATAGAAGGACATCTCAAAAGCAGTTCACAACTATCAGGGGTGTTATGGCGAATCGATAAGCAGTCGCCAAGCCAGGTTGAGTATAACAAAGCGTAAGATTTTTGCAGTGCGTGAAAATCACGCAGACCGACAAGCGGACGCAAAACAAATTCCATCGGTTCTTCGATGTTTGTAAAATCATACACGAGAATGACCATATCATTATCGCGGAGAAGATACACGGATTTGGTCAGTTTAATCCTGTCCAGTTGATAATCAAAATGCACGCCGGTATCCCGACGAAATTGCTTTATATACTTGAAACCTTCCGGAGCGAATTTCCCGTTGAATTCAAAGGTTGAAAGATTAAATACCTTCCTGTTGAATATCACCATCTCCAGGCAGTTGGCCAGGCCTACTATTCTGTTGGCCAGCGGGTTAAGCGAGCCGATAAGCAGGCCGTGATATCTTCTGGTATTGCAGCCGACAATCGTTGACGATGCGTAGCCGCCACGCTCATTAGTCAATAGCCATTCTTTGCTAAGCAACTCCTCAACAGGTCTGTCATTCATTGGTATGGAGATGATTTTACCACTGTCGGCTTTTTGCAATATTAACACAATTTTACTCCCAAAACCGTTGTCACGGTAAAATCCGGGAATCAGAATTGTCTGGAATGACAAAAAACAAATCGGGGAGGCCTAATTTGCTATTTGCAAATCAGGCTCACTTTTATTTCGCAACAGGTCGCGAAACGTGGCCCTGTTCGTCCTCCCGGAACAACGGTTATGAAGATTGTCCAACACATTCATAAAGTTAATATAAGAATCGTATGGCGAGTTATAAGGATTGAAGTATTTATGTACATCCCCATCGGCAAAGTACTTCGTACACATATAATAAAAGTGGTCCGACACCTGTAGTCTTCGCCAGTCTGCAATGATTTTTTTGTTGCTGGCTTTCTTGACTTTCTTTTCGAGTCGATAAAGCTCGTGAATGGCGTTGGATTGCATTGCGTTTCCAAGCCAGGCCGAGACGTCTCTTTCGGTATCGGCCCAGCTTATCAAATGCGGCACATCAATTGTGTCCACGGGCTCATAACATTGAACTATCTCGCTGGGCGTTTTGAAATCGTTGTCCGGATGCTTTAGAATCTGTTCAGGCAGATGCCGCATAAAATCAAATATGCCCGTATCTTTCCATTGGTGTTCGCCGAATGTTTCGTAATCCATAAACAGATTGACCACATAGCCGTTGCCGTTAACATCGCTTACCCATCGGGCGAATTTATCTGCTGTCAAAGGCCACTCCGACCAGCCACGGTTGGAAAACCTAAAGGCAATGTCGTCACTGAGCGAGTAGTTTTTCAGAAGCAGCTTTAGTTTGCTGCAGCCTTTGGGTCGGTAAATAAAATTAGGGCTTCTAAAGCCCAGGATGTGGTCTGCTCCCTCGGCCATTATTGCGTCGAACTCGCCCATTGACTCGATAAGACGGGCCAAATCATTATTGTATATCAGTTCTGTGTTTCTAAATATCCGCGGCTTTTGACCAAAAAGAGACCAAATAGTTTCCCTGTGTTTGCTCACCTGCTCTATGAATTCGTCACGGGAGTATAAAAAACTCAAGCTGTGATAATATGTCTCAGCCAAAAACTCCACGCACCCTGTTTCCGCCAGAGCGTCAAAAGTGCTCATTACCTCCGGCGAATATTTTTGGAGCTGTTCAAGCAATACCCCCGTTATGCTGTACGCTATCCTGAATCTGCCCTCGAATCTGCGTATTATCTCCAGAAGCAATCGATTGGCCGGCAGATAACATTTGTTTGCCACCTTCCTGCAAATGGAAGCATTTGTGTAATCATCAAAATACCGGTCGCTTTTGTCAAAGACCGTATAATGTCTCAATCGTAATGGCTGATGAACTTGAAAATAGAAACATACCGAAGCCATATCTCGTATCTTGAACTCCTACTTTGTGTAGCGCCTCATCTGATATGCTTTTTTAAACCGCAACCAGTGCTTCCTCATAAATTCTCATGCACTTTTGCGCGCTGTCTCTCCAGCGCAGTTTTCTTATCTCAAAATTACCGTGATTCCTCAGCGTAACCTGCAATGGTGGATATTTCAGAACGGCGATAATCTTGTTGGCAATTTCGTCAACATCCCAGAAGTCAACTTTCAGAGCGTGCATCAAAACTTCTGATACTCCGCTTTGCTTGCTTATTATGACAGGCACGTCGTTGTCTAGGGCCTCCAGAGGTGCAATCCCAAACGGCTCCGATACTGAAGGCATTACGTATAAGTCAGCCATTTTGTATATCTTTTGGACGTCTTCGCCTCGCAAAAAGCCCGTAAATAGAACCTTGTGGCCAATGCCGAGTCCCGCTGCCATTTCAATTGCCCTGTGCATCATATCTCCGGAGCCGGCCATAACAAACTTGACATTATCCACCACCTCGAGGACCTTTTTGGCGGCTGCGAGGAAATACTCCGGGCCTTTTTGCATTGTAATTCGGCCTAAAAATAAGACGATTTTCTCGTCTTTGCTGATACCGGTCTTGTCCAGGGACCAGCCGCCGTTGCGCTCTACGCCGTTATAGACAACTTCAACTTTTTCGCCGCTGACGCCGTATCGGCTGATTATAATATTGCGGGTAAAATAGCTGACGGCGATTACTTTATCTGCTGTATGCATGCCTTTTCGCTCAATGTCATAAATCATCTGGTTGACGTGCTCGCCGCTCCGGTCGAATTCCGTCGAATGCACGTGCACAATCAGCGGCTTTCCGCTCATTGCCGCCACCGCAATTCCCGCAGGATAAGTCATCCAGTCATGGGCGTGAATAACGTCAAATTGCTCTGTTGCAGCTAATTCAGTAACTACCGCTGCGTAGCGGTGAACCTCACCATACATATCGCCGTGGTAATCTATTCCACCGATAAACTCGCTGGTGGCGTTAACATTACCATCGTGCATTTTTTGCTTTTGTCTTAGACTTTCTTCGATTCGTTGCTGATAAACGTCGGGGCTTGAATACGGCTGCAGCGGTGAGTGAATCGTGCGAAATGTTATATTTTTTAAAGGGTTAAATTCGAACGATGTTACGGAGCCCTGGTGGGAACTGGGACTTAGCAGCTTCACATGGGTAGTATATTTACTTTCGACCATTGTTGGGAGCACGAAGGTTACTTTTATGCCAAGCTGGTCCATTCCCTTGGTAAGCCCGTAGCAAGCAGTACCCAATCCACCGCTGATAAAGGGGGGAAACTCCCAGCCTAACATTAAAACCCTCATACTAATCCCTTTGTGCAAGTTGCATAACTATTTGTTAAATAGTAAGTTATAATTAGTTCTTCAAAATCCGACACGGCGAAAGACTTGCTTTTCAAAACTGGTCGGTTACGCAGTCGAGTTCCAATTTACCTTTAAGCACTTTATCGGCAAGAAATTACACAATCTTGACTGATAGCGCGCAAAAAATGCTCCAGTTGCTTTAGTATCTGTTATATAAATCGGGATTTTTGCTGGGATAAGTTTAACAAATCTTGTAGAAATGGGAGTTTTAATACTAATAAGCTGGATTTTATAGGCCCATAGCCGAAATTGAAAAATACCATAAATTACACATAACCATCTGATGGTTAGTCCGGTAATGTTGGCCTATCTTCTCCGTAAGACGGCCAAAAACGGATAGCTGCCAATAGTGATTGGAATGCGTAGATAATCCCAAGGTAAAAAGCCGCCCCTCTCTAAAAAGAGTGAGACGGCTTGAGTTAAATGACGTCGCTGTGAACGTAAGTTACGTAACCAGAAGACATTAGCACATAGCTTGTTCCCGTTTGCACAGAAATGGCGATTTTACAGGTCCTGCGCCTTGACCGTGCTGCGCCGGTTGGCCTTGGTTCGAACAATGGCGTCGTCAAGCATACCGTAAACGGCATCATTGATTGCTCCGAGTGCTTCGGATGAGGTCATCATCTTTTTGCTCTTGATGTAGGCCTTAATTTTGCTGGCTACAATCAGGGACTCTTTTTTCTTTGCCATTCTCGTAATCCTCCATGTTAAAAACTTAAATTCTAATAGTCCGGCCCCAAATCCTTGAAGTCGGTACACTCTCAATGTGCTCTTATTACATACAACCAACAGGATTGGCAATAAAAAAATATGCTCAAATGCTAAATTTCTGCAATTATACTGCCAATAGACGAAAAAGTACCTGCAAAGACCCTGCAGGCAAATGACATTTTTTTCTTGCGACCTTTCTAATTTTTAATAATTTAAATAATTTAGGCGGTTCATTTTGACGAAAGTATGTAAGTAGATGTTGTTTGAAGCCGGGCCTGCTCCGCCGAAGCGGCTGCGAAGGCCGGGTTAGAAGAAAGGACGGATTTGTTCTGGAGAGAAAAGAATGGCAAAGCGTCCCAAAAAAACTGAAAAATCACAGGTTAAACTGCAAGACTTCGTCATTGTTGCTTTTGTTGACGATATGGAACAGGCCGAATACCACAAAACTCTGCTGAGAAACAATGATATCCCTGTTGTCATTAAGCAGCAGGAAGAAGAGTCAACAAATACCGGGGGCATTGCTGTAATGGTTCCCGAAGAGTTCCTTGATGAAGCACATGTAGTAATCGAGTCGCAAGACGCCTATGATGATTTTTATGATTTCGCACTGGAAGACGAAGAAGAAGCTGATTTCGGCAGTGACCTTTTCGAGGATGACTTTTAGCGAATTTGCGTTTTGCAACTTATTGCAGGAATTCGCTCGTATGAAAATTTAGCAGCTGGGACAATTGCGCCGGGTCGTTTGTTAACTAAGGCAACTGTTCAGAAGCCGACAGACTAAAAATGGGGGGTTAGGTATAAAGTAAATGGACAAGCAAAATTTTACAGAGCGTCGGAACGACGGAGACCGCAGACGGAGTGTTGTTGACAGGCGCTTGGGGCTTGACCGCCGGCGAGGCCCCGGCAGACGCAGAAGCGACGACCGAAAAGCTGCGGAAGAAGGCCAAATGTCAGACGAGCAATTTGAATTTCTTTTGGCCATCGATGAGTATAAGCGAAAAAACGCAAGACCATTTCCGACCTGGACAGAGGTCCTTGAGGTGATAAAGGCGTTGGGCTACCGCAAAGTAGCCGAGCCACAATCACTTGGGCAGTCCAGGAAGGACTCCAAACGCGGTAAAGAGCGGTTGAAAATCCCGAAGGAACAAAAGCAGCACCAGCCGATAAAATAATCCTCCCCTTAACAATCGCTCTAAAACTGACCGATTCTCAGTCCAGACCAGTTGGGTTCAGAACACATAGAACAAGTATGTTCTATCCCGGCCATAAGACCTGCAGCCGCAAATATCGACCATAGCAACACCGGATAATCACCATTTGTGGTTTTCCTAAAATTCCCCCCATGTTTTTTCCTGGTAAACCATCAACTACCGAATGGAAACGGCAGGCAGCGAAAAAATCGACGGAAACGGTCTTGGCATCTGGCGGGGGTTGGGTTATTATAGTGTTAAATTTTGACACGCAGAGTTTGGACGGTTATTTTGGAAATTCCGGTTTTGTACAAGGTCAATATTGAACCAACCCGAATTGGAAAGGAGAGAGCTTGTGAAGAACGATAAATTTTCCCGAAGGACTTTTATCCGCGATACTTCTCTGATGGCTGCAGGTGCGGTTGCCGGTGCATTGGCTGGAAAGGGTTGCACCTCCGGCGGAGTCGCCAGGCCGGCTGATACATCGAAGATAGTCAATTACAATCCGAAGATGGGCTACCGCAGGATGGGTAAGACGAATCTGATAATTTCAGAAGTAAGTCTGGGTGGCCACTGGAAGAATCGCAACGCCGGCCGATACTGGAACGAGTTCGCAAACGAGGAAGTGCCTGATGATGTTGCCAGGAACCGCACCGAGGTTGTCAGCACCTGCATCGACGCCGGTATCAACTACCTGGACATCACCACGTCGGCTGAGTGTCTGTGCTACGGGGTCGCCCTTAAGGGACGGCGGGACAAGATGTACGTGGGGGC
>JGI10211J34971_10001761_pt1 | contig 17777 bp, 14 predicted proteins | sample Etolagsediment_FD_34971 | JGI IMG/M metagenome (IMG submission 34971) | reverse complement strand
TACAGGGCTTGTTGGTTTCATCTACTATATTATGAAGGAATTTTCACAATGAGGTACTTTAGACTAGAAGAGTTTGACTGTAAGGAGACAGGTGAGAACAATATGGACTCAAAGTTCCTTTACAAACTAGACGAGCTAAGAGACCGTTGTGGATTTCCTTTCAAGATTACATCAGGTTATCGNTCACCTACGCACTCTATTGAGAAGGNTAAACAAACACCAGGTAAACATGCAGAGGGTATTGCTGCTGATATTTATACAGCCAATTCAAATCAAAGGTATCTTATTGTTAAGTATGCTACTGAGATTGGTTTTGGTGGTGTAGGTATTGCAGGTAACTTTGTACATGTAGATACTAGAACAACTACTCCAGTTATCTGGACATATTAAGGAAAACTTATGGCTAGAGGTCAATCAAAATCAGAGTTAGAAGAAGTTAGAAATCTCTGTGAGAGTGACTTGTTCAGCTTCCTTAGATGGACACAACCTAACAGAGAGTATGGAGATGTACACAAAGAGTTATGTGAATGGCTCACTAGAGAAGAGGCATCTCCTGACCAACTTGTTCTGTTACCACGTGCTCACATGAAGTCACACATTATTGCAGGATGGTGTGCATGGTGGATAACTAAACACCCAGAAACAACTATCTTATATGTATCTGCAACAGCTTCTCTAGCAGAAGCACAGTTATATGCGATTAAGAATATACTTGACTCAGACCAGTACAAACTACTTTGGCCTGACATGCTTACGCCAGAAGAAGGTAAGAGAGAGAAGTGGTCAATGAACCAAATCTCTGTAGACCATCCAAAACGTAAAGAAGAAGGTATACGTGATGCAACAGTTACAACTGCTGGTATTACCACTAACACAACAGGTTTTCACGCTGATGTAATCATTTCAGATGATGTTGTAGTACCTGACAATGCTTATACTACAGAAGGTAGGCGTAAGGTTGCAGCAGCAATGTCACAGATGGAGTCTATCAAGAATGCTGGTGGGATTACAAAAGCTGTAGGTACACGCTACCACCCTAAAGACTTATATGCAACATGGCTTGAACAGAAAGTACCTATTTATAATGAAGACAACTTAGAAGAAGATGAAATAGTTGGTGAAGAGTTAGTTTGGGAAGTATTTGAAAGAGTTGTTGAAGAGCATGGTAATTACCTATGGCCTAGAACACAAAGAGCAGATGGTAAATGGTTTGGTTTTAATAGACAAATCTTAGCAAGAGTAAAAGCTAAGTATGAAGACATTACTCAGTTCTTCTCTCAGTATTATAACGACCCTAATGACTCCTCTACAGATAGAATCAACAGGGAGCTGTTTCAATACTATGACCAGAAGTTTTTAAAGAACTCTGGAGGTAATTGGTACTTTAAAGACAAGAGGCTAAATGTATATGCTTCAATTGACTTTGCATTCTCTCTTGGTAAGAAAGCGGATAGCACAGCTATTGTTGTTATTGGTATTAACCCAGAAGGTCATATATACGTCCTCGACATTGATAGGTTTAAAGCGGACAAGATTAGTACATACTTTGACCGACTTGCACAGTTACACTCCAAGTGGAACTTCAGGAAACTACGTGCAGAAGTAACAGTGGCTCAGAAACTTATTGTTAGAGATTTGAAAGATGAGATAACAAGAAGTGGCATGATGTTGTCAATTGATGAGTTCAGACCTTCACGCAATGAGGGTTCAAAAGAGGAACGCATTGCAGCAGCTCTTGAGCATAGGTACGAGAACTTATCTGTGTGGCACTATAGAGGTGGTTACACAAGCGTATTAGAAGAAGAGTTAGTTATGAATAAGCCTCCACATGATGATGTAAAGGATGCATTAGCATCTGCTGTGGAGATAGCTGTTAAGCCAGTTGGTCACAGAAATAGAGAGACTAATAAAGTCATACCTATGGGTGGCAGGTTTGGTGCATTTGGATAAAGGACAAATATGTTTACATTAGAACGAGAATCACTTGCTACACTTATTGCTAGTAAGTTTGATGAATACAAAGGCTATCGCCACAAACGTGAGGAAGAGTGGGAAGAGCTTAGGCGTTACCTATTTGCTACCTCAACAAGGGATACAACAAACAATAAACTACCGTGGAGAAACTCTACAACTAGGCCTAAGCTTACACAGATTCGTGATAATTTACATGCTAACTACATGGCTGCTGAGTTCTCTTCTAATGAGTGGTTACAGTTTTTACCAGGGGATGAGCAAAGTTCTGATACAGAGAAGGTTAAAGCTGCTGAACAGTACATGTATAGTAAGCTAAGCCAGGTAGATTTTGAATCACATGTAAGCCAAGCTTTACTAGATTGGATTGATTATGGTGTAGTATTTGGGGGGCTTGATTGGGTACGAGATACTTATGAAGATGAAGCAGGCGAAGAGATTGTTAAGTATGTAGGGTGTAAGCCTTATAGAATCTCACCATTTGATTTAGTGTTTGACCCTACTGCTGAAAACTTTAAAACAACTCCTAAGATTATCCGAAAAGTAAAATCACTAGGTACGTTGTTATTAGAAGCTGAACAGAACCCTGAAATGAGCTTCTTAAAAGACCATGTAGAGAAATTAAAAGCTGCACGTGGTGTTAAGTATGACTTACGTAAGAATCGTGGGTTTGAAGTAGATGGTTTTGGTAACATTCAACAGTATATGGACTCAGGTATGGTTGAGCTTCTTGAGTACGTTGGTGATTTATATGACGCAGAGAGTGGTAAGGTTCTACAGAATAGACGCATTATTGTTATAGACAGAGCACATGTTATTTACAACGAACCTTTAAAATCTTGGAATGGAAGTTCATACTTATATCATTCAGGTTGGCGTAAACGTCCTGATAACCTATGGGCAATGGGATGTTTAGATAACTTAGTAGGCATGCAGTATCGTATTGACCACCTAGAGAATCTTAAGGCAGATGTGTTTGATATGATTGCCTATCCGATTACTATTGAGAAAGGTGATTTAGAGTTTGAAGGTTTCTATCCAGGAGCTAGAGCATACCTATCAGATGAAGCTGACCTAGGTATATTGAAGATTGATTCACATGCCTTGAATGCTGATTTCCAGATTGCTAACTTAGAACAATCTATGGAAGAAATGGCAGGTGCTCCTAAGAGTGCTATGGGGTTACGTACACCAGGTGAGAAGACAGCCTTTGAAGTTAACTCTTTAGATGCTGCTGCAAACCGTGTGTTCTTGAACAAGGTATCACAATTTGAAAAAGAGTACCTAGAGCCAATGTTAAATGATTGGTTAGAAATGTCAAGACGTATGTTAGATGGTGTAGATATTATCAAGACATTTGATGATGAGTTAGGTATTGAATCCTTTGTAGAGATTACAAAAGATGACCTAACATCTAAAGGTACTTTGAAGGCTAGAGGTGCAAGACACTTAGCTTATCGTAATCAACGTGTACAAGAGTTAGCTACATATAACAACTCTGTATTACAAGACCCTAGCGTACGTGCTCATATTAGTTCTAAACGTATTGCACAAATCTTCTCAGAGTTACTAGGAGAGGAAACTATCTATGGAGAGAATATCCAAGTAGTTGAGCAATTAGAGACACAGAAGATGATGCAACTTGCACAGAACCAGTTTGAAGAAGATGCTATGGCAAGTTCTCAAATACAGGAGACAGTGTAAGTGAATAATAGGTTTAAGGCTACTGGATGCAAGGACGAAGATTTTAAAGTCCTGTATGCAGAGTCAAAAAGATTCAGAACCCTGCTTGCTAAAGTGTTAGAGGCAGATTTGAAGGCAGCTCTTGAGATTGTTGAGTCAGACTACGACTCTCCCTCTTGGGCACATAAGCAAGCACACCGCAATGGTAAAGAAGAATCCATACGTGGTATTTTAAAACTTTTAGAATAAAGGAGACATGACAAATGTCTAAGTTTTTAGAGAACCCTCCACAAGACCCTGTGGAACAGCAAGTAGCACAACAACCACAAGTACAGGCCGACCAGCCATTCCTTGTTCAAGGTGAACGTGTATTTAAGACACCTGATGAAGTAACTACAAAGTTAGAGTCTGCTGATTTATTTATTGAGCAATTAAAGCAAGAGAATGCTCAGTTACGTGATAAAGTAGAATCATCAACAAAAGTAGATGCAGTGTTAGATGCTCTTAAGAATCAAGAACCTCAACAAGTAACACAACAAGCTCCAGAGGTACAAACCCCCTCTACGAGTTCAGAGAGTGTCGAGCAGATGGTTCAAAAAGCTTTAGCACAGACTAGGGCAACTGAACAAGCAGAGGCTAATTTAGCTAATGCTAGACAAGCTTTCACTGGTAAGTATGGTGAGAAAGCAGGAGAAGTTTATAACAGAAAGATTGCAGAACTAGGTATGTCTGATGCAGTAGCCTCAAACTTAGCTAAGACCTCACCAGAGGCTTTTAAGGCTTTGTTTGTAGGAGAAAGCACACAGACGTTCAATAGTTCAATAGCAAGCTCTAGTGGAGTAAATACAACTGCATTATCTCAACAACCTAAAGAACCTATGAAAGTTCATCAAATCAAAGATAAAGCTTCTCGTATTCAAGAGATTTCTCGAAGAATTGAAGAGGCAGCTAAAAAATATCATAACGGCACATTATAAGGAGAATTTAAATGGCTGGTAATAACACAACAAATGGCGGTGCTTTCACTAACGATGGTACTATTGCTAACAACTCACCTATCGTACGTGCAGCAGTATATTCACAAATGATGCAAGAAGAAATCCTAGATGGTTTCTTACCAGAAGGACTTGCACGTGATGTATCTGAATTTGGAGATGGTTCTCAAATCATCATCCCACAGTTAGGCAACGTATCAACAATTGACTTTTCAGAAGACACTACTAAAGGTGCTGGACAAGTTGTTGACATTTCTAAAAACACACTAACTATCCAGAAGTACAAAGGTGCTAAAACTTATATCACTGATGAGTTAAAAGAAGATTCATACATGTGGTCAACTGTAGAAGCAGCAATGCCTACTAAGCATTTACGTGCTTTACGTGAAGACTATGAAACAGATATGCTTAATCAACAATCTAAACAGATTGCTGCTACAGCTCAGTTTCAAGCTGGTGCATATGGTGCAGGTTTGACTAATGACGAGCGTTGTATCATCAATGGTGTACCTCACCGTTGGACAGCAGGTGGTACTTCAAACGTACTAACTATGGCTGACTTCGTATCTGCTAAGTTATCTTTAGACAAAGCTAATGTACCATCTGAAGGTCGTATCGCTATTGTTGACCCTGTAGTAGAAGCTACACTTAACTCTCTAGTTGGTGCTCAGGCATTCTCTGCTGAACAGCATTGGGGTGGTTTACTTGAGACAGGTTTTGCACAAAACTCTCGTTTCTTCGGTAACATCATGGGCTTCGATATTTATATCTCTAACTACAATGCAACACTAGCTTCTGGGGATACAGACCTTAAAGTGTTTGATGATGCTTATAACGGTACTGGTGTAGCTGTAGAAGTGACAGGTATGAAAACTGCATTGTTCATGTGTGTAGCAGATGATGAAGTTTCACCATTCATGTCAGCTTGGAGACGTATGCCTAAAATGGAAGGAGACCGTGAGGTTGACCTTTTCCGTGATGTGTTCTACTCAAGTGCACGTTGGGGCTTCGGTATTCAACGTCCAGAGAGCCTTGTAACTATTGCTCACTCAGCAACTGCATACTAAACAGTAAGTAGTTTGGAGGGGCTTCTTCGGAGGCTCTTCCTTAATACTTATTAAGATTTAGGAGGTGCTATGACAACACGCACAAGTAGTAAGAAGGTTGAAGAACCTAAACAGAAAAGAACAAGCCCTACAAAGGGTACTAAGAAAGAGATTAAGATTCTACCTATGGGTGCATATTGGTATATGAAGTATGAAGGTGGTGGACAGCTACCAGGCTTCTTAGCAGGTATTTGGACTTCTTATTCAGAAGCTAACTCAAGATTAGAAGCTTTCAAACAAAGGAATAAATAATGGCAAATCATGCAGACTTACCTTCAAGTGAATGGCATCCAGCTTACCCACCAGGCTCAGATTTAGCAAGCAGTGGAGATATTTTTGTATCAGATGGAGCAGGAGCAGGAGCTTGGGAATCTTTTACAGATACCTTAACATCTGAAAAAGCGTATGGACAACTATATACCTCTGGCTCAACTATCAATGTTACACAAGCTACAGACTCTGCTCTAGATACAGATATAGATTATATTAATTTGACAACACTAAGCATGTGGACAGGTAGTCTAAGCAAAGATGTAACACTTGATGCTACTAATGGTACACTTACGACAACTAAACCTGGTACGTATCGTTTGTCATTCTGGACAGACCACTATGTAGATGGTACAGCTAATGTAAATATTGCTTTTAAATTTTCTGTAGATGGAGCATTTAGCCCTATTAAACTTATCTCTACTTCTGACTTTTCAGGAGATATTCGTAACAGTAGTGCAGATGGTTTAGTGGAAGTTACAGAAGGACAGGTTGTCAGACTTCATGTAGCTGCAACAAGTGCTGTAGCTTTAACCTTAGAGTCTGGTCAGTTATCAATAGAGAGATTGTAATGAAATATACCTTACTAGAGCTTACACAGAATATACTAGGTGCTTTGAATGAAGATGAAGTAAACTCTATCCAAGATACTCCAGAAGCTGTACAGGTTACTGAGATTATCAAAGAGACTTACTACAATATCTTATCTCTTCAAGAGTGGAAACATTTACAGAAGAGTTTTAAATTAGAAGCATCAAACTCTTTACTTCTACCAACAAAGATGACTGTACCTTCAGAGATTAGTAATATTAATTGGGTAAAGTATAAGAAAGCAGATGGGACATTTGTAGAGCTTATTTACCTAGAGCCAGAAGACTTTATAGAAGTCACTATGAACTATACAACAAATACTATAGAGATGGTTGATGGGGATAACACTATAACAGTGCGTACAGATGTAGAGCCAACTTATTGGACAACTTTTAATCAAAGCACTATTTACTTTGACAGTTTGGATATTACTAGACAGTCTACTTTAGAGTCTAGTGACACATACTGCTACGGTACACGTACCCCTGAGTTCACATTAGATGATGACTTTGTACCTGATTTACCTGTAGATGGTTTTTCATACCTATTGTCAGAGTCTAAGTCAGTAGCCTTTGTTGAGATTAATCAGCAAGTAAATAGTAAAGCTGAACAAATGTCACGTAGAGGCAGGTACAGAATGAACTATGCAGATGGAAACTTAAAACGTACCAGAAGTACACCTAACTTTGGGAGAAAATAAACAATGGCTGATTTCCAATTTAATAACTTTATAAGTGGCCTTATTACTGATGTTACTGATGTGAACTCACCTGAGAACTCTTTGAAAGAAGTTGTTAATATGGACATTAGTTTTGATGGAAGTATCTTTAAAAGGAATGCTCTTAAAGAATCTACTACACTAGCTGGTTTAACATTGACAGGTGATAATACAAAGTATTGGATATGGGAAGCAGACACAGCTTACACATACAGGGTTGTATTTGATGGTGTCTCCTTAGTTTTTTATGACTATACAAGTGGCCTTCTTAAGAAGACTTTACCCTTAACTGCAACAACTTCTATAGATGTTAACTTTGGTAAGAACTCATGTTACGTAGCAACAGGTAAAGATTTGTTTCATGTAACTTCAAAGTCAGATGGTTCAATTACTGACAAAGTAGATATTACTTTAAAGGTTCGTGACTTCTCTGGTCTAGTTGATGAGACAACTCCTGGGGAAAGACCTGCAACATTGACAGATAAACATAAGTATAATTTGTTTAATCAGGGTTGGGGTAAAACTGTAAAAGAGTATTCACTAGGTACAAGCCGTGTAGATTATAACCATGTACAAGTAGCTCTAGGTGTTTATCCAAGCAACTCAGACAACCCTACAGTAGCTCTTCAAGAGAATCCTGATGCTTCTGCTGAGACTAGGTTTAGAGTTAGCAATTTAGATACAGCTTATTTAGGTACAAGTAAAGCTCCAAAAGGTTCTATAGTATTAAGTATTAATGACACAACTGCACCTTTTGATAATAGTGACTTAGCCTTATCTTCTACCTTTATAGCTGATACATTTGTAACAGAGCTTGGAAAGGCTACAACTAATAAACCTACTACAGTGGCTTTTCACGTTGGTAGGGTATTCTACTCAGGTATTTCGGGAGACAATGCGTATACCTCTACAGTTCTTTTCTCAAAACTATTGAATGACAATGCAGAGGCAGGAGAGTGTCTACAAGATGCTGACCCTACCTCCCCAGATATTAGTGAGATTATTGATACAGATGGTGGAGCTATCAATATCCCAGAAGCTAGTAGAATTTTCAAACTAATCCCTTACAAAGATACTTTGTTAGTATTTGCAAGTAATGGTATATGGGGGATTAAGAGTGAAGGTGGGTTCTCAGCTACTATATACCAAGTATATAAGGTAGCAGATGTTACGCCCATCTCTGGTAGTGTATCTTTAACAGAGTTTGGATTAGCCTTTGCAACTAAAGAAGGATTGTTCACGTTAACTCCAGACGAGGTTACAGGAAACCTGTCTCCTATTAACTTTTTATTAGGTAAGGTACAGAAATACTACAATGAGATAACAGATATACAGAAGCTTTCAATTAAGATTGCTTATGACTCTTCAAACAAGAGATTAAATATTCTGTATAAAGATTTATACAATGTATATACAAACATGTTGATACTCAATGTACCGCTACAAAGTTTCTATACTTATAAGTTTACTACAACAGGTATTAAAAACTTCATAGAGTCTCCTACAAGCACTTTTATAGACTCAGAGGATGAAGTGTATAACTCACTAGGAGAACTCGTCACCACGAGCCTCTCAGAGAGTGTTACAGTACCTATTAAGCTTGCTCAGAACATACCTACAAAGTTAGAGTTCTTGACAGGTGATTCAGTGGTTAAGATTGCTGCATTAAATGGTTCAGACTATAATGACTTAGGTGAAGGAGTATTTGAAGGAACATTCACAACTAATCCGTTTGTTTTTAAGGATTTACCAAGAGAGAAGCAGGTATATAACTTACACTGTCAGTTCAAGAAGACAGAGACAGGTTATATAGAAGATGCAAACGGTGATATGCAGTTAGATAATGAGTCTAGCTGTCTTGTACAGTCTAAGTGGGATTATTCTTCAAGCAATAAGACAGGAAAGTTTGGAACAGAGTATCAAGCTTATAGGCATAAGAGATTACACATACCTGATGAGACTTTAGAGTTCGACAACTACACAGTTGTAGAGTCTAAGAGAAAGTTAAGAGGGTCTGGCAAGGCTCTTCAACTTAAATTCACAGGAGAGAGTGGTAAGCACTTAAATATGCTTGGTTACTCTTTAGATGTAAAATATAGAGGTATGATATGACCGTAACTTACCAAAGAGAAGTTGCAGACGATGCACTTATGGATGAACTGTTTGGAATGTTTGAAAAGCATAGACAAGAGTTATCCAAATTTGATGACATGAAACTTAACCCTAATAAAGATGTGTACTTCTCATTAGAGCAGAATGATTGCCTAAGAATGTACACAGCTAGAGAAGAGGGCAAAGTTGTTGGTTATGCATGTTTCTTTGTACTGCCTAATATGCATTACTCAGATTTTATGTATGCTACTCAAGATATATTCTATGTGTCTGAGGAAAAGCGTAAAAGCTTACTTCCTATGAGATTATTGAAGTTTACTGAGAAAGAGCTTAAGAAGGATGGTGTACATATTATAGTACAACATTCAAAGCTTACAAATAACTTCTCTCCTTTTCTTGAGAAGATGGGTTATGAATGCATTGAAAAGCTTCATGCAAAAAGGATTAACTAATGATTACTGACAACTTCATAGACTATGGAGAATCTGAAAACTTTGATAAAATTAAAGAATTAGCTTTACAAGAAGACTTCTCCAGGAAATCTATGAGAGAGGCAAACAGTGCTCAATGTTGTACAAGAACTGTTGTAGGTTTGTTTAATATACTTGAAGATGTTCCAGGATTTATGGATAAAGGAGTTTTCTTCAAATACTATCCATTATTACAAGATTTGGTAGATACTTTAAAAGAAAAGTACAACTATAAGTCAGTAGAAGTTCTAAGTTTATTATTAGTTAAGATGGAAGCTGGTGGAGAAATACCTGAGCACATTGATAACAACGGTTGGTATGATATTGCTCACAGAGTACATTTACCTATCTATACAAACAAAGAGTGCGTGTTTACAGTTGGTGGAGATTCTGCAACCCTGACAGAAGGTTACTTTGTAGAAATTAATAACACAGTTCCACATAGTGTTAGAAACTATGGAGAGGACAGGTTACATTTAATAATAGACATTGTTGGAAGAGAGTATGAGTTTTCAGAAGGACTACTTAATAGTTTTGTTCCAGATGGTTTTTATATAAAGGAATAAGTATGGGAGTTACAGCAGCAGTCGTAGCTGTTGGTTCAGCAGTAGCTGGAGCTAAGGTGGCAAACGATGCAGAAACTAAACAACGTAAAGCAGCCAAGGCAGCACAGGCTGAGAGAGAAGAGGCAGCAGATAAACAAGACCGATTAGGAGAAATCTCTGCAAGACGAGAGAGGCTATCTGCAATAAGAGAGAGTAGGATTAAACAAGCTTCTCTGAAGTCACAGGCAGAAGGCTTAGGTGTATCTGGAAGCTCTGGTGTACTAGGTGGAGTAAGTTCACTAGGTTCACAATTAGGGTCTAACATAGCCTTCTCAGAGACTACAGCAGCCTTTGGTAAGAGTATTGGTGGAGACTTGCTACAAGCTTCACAGATTGAATCAAATGCAGCAGTAGATATGGCTAAGTCTCAATCGGATATTGCAATGATTGGTGCAGTAGGTAGTATAGCTGGTCAGTTTGCAGACTACAGCTCTCTTGGGGAGACTTTTAACACTAACCCTGGTATCTCTCCTCTATCTAGTGGGCAGCCAAGCTTAGGGGTAGATTTTAGCTCTGTACCAAGTTCTAGCTCATTTGGAAGTGTAGATTTATCTAAAGGTTCTAGTGGGTTTGGTGTTAAATTAAGATAATAAGGATTATAGATGAAACAAGAAGAAGTTACCTATGCTGGTAAGTATGAACAACCTTTAAACTACAGTTTGGTTACACATGAAGAGGCTAATATTAAAGCTGGGCAAGCTAGTATGATTAGTGGTGACTTTTCTGGAGAAGTCTATAGCCAAACTTACTCAGAGTATATTAATGAAGGAGACTCACCTACTCTTACAGAGATTAAGAACAGAACTAATGAGGAAGTCAGAGAAGGTGTTGTAGAGAGTCTTATTGACAACTCACAAGACATAGAGAGTGCTACAAAAGCTGTTCAAAACTACTTGCAATCTGAACAAGGCGTACCTACTGGTGTACTAGCTAAAGAGGCTATGTCACTAAAAGAGTATACTGACCAAATGTTCAATGAGCAAGTAACTTACGAACAAGCTAAACATGAGCTTCGTAAAGAGGTTGAAGAGTTTAAATCAGGTACAACACATACAGAAGATGTAGGAAACTTCACAGCTTTAGTTGTAGTTCCTTTGCTAGAAGATTTAAAGACAGAGTCAGCAGCAGATGTTAAGTCTTGGTTACAAGGTAACAGGATTGAAGAACTACGTGCTAATGCTATGGCACTTCCTCCAAAAGAACGTATCCAATACTTCAATGATTTATTTGATGGTTTGAAAGATAGCCCACTAAAGAATACATTAGTAGAAGCTTTTACAATAGAGGCTGTACTAGAGGGTCAGACAAACTTTGATAAGTGGTTTGGTAACTTTATGACACTATTAGACTCTACTGCTGTAGGTTTTGCAGTAAGCTCTGGTTTAAAGTCAATAGCAAGAACTATTGGTACTTCTAAGGCAATGACTAGAGCACCTCTTCCTGAGTCTCCTATCGAAACTATACAAGGTATTAATCCCGAGTTGGCAGAGAACTTAGCCGAAGCTTCTATCTCTAATAAGCAGTCTGCTGAGTACATCTCTGGAACAGATAGTACAGGTGTATTTAATGAGACACACATGCCTAGCTCTTCTTTAGATGCAGTCAATAAAGGAATGTCTAGTGGGTTAGCTAAAGCTGAAAGAGAGAGAAAAGCTTTACAAGAAGATATTTATAGTCAATCATCTGAGACAGGTATTAGATTAACTCCAGAAGAAAGAGCAGCTAAACTTGCTAAGGCTGAACAAGAAGCAGGAGACACGGCAGTGTTGTTTGGAGATATGAAAGTATCTGTACAGCAAGCTGGTGACTCTGAATATATGACTATAAAAGTTCCTATTGCTAACCAAGTGAATGGTAGTTCAAGACCTTTTAAATCTCCTGTAGATGCTTTCTTAACAGCTAGAAAAGCAGGTGAACCTTATGGTGCAGATATTGATAATATCTCTTTACTTAAACGTAATCCTATTACAAAAGAGTTTGATGAAGTACCTAAAGAGGATATATCTAAAGTATTAGCTTCTGACGAGAAAGGTCAATACATTGCACAAATTAACACACTACAGAGATATGACACTAAAGGTGAAGCTTCTTATGCAGATGCTGTTAAGTTTGGAAGCCTACAAAAGATTCTAACAGTTGGTGGCAATAACTTCTCGAACTGGATACTAGACCCTGCAAACATGTTTAAATCTAAAGTATCTTCTCCATTAAGTGTAGCAGCAGATAGAAAGACTGCTGTAAATGCTAAGTTAGTTGATATGATTGATAAAGACTTTGCAGACTTGGGTCAGACTCAAAAGAAAGCTGCATGGTCAGTTGTAGAGTCTTCTAATAAGAAGCGTAAGTATTACTCAGAAGCAGAACTAAAGAAGGGTGTAGATGGTCATGCTCCTTTATCAGATAAGGAAGTAAATGCTGTTTACTCTGTATATAGATTCTGGGATACACTGTATCATTTAGACAACCGTACACTTAATAGAAAGTTAATTAGCCAAGATTACTACAGACTTTCAGATGACTTGACAGGGGATATTTACTTAGGTAAACCTGTTAAAGAGGCTAAAGGTAAAGTATACAATCCTCAGACTAAGGAGACAATGACTGCTAAGGAAGCGAATGCAAGACTTAGTAAAGACATGGGCTATGAAGTATATGAGCTTAGACATGCAGAAGATGGAGCAGATTATGTTCTAAAGAACTCTGCAATGACAGGTAGACGTGTTAAAGAGTCTGACTTAACACTGAAAAAGATTGATGGTTATGTTAAACGTAACTATACAACTGACTACTTTGTTGAAGCTGTGCATAAGGTTACAGGTAAGACAACTGTTGTAGCTAGTGGTTCTAGGTTTGGAGATGCTTTAGGTTATGTAAGTAAGTTAAGAGCTGATGAAGCTTATGCAGAGTACACAATTAACACTCCTCGTAGGGCTAAAGAGTTGTCTGATGTAGACACACTTGATAAAGCTTTTGAAAGAGGACGTTCTGTAGAAAGACGTAGAGGGGCACAGTTAAGTGGTATCACTGACTTAGACTCTAATTATGGTTTAGCAAATATTGAAAACCCTATTGAGTCTATGATTAATGCTGCTGCATCTACTTCTAACGCTTCTGTAATGTTTGACACTATTGCTACAATGAAAGGTAACTTTAATGAGACCTTTAAAACACAAGGTAAGTTTCCAAGAAGTGTAGAAGAGGTTAAAGACATTCGTGTTAATGGTGTGGATAAAACAGCAGAGGCTAAAGCTTTGTACAAGTACATAGAGTCTATGGAGTCTGGGGCTAACACTAACCTAGCCTCTACAATTTACAGAGATGCTTTGTTTAATATGTCAGAGGCTATTGAAGAAGGTGGCCTACTTGGTAAGATGTCAGGAACTACTGGTGAGGCTATTAGAGCCTTAGCTAAGATTGACCCAATTAGAGCTGCAAGAACATTACCACATATTTTGTTCATTGCTGCTGCACCCCTTAGACAGTTAGTTATACAACATTCACAGCTTATACAGGTTATGCCTTTAACTGCTAAGTACCGTAATCCTTATAATCTTATTAAAGATGTACATATTATGCGTACTTTGTTTCATGTTAAAGATGATGTGTCTAAGTTTGATAAGGTTGTTAGAAGTCAAGCTAAATGGTTAAACATGTCGGAGCAAGAACTTAGAGGTTTATTTAAAGCTTTTAAGGAGTCTGGTTTAGCAGAGTCTGTTCACTCTAATACAATGATTGAACGTACTTTTGCAATGGCTGGTAAAGATGTGTATAACAACTTAGGACAATCCTTAGCAGCTAAAACAGGGAAAGTGTTTACAACAATACCTCATTATGGTCAGAAGTATGGTTTTGATGTAGGTGAGTTTAATAACTTGGTAGGCTCTTTTATGGTTGCTTACCAAAGACAGAAAGAAGCTAAGGTATTAGACTTAACAAGTAAAACAGGCATGTCTAGTTTAGCCAGTGATGCACGTAACTTGTCATGGAATATGAACCATGCAGGTAAGTTTGGCTATCAAACAGGACTTATGTCTATTCCTATGCAGTTCATACAAGTACCGCATAAAGCTATTCTTAATATGATTACAGGTTCTGGTACATTGACTAGAGCAGAACGTATGAAAGTAGCAGGAACAAACTTGGTACTATTTGGTACAGCAGGTTTTGGTATTGATGCAGCTCTTGACCCAATTGCTGATGATGTATCTCCAGAGGTATATGGACTTGCTCAGGATGGTATGCTAAACTTAGTGCTCAACTCTTTCGGAGACTTTATCACAGGTGGTGATGGCTCTAATGTAGACTATGGAGCATCCTTCAACCCTGTTACATCTCCTTTTGAGATTATGGAAGCACCTGTTAAAGCTTTACTAGAAGGTAAAGTAGAGATGGGAGGAGCTTTCTTTGGAGCTGCTAAGAAGGTAACAGATGTTGCTACAAGAACTAAGCATATCTACTCAATGACAGAGTTAGATGAAAGTATTGCACCAGAAGAGCAGTTAGGTTTAATACTACGTAACCTTGCAACTGTTTACTCAGGTTCTAGCCACTTTGAAACATATCTATTACAGAAACGTACAGAGAGGTTACTTTCACTAACAGGTACAGATGCTGGTAGAGCTACTGCTCAAGAGATAGCTGCAAAGCTTGTAGGCATGCGTACAGTTAAAGAGCAAGAGATGTTTGACATTTCTACAAGTGTTAGAGACATACAGAAGAGCTATGAACAAGACATGCGTAGAAGTGCTAGAGAGTATAACAAAGCTAACTTAGCTCTTGAGACTTACTTATCAAGTGGTGAGCAACCTCCAGAGGAATTGTTTATAAAATTAACTCAACCAAAGAGAACTGCACAACTTTACTCAGAAGCTGATTATGCTTACGCAGGTAAGGAAATACTTAGTGAAATGAAGAGGTTTGGTGCAAATGTTGATGAGGGTCTAGCTACTCAAATCCACTATGTTGTTAAGAATGTACCAGAAGCGGATATAAGCAATGGAACTCTTGTTAGACGTTTTAGAGAATTAGCTAGTGAGAAAGACTTAACACCTAATGAAAAAGCTCTATATGATGAGTACATTAGTATTTTTGAAGGGGATAAATAATGGCTGGATTTCAGCAGTTTATACAAGGTGGGGCTACTGACCGTAGTGGCTCTGCTGGTCAAGGTGACAGAATGAGGGCTGAGGCCGAGTCAAGAGCTGGTTCAATTACAGCCTCTTCTATTGAAAGACAAGGGCAAGTTAATGCAAATCTAGTTACAGATGTAGCTAGTTTTGTACAGACAGGTGCTACACAATATGCTCGTAAAGAGTATCTAGGTGGGGAGACTCAGTTAGATATCGCTGGAGTAGAAGACCCTAAGCTTATTGCTAATTATGAAAAGATTGCTAAGGCGCATGCAAGTGGTAAGATAACTACTGACCAAGCTAACCTAGCTAAACGTAAACTAGGTACACAGGTACTTAAACACAATCCTTTAGCTAGTCCTAAAGACGTATCTGCTGGACTATTTAATCAAGGGGACTTTAAGCAAACAGCTACAGAGAAGGCTCAAATTGAACAGGCTAAGTTTGTACGTGACCAGACAGCTAAGTTACTTAATGCTAATGGTTACTACATGTTGCCTACTGACTCAGAATTAGACATTGCTTATAAAACAGAAGCTGCACAACGTATGGAGTCTGTTAAGCAGAAAGCTAGTCAATATGAGCAGATGTTTAATGAAGGTATGGCAGTATTACCTACAGGTGCTGTAGAAGACTTTGCAGTAGGTTCAGCAGCTTTAGTTGAACAGGCTGAGAAGCAGATGCTAGATATACTTAGCAAAGGTAAGAACCCTGATACAATTAACACAGCTTTAGATAGCCTTGAGGCAAGTTTAGTTCTACAAACTCAACAGCGTTATGTAAACCTTAACAAGTTTAGTAATGGTAAGGACATGGTTGGTGCAGTTGTAGATGCTATTAAAGCTAAACGTGCAAGCTTATCTGATGATATGTTAACAGGGAAGCTGACAACGGCTAAAGCTACAAACTTAACTACACGTGTTACAACTAGGTTAGAACGTGACAATGCTTCAGCAGAGTTAAAGTTTCATGCTAAGTTCCCTGAACTAAGACAAGCTAAGTTTAAGTTGGAGAACTGGTCAGATGCTTTGAAAAACAACCCAAAGTTATCGTTGATGTTTCAAGATGAAGTTTTATTTGTGGGGAGAAACGTACTAGCAAGCATGTCAGAAGGTGTAACTGATTACGATGAGATGCCAGCAATGAGTATTAACTCTACACCTACTGCTGTTACAGCCTCTTTAATGCTAGGTGGAACAGATAAAGAGCTAGGGGTACAGTCTAATCAAACTGCTTCAAAGATTGTATCAGCTATTAAATCAGTGAATGAAGAGTCTTTGTTAAATGGGCATAAGAGCGTGGTTGACTTTAACCAAACTAATGTAATGTTTAAACAGATAGAGACAGGTAAATATGACTTTAATCCTGATGTGATTAAGGCTTCTAGCAGATACTTACAACAAGGTGCTAGAACAGACTTTTTACCAGATGCACTAAACTCACTTAGAAACAATATTAAAGGTAAAGGTTACGATGTTAATGAAGTGTTTGAGAATACTGAACTAACACTTACACCTCAAGGTAACGTAGAGCTTCAAGGTGAGTATGATGAGAAGGTCTTGTTAGATATCAACAGAGACCCTATGATTAAGACTCTATCTAACTACACACGTGCTGCTAAGAAAGTCAAACTATCTGATGACCAGATTAAGTCTTACATACAAATGACAGGGCTAACTGGAGAAGTTGCAGAAGGAGACACAATAGCTCAGACAACTGCTAAGGTTGCTGCTAAGGCCACTGCCTCTGTAGCAGGTATGGGAGAAGAACTTACAGAGAGATTCTCTAAGAAGTTTGAAGATAACCCTATTGGAGCTATAACAGACCTTAGCCCAGCAGTTGCTGCTATCAAATGGCAAGCAGGTGAGTTAAAAGGGCTGTCTGAAAACTCTAAGAAGAATTGGTTAGAGTTTTCAGAGGCTCTGTCAAATGAGCTTAAGGAGAACAAGTAATGGCTAAGAAAGGTGAAACTAAATCTACAGCTAAACCTCGTTCAGTTGCTCAGAGAAAGTATAACAGCTCTCCTGAGCAGAAGAAGAAAAGAGCTATGCGTAATAAAGCTAGACGAGATGCTTTAAAGAAGGGCACAGTTAAGAAAGGTGATGGTAAAGATGTAGACCATAAGAA
>JGI10211J34971_10001760_pt1 | contig 17778 bp, 15 predicted proteins | sample Etolagsediment_FD_34971 | JGI IMG/M metagenome (IMG submission 34971) | reverse complement strand
AAACAACACCGTCTTTAAAACCGCTTTCTTTTTCAAAATCAAAAGTATCAAATTCTTGATCTGTCCCATGATAAACAACAAGAGGCTCACCTTTATAATCAACAACCTTAGAATCACCAAACCATGTTTTGAAAGCCTGGCTGTCTGTGTCTGCTTTTCCGTCTTGATAGAATATACCCTCGTCAGCATCTTTAACTAAATTCTCCGTACCCCTATTCTTATATTCCTGACGACCAAGAAATCTATTCATATCGTCAGCTGCGATATCTTCCATAATGCCTAATTCAGACACATTAAACTTTTTCGATTCATACGCCCATTTATCATCTGCCACCCAACCATCTTCAGAATATCTATATGTTTCATGTACTGTTGGTTTGTTTTTTTCTTCTGTGGTAACTTTCTTCTTTAAGACAAACTCGTTATCCCCTACTTCCTCGATAGCATATCGCTGACCTGTAGAGCCGTCCTTACGCTCAATTATGTCACGTTTAGAAAAACGCTGCTCGTTCGGTTGAAACATTATCTTCTCAAATGCTTTACCCTCGAACAGCTTAGTTTGGCCTTTAGCACTTGTATCATTTTTTATTTTCTTCATTGCAGCTCTTTTATTCTTAAGTGCTGTTTTTCTCTCGTCCAAAGTCTTAGTTCTGGCTTTGATACTTTCATCTGATTCTGTTGCCACACTAACGGTCTGGTAGGATACAGGTGTTTTATCTTCATAGCCGATAGGAGTAAGTCCATGCTGGTCAATCTCTTCCTGAGATAGTACAGTATCATATACAACAACATCTCCTCTTGTGGCTATGCGACCTTCAGGAGCTGTTTCTTTTATTTTGTATAAGAAATTAAGTGGTGAACCTTCCCTTACTCGCATTGACTTTGGAATGTCTGGTCTTTTAATTCTTTTCTCTGTTACCAGGATATCACTATCATCAATAAGACTTTCCAAGCCTTCTTTAGTGAAAGGAGCTTCCTTGTCACTCATCGGTTGGTTTTTACTATCAAAAGTAGTTCTCTGGATAAGGCTATTATCTTTAGCAGACTTAGTAAAAGTGTATTTTATAGAACCATCTTTTCTTTTATTAACAAGTTTTCCTGTGTCAAAAAATTCTTTGACCATTGAAGCTTTAGTATCACCAGGGAATCTGTTATGCTCTTGCCGTAACTTCGCTGTACGTTCAGCCAGAGGTTGTTTTAAAGTTTTACCGGACTCTAACTGACCTGCTAAAACATCTCGTATCTCTTTATATGCTGCATCATAGACAGCATTTTTATCTTTTGACTTTTGTAATTCCATAGCATACTTGTTAACTATATTCGATATCTCACCCTTAGTTACAGATAACTTTTGAAAAACTTCTGTTGCCTGTTTAGCGAACTGAGCTAATCCTTTAGCAGTTTTAACATTTATTTTCCCTGCTCCCTTCTCCTCAATAAAACCAGCTTTAGCTGCAATAGTACCAAGCTGTTTATCTTTACTTAACCTGGTAACAATAGCATTACTTACTTCAGCTCTCTCATTAAACAGTGATCTGGTTGATACCATTTCTCCAAACAATCCCATTGTAGACTCTTCTATCTGTGGAGCAAACTGAACTTGTCTAATATATTCTCTTAACCATTTCTTTGATGGATTTTCTTTTCTTTTAACTGCACTTATAACTTCTTTCTGGTCTTCAATGTTTTCCAGATTAGCACCAATAAGAACAGCCAGATCCTCATCAAACTCACCTCTTTGGACTTCTAGTAAAACCTTCCTGGATAACCTGCTTAAAGCTATACCATCAGTTACAACTTTCTTTTCAGGTAACATTTCTGTAACTTCCTGAATAGTGTATTCGCTTTCTTTAATGAATATAGCTGCATCAATTGCTGAACCAGAACCAGTTCCTATGTTAAGCAAAGCACCTATTGCTCTAGCCTCTTTAGCTGACTTAGCATCTATAAAATTAACAGGCACATAAGGAAAGTTCTCTTCTCTTATTTTTTGCAACCTGTTATGACCATTGACAACATATATCTTATCGGTCTCTGGATCTTTCCAAACATCCAAAACACCAAGTAGCTTGACGTTAAACTTTTTACCTGAAAGTCCTTTTCCTGCTTTCTCTTTGCCAGTAACTTTAAACTGAAATCTTTCGGGATCATATATAATCTCTTTAGATTTTAGAACCGTTACACCTGGCATATCTTTTTTAATGTCTTTAACTTTCTTAACTTCTGTAACTGTCTTAGGTTTAAATACCTTTTCCTTTGGGACAGTTACCTTAGGAGCTTTTCTTTTCTGTACCCTTGCTGTGTTCAAAGGTAGCTGCACACCAGACTTCTGCCTTTTCTTAAATTCATCTCTTTTAATTCTTTCAATATTTATTCGTTCTAACGTTTCGCTTAGTTCTCTACCCTCAAAAGCCATTCTTCTACTGAAAGCTTCCCAAAGGTCAACAACGTGTTGAGCATCCTGCTCTGTATATCCTGAGTCAACCAATTCCTGTTTAACTCTTTTAATATTTTCCTGAAAATAATCTTCATCCTTAGTAGCCGTTTCATATTGTTCAATAACATTATTAAGCTCTTTTTGCATATCTTTGTTCTGAAGATCCTTAATATTCATAGCAGCTTCTGAAGCTCTTATCCAGGGTCTTACAATATCGAACTGTTCCTTATTAAGTTTTGCAAACAGCTTATTAAGTTTAAAAGGTATAAGCTTACCTTCTGCACTGTAATTACTTATGGTAGCATCATCCAGCTCCAGCTCTGCCAATAACTCAGGATTATCCTGGAACATTGTTTTAGCATCGTCAGGATCAATAAACACATCCTGTTCCATACCAAGCACACTTAAAGCTTCTGCAACTTTGTTAGGACTTCTCTGCTTTGTTGTTGAGTTCTCCAATGTTTCGTTTATGCCTTTAACTGCATCATTGAATTGCTGTGCTTTTCTGGCTTTAGTGAAAGTGTTATAAGTACTTACTCCACCAGCGGGTATGGTAAGCACTGTGTTACCAACAAAAACGTCTTTCATTGTCGTGCCTACTCTTCCGAAATTCTCAGCAGTGAACAATTCATTCTCTGAAAATTCTGTACCTTCTATTTTCTGTGATACCTCTTTGGAGATGTATTCACTTAATATATTGACAGCTTCCTGCATACCCTCTGTCACAGCGTCACCTGCCACACCGATAGCATAATCCTTAGCAACCTTCCCTAATGCTTCAATAACTACTTTATCCCTGAGAGCTTTCTTTGTTAGAGATCTGACAGTACCTTTAGCAATTACCTTACCGCCAACATTTTTAGCTATTAGCGATAAGAAACCTATCCCTGCTAACTCTAAGCTGGCATTGATAGCACCAACAGCATGAGCAGCTACTTTAATTATCTCAGGATCTATAGGTACACCGTTATCGTCTCTGATATCTGAAAGGTCTTTGGCTGCCATACCAGCTTCAACAAAGTAAGCATTTTTAGCCTGACTTCCTACAAAGCCTGTTAAAGCTCCATACCCAGCACCAGTAAGCGTACCTGCAACAGGTATCTGAGAACCTATTCCTGCACCTATAGCAGTAGATCCCGCAATTGCTCCTTTATGTTTCCATACAGCATCAAACATCTGACCGGCTATCTTAGAAGCTTCACCTAGAGCATAATCAGCAGTATCAGGACTAGCAGTTAAAGTAATCTCTTCTAGCCTGGCTTCCAGTTCTGCAATCTCATTTTCATCTATCTCTTGTCCCAGTAGTATCTTTTTGAAATAAAGATCTCCAAGTGTATTCTCTATCTGACCCTGCTCAAACTTTTCAGATATTGATGTACCAGCTTCCTTAAGTTCATCAAAGATACTTTTGTCTTTAGAGTCATTAGCCTTTAATGCTTTCCAGTCCGCTTCTACCTTGCTCAGATTATCAGCATCATCTCCTGATATCGCAGCATTCTCCGGCACAGAGTAGTAATCTATTAAAGCTGACTCTCTGCTTATCTTGTCCAGAGGATTGCCGTGCTTCAAAGATCTTATCTGATCTGGAGACAAATTCTTAAGTAGATTAACAGGAACTTCTGTACTCTTATGAAGTTCAAACATCTCAGCTTCTTTATCTGGATTAAGAAAGCTGCTCATATTGACAGCAGCTTCTGCATTTTTCCTTATCTGAAGATCTACATTTTCTATCACGTCTTTCATTCATTACCCCTAATATTTCTGTATCCTCTTTTAAAAGCATCGAATACAAATTTCTTTGTGTCCTTGCCCAGCTTCTTATACGCATCTATAACTTCGCTTACTCCACCTTTCTGTTCTTCCTTTTCTATTTTCTTGACATTCTCTTCAACCGTAGGATCTTTTTTAGTTACAGGTATCTTTGTTTCAGTAGGTTTAGGAGGCTCAACATATCCAGGATATGCTACCTTTTCTGCTTCCTTCTCCATCTGCTTAGTTATGCTCTGCCTGTTAATCCCTGAGTAGTCTACACCTGTCACATCTTTTATCATTCCTGACTTGTATACTTTCTGGATCATAGTCTCTGTCACTGGCTTCTTATTCGCTTTCAAGGCTTTTATAATATTGTTTCTGTCCTGCCTGGATATCTCCAGATCCACCTCAGCAAAAGGCACACCCTTCTCTGCCTGTTCCATAACAGTTTCCTTAAAGTTAAAGAAACCTTTAGGTTTAACTCTGGCTGGTAATGTCTCTTTAAGTATTACAGTAGCAGCATCGAACAGTTTTCTATCATCTATCCTTTCTGCATCATCAGGAAGGAGATCTGTAAGTGTCGTATAAAATCCAGGGTAGTCCTGCATCTCTGCTTTATTACCCATTATAGTTTTAAGAACCTCTTCTGCTTTGTTAAGTGATACGCCTTTAATCTTACCTTGGCCATCGAGAAAATTAGCACAGGATTCATACTGACTTCCGGTTAGGCCACCCTTCTTAGCCATCACTGTAAGCTGTGCTTTATTCTGAATAACACCTGCTCTGATAAGATCAAGTATGCCATCAGAAGCTACTGAATTAGCAAAAGTTTTCTTCTCAGGCGGAGGTTGATTTTTAGCAATAACATAATCTTCAACGTTCTCTCTTATTGTCCGATTCTTTATATCCCCAACTATTTTAAGCTGCTCAGCTAAAGTAGGAGATGCATCTATAGCATTCAGGTATTCTGTCTGCTGTTTAACCAACACCTCATTATGATGTCTTTTCATATCTATGTATCTGGCCTGGATCCTATTCACAATGTCATCTTCCAGCTCACCTGAGTATTTCTTTCTGGCTTCATCAAGAGCCAGGGACTCGCCATCTAATCCGTGCTTAGATACTAATATATCTGTAACTTCCTGAGCTTCAACAGTTTTATCTTTACGTTCCAGATTCTCTTTTAGTGCCTGTCTCTGCTTAGGATCTATCATATCTTTTTTCTTTTCAAAATAGTTCTTAGCCTGATCCAGCTGCTCTTCAGATATCAGCCTGTTAATCACATTAGTATATGTCTGAGTCCTGAAAGTATGCAACTTGTTTTCTTTTTCCTCTGCTGACATTCCCAGATCTGAAGCTATCTCTTTTATCTTCCACTCACCTCTGTTCATAGCTTCCTGGATAGAAGCTTCATTGTTGTATGCTACCTCTGCATCTCTGGCCGCATTTTTAATGAAAGCATCCGCTTCACTTATGGCATACGATTCAAACTCTCTTCGGGTATGAGTCATAACATTGTTAGTAGTAGCTTGTCTCTTAGGCTCATACATCTGATTGAACATCTCTTTCTGACGTGGATTCATATCCTTTGTGTACTTACCATAAGCAGATTCTAAATATCCATTTAATTCCTGAGGAAGTCCTGATGCATTTTTACCTTTTCGAGTGTAAACACCTTCCTGAGGATCATGCAAATAGCTATTGATATCAGCATTAATACTATTAAAAGCTTCAGTAGCTTTAGCCTTATCTTTCTGTATAGCGAATTTTCGCAATGCTTCCGCCACACTTCTCATCGACTGCCCTACTCCAGCTCCAAAAGCCTGAGCAGTAGCACCTGGTGTTTGACGTACAGAAGGAGCTGATGCAACATTAACTTGCTGAACTTGTTCTGGTACTCTTGGCATATTACCCCCTACCCAAATTTAAAGCCATGCAGCTTAGCAGCACCCAGTATTGATTTACCTGTTTCAAGAAGTCCTGAAGTATAAGCTTGGCTTCCCGCTTTCCTTGTCATGCTTGCTTGCTGTCTCAGATTATCCGCCTGAACTCCATAGCCCCACTGATTAAGCTCTTCATTGTAATCTAACCATAAAAGATTATCCGCTTCTTGAGTAGCCATATCAACTTCCCAGTCCGCTGGAGATCCTGAACCTAGAGCTACATTACCTGCTGCATAGTTAGTTCTTCCCTTAGCAACCTGTTTAGCTACCTGTTCCTGGAATCGTTTTCTTTCAATCTCAGCTTTAGTAGCTGACTGTTTTTTCTGCATATCAATGATAGCAGCATTGTTCTCAAGAACTGCTGCATTATAGTTAGCTGCCTGCCTCTGTGCCTGTGCTGTTTTATAGGATCCTATTATATCAAACAGTGAAGAAAACTTATCTAAATTACTAGTGTCATTTGTTGCTGTTATGCACATAACCAACCTCCTTAATTAAGTAAACTGGATGAAATTGCTTATGCTCATATCCATATTCAATAGGATCAAGAACTGTGAAACCTAATGCTTTCAACCAGGCTATGCTTGTTTTATTTCTCACATCTACAAAATTACCTAAGTTTTCATATCTGTCCAGAAAGTCCTTCACATATGACTTAGTTATCTTATAGAATGATTTCTTAATATCTTTTATCCCATCAGTCCCCAATAGCCAAGGGGAAAAGAAAGCTGAGTCTATATCTACCTGTGCAACACCGAACATAGCCACAGCATTGTTATTATGTCTTATGGTGTAACATTCTTTAGATCTATCAAAGGAAACAAGGACTGCTTCAAAAGCACATTTGTTTTCTGCAGCACGTACTTCTCGTACATCCTCTTCTCTGAGTTTAGCAGATATTTCATACACATCAGAAAGCTTGGCTTTATTCACATTAACCATCTCCTACCTCCAGGTTAGGCATTATTGCCAGTATGGTAGTGGGAACAGGGTCAGGAACTCTAAGATACATGCTTCCATCAAATCCATAAGAGGATTCAAAAGGTATGCTCTTAATTCCTGTGAACATTGCTGTTGGTGCNTTATANGCTTCATCGGTTTTGAACTTAACTACTGTCACCTTATTTTCTGAATTATCTCCAGTAGCATCGGATCTGCTTGCCCAGACATGAAGCTGTCTGGTATTCTCAAACCTGATAGATACATTAGGTATTATCTTTTTNCTGCCCTGCACAGTGCCTTGTGCTTGCATATCTATAGGAAGCATTTCGATATCACAGTTATATTTATAGCCTATATGGATCCTGGAAGCTCTCCTGTCTAAAGTTATACTTCCACTACTTACTGTCTTTTCACCTTTATAAGATCCGTCAGCCATTACACTGACAGACTCACCTTCTAAATGACTAAGTCCTGTTACAGTAGTCACTGCTTTTCTGACCTTACCGCCTGTTGCGTATGCAGTATAAGTAGAAGTATTAATATTACTGCTGTCATTTGATCCTGAAGTGTGAAAGTATTAGTAGTGGCATTAGCAACCTTGAACCTGATACCATTTAACTCTGTCATTCCTTCCACTTCAAATATGTCCACATAATCTCCATCACTGAAACCATGTGATGCTGCCGTAACAACTCCAGGATTAGCCTGTGTTATATCTGTAATTGTAATAGGATTATCCAGTGTTGCTCCACTGTCCAGGAAGAAAGCATCTCTAATTTCTGTATTAGGTAATCTCTCTGTCAATTGTTCAAGATATCTTACTGTAGATCCGTTGATAGTTCTCTTGACCACAGCATAAACCTCATCAAGATTAGTTCCTGGAATAGAAGCTATACTTTCAAACTCACCATTAGGTGTTTCGTGCTGATGCCATGCCCAGACTTCATGCTCTCTCAAGTATGTGAAGCCTAGTAACTTACCGTCATCTCTTACACACCACACTATGGAATCAGGTTTTTCCTGGTAACACCAGTCCTCTACTGTACGATCCTTAAATAAATGGTTAGCCAATACCGATAAGTCATTGCCTGTGTAACCATCTGTTTCAAGAGCATAATACAGATCTCTCACAATCTGTTTACCTCTTTGCAGGAATATAACAGTATTGCCTATTGTAATAGGCACAACATCTGAACATCCTCTATAAGACTGGAGTAAGAATTGTACAGAAGTAGGTGTTAATGCTTCAGAGTTTCCTCCATTAGTCATCAGCCATTCTGCTCCTGTTGTCATTATTACTAATTTGTCTAAAGGTAGTATATGTTTTATTTCATCAACTTGTTTTGAAGCTATTGTAACCTGGATAGCATCAGTATCCTTAAGTGGTATTGAAGTACTCATATTCTTAAGTAATCCTGTCTGAGTAGTGAATACTGTTTGAGGGAGATTATTGGTTCTTGCCCATATTACCCTTTGCTGGAATATACCCACAGTACCAGGGCAATCATTAGAAGCATCAGCCCCGAAAGGATCATTGCTTGACTGGACTCCATCTGTAGGAGAACTGCCGATATAATCATCAATAAAACTATTAGTATCTGAATCACCTATCCACCCTGTCTTCCCGTTATATTTTTTATATACTCTATAATACTTAGCATTAGCCACTGCGTTCCATGTTAAACTTACTGTATCACCTGTTTGCCATGGCCTGTTGACCGTAACAGTCACAGCAGCACAAGGCAATGACTCTTCATTGTCCACAATAGCAGACACGGAATAATCACAATCAGCTGTGTGGGAAGCTACTAACACCTTGTTAACTGTCCCTGCTAGTCCTGTAGGAGCAGTAGCAACCGGAGCAAAAGTCAAAGATGTAAAGCTCCAAGCATCGTGATCTGTTCTGGTCAATGATCTTGGCTTATACTTGGGATGTGCAAGATACATTGTATCTGCTGATTGTGTGAACTTAATCAACATAAAGTCATCAGCTTCAGCATACGGCGATGTTACTGAATATATCATGTTCAGAAAGCCATCTGCCTCAGCATCAGGATCAGTTCCACCAGGTATCTTAACATAGAATGTGTTGAAACCTAGAGTATCATTATCTCCATACGACCACTCAGATTCTGCTAAACTTCCAAGAGTCCCTTCAGTATAGCTTACCCCATCTGCATCAAACAGTCCATTTATTTCTAATACGCCAGGGTCTCCACCACCATTGAGCTGGAGGTAGTATTCCCCTGCCACACCTGAAGCATCCCACTGGTATGTCCCTGCTTTAACTATCTCAGTCAACACATAACCACTGTCTTTAACTACTCTCATAAGAGCATCAGAGAACTCAAGAATGTATGCCTGAGTTACAGAAAACTCAAAAGGTATGAGCCTGCTTACACCTGGACACTTTCCTATAAATTTAAAACCTGGTCGAGTAGATACTCCACCATGTCTATGCACAAAGAAATTACTAAGGTATCTAGCACCTGTGTGGTATTTAGCCAGGTCAACCCTTCCGAACAAGGAAGGAGCCAACTCACCTGCTGCAAAAGAAGGCTGTATTAACTTAACTGGCATATTTAATCTCTCGCATCAACCAGGTCATAACCCAGTCTTAACTCAGTTCTATCTGTAGAAGTATCAGCTGCTCTGGCTTTAGCTACTTCAGCTTGATAGAATTGTTCCATTGTCACTTTAAGATCTTTCTTATTGGTCAATGGCATAGCCAGCATTGATGCCAGCTTATAACTGAAAGCTATGTAGAATATACTATTCTGCTTAGCTGTGTTTTCATTTTTAAAAATATACAATAACTTCACATTCGATTCGTTTGTATGCAGGTAGTCACCAATAATCTCATATGCTATTTCATTCTTTGTTATCGTTGACCAGTCTATAATCTCAGAGGCATCAGACTCATTGACTATGACAAGCTTAATCGGTAGCAATATATCAGAAGGTATGGAGTATACATAACTGTATTCAGTAGTTTCACCTGATACTTCAGCAAGCACATCAGAGAACTTAGTTGCAAAACTCCAGGTATAATCAGATAGGACAGCTTCAAGGACTGCATCAAAGAACAAGTTGCAGAACCTGGAAGAAGGATTTTTCTCCAGAAGGTTTTGAATTTTACTCTGCCCTAAATGAGCAAGAGCCATATTACACGCATCTATCTTAGTCTTAGCCATACAACCCCCTTCAGGAAAAGGAGGGAAATTAATCCCCCCTATCTTAACTTACTTTTTAAACTTAGGCTGTGCTGCCATTTGTGCTTCACATTTAGCAATCAGCTTTTCGTTCTGAGCCTTAAGCTCTGCTACCACTCTCTTGAGCTGGATAACTTCACTTTCGTTAGCTTCATTAACGGATTTCAATTCATCCTTTTCTTTCTTCCATTCTTCATAAAGCTTCATTGCTTTAGCTGGAAGGTTCTCAAAGAATTTGTACCCACTTACATGAACATCTTTCAGTACCATTGGCACAGGATATGAATATCCTCTCTGGAACATATGCCCGTTCTGGAAAGTGTCATTGATACAATGTGCTAATTCACCTTGATTTTTAACTGTTTTAATCGGCATCTATCCTCCTCACCATGCTGCGATAGCTACTCGTTCCCAGCCATCGGTAGTATAAATATATATATAATCTGCATCGAATTTCATTTCGCCCAATACTCCAACTTCTGTAGAGTCACCAGGTGTGGAAGCTGCTTCAATTCTGAAACAAGTGGCTTCTACTGTACCGGCTGCATCAAGTATGGAGGTAGCAGTAGGTGCATTAGTTCCTATACCTACATTATCTGTCCCTGCATTTACATAGAATAAAGCTGTGTCTGTATCACCTTCGATCTTAAAGTCATAATCTCCACCTGCTTCATTGAAGTTAGAAGCAGAACCATCAACTGTAAAACCTTTCAGGAATTTGTAGGATGAAGCGGATACATGCACATTAGCTAATGATCTACCTGTGCTCTGAGTATACACAACACCATCAAGATCTATCTTAGTATCACCAAAATAGCTGGTAGTGTAATCTGCTGCCTCTACTGTAGTGAAATAGCTCGAGGAAGGATTAGAAGCGCCATAGTAAAACTCACCTTTAGTATAAAGAACATCACTCACAAGAGCTGTTCTGTCAGCTCTGTACCAAGATGCAGAAGCACCTGGCACAGAACAAACTAAAAGGACTAATATAAAAGTTACTAATAATTTATTCATTTTCAATCTCCTTATGATTGGTTAAGAGGAACATCAGCTCTAAGATGAGCAGAGATTTTTCCTGCTGTCGGTGAGCCAACTACTGTGTAGTAGACACCTAAATACTTTTTCATTCCAAAAGGAACTCTCTGGACTATCGGTCTGGCATTAAGTGTAAGATCTGCAACTGCAATAGCTCCAGAATCAATAAGCACTGTTCCTGTTCCTGCATCAATCTCATCTTTAGTAGCTGCTGTCATGAGCTGGATCTTAACTGACGTGCCACCGGAATAAGCTTCAGGGATCTGAACCTCAAAGAACAAACCTTTATAAGCATCACCTGCTTCAACCTGAGCAATACCATCACCTACTGCTGTAGCTAGTACTGCCTGAGATGCACTGAATTGTAATAGTTTATCAAACATTATTTCCCCCTTATGATACTGTGCTTTCTGTGTTCATAATTGAATCACATCTGCGTATTGGAATACCGTCAAACATTGTTACTCTTTTACCAGCAACATTTTCAAAGGTAAGATTAACATTAGACTTAGCAATGATCTGCTTTCTGAGGTAAGAAAGGATCTGTCTGTTGCAATAAAGAACAGGTCTTGATAAGCCAGTAGTAGGGATTCTTTCCTGAGCATCGATAAGCAAGTTAACTAAGTTAGCTGCTGAACCGCCTGCAAGGTCTGAATAGTCTATATTAGCTATTCTTACAACATATCTCCAGTCTCTGATCACAAGTCCATGATCCCATTTGTAGTGGCTTCTATAGATTTCCATCTGGGAACCATCATCCATAACTTTAGTCTTTTGACCGAGATCTTTCATTTGCATACCTGCTTTAGATCCTTTCGGGAAAATACCAAAACAGTACTGAGGGCTCCAGTTGACAAGCCAGATAGAAGTATTATCTGATCCACTTCCCCCGCCGTCTATAACATTGAAATCTCTGTTTTCCTGGTCTGTAGATATACTATTATATCTTACTGTGAATCCATTAAACTTCTTAGGACTGGCAGCATAGTTAGCATAGATCATGTTATCACTGAAAGTGTTACTCATCCCTTCCATGAAGGCAAGATCTTCGGTGTACCTGAAACTCTTAGCGTTCCCACTAAGATCTGCTAAAGCCATATCAACTTCAGCATAAGATTCCATCATAGCACAGTTGTCTGTGATGTCCTCTGTTTCACTCTTTTCAGCATTTACACCTTCATTGTAGGCTCTGTACTGACCAGCTGGTAAAGTAATTCTCTGAACACTCTTATGGCCTGTAGGAAGGTTACCTTCCATGAAAGGCATATCTTCTACCATAGGGTTCATCTTCTCTAACACTTCTGCTATATTTGCTATAGCTCCCTTTGAATCCATTCTCCTTGCTAATGTCGCAAGGGTAGGCCATTCATTACTTAAAATTGTTGACATATCGTCTCTCCTTTATGGTGTATTATTATACATAGTATTCAGAATGTCTGAATCACTAGAGACAGCACCTTCTTTAATTGAAGGCTCGGATAACAATGCTCCAGCTTTAGCCAGCATCCTAATAGTTCCTGGATGACTGCCTATCTTTTCAGCTTCATAAAGAGCAATAGTTTCCTCGTCCCCAAACTTGCTAAGGAAGTTCTTAGCATGAGCAAGGGATTCTTCAGAGTTTGGCATAGCCTTGATCTCCGCTTCCCACTTCTCAAGCTGTGCAGCTTCAGCAGCTTTGTAGGACTTCTGCATCTCCATCATACGTTCTGCATACATATCACCCAGCTTCTGGAAAGACTCCTGAGAAATGTTTTCTGTCTTAGCAAACTGTTTAAAACTTTCAAGTAGTTTAGTATCAACATCCATCTCCATACCTTCAGGAGCCTTGAACTCATAAGCTACTTCTTCAGTATCCGTCTGCTTTTCCTCAGTTTTCTCTTCTTCAGCTGTTTCTTCTGTTTTCTCTTCTTTCACTGGTTCTTCTGTTTTTTCCTCTTTCACTTCTGTATCTTTTTCAGGATACATCACGTCAGCCGGATCTTGATTGTTAGTGTCCTGGTCGGTGTTAGTCTGCTCAGGCATCACATCAACGTTTTGATCTTCCATCACTGTCCTCCGTTAGTTTTCTTTGGAGATTCTCCAGGTGAGATTCTCCTTTTATTAAATGTTCGGTTTCCATTTGTTTATAGCTTTCAGGATCTGCCTGAAGCAGCAAAGCTAATATCTCATGTCCCATATCCTGTTTACCTGCCAGGTAGAAAGTTTTAGAGGATCCTGTCATAATGGATCTATACACTCCACACCTTTCCAGGATATTGAACATTACTGATCTTCCTTGTTTTGTCTGCATTACTGTTTTAATGGCTTGCAGTTCATTGATCTGTTTAAGTACTAATTCTCTATCAATCATTGTTGAGGCCTATTCATTAGCATATCTAATGCTGAGTTATTACCAACGGGTGTTTCACTTAAAGTCTTTGCTCCATCTGCTACTGCAAGTGCAGCTTCAGCATTTGCCTGCTGTTCCTGCTGTAGCCTTCTCTGCTCCCTGATAGCTTGAACTTCCTCATCAGGTCTGAGCACACTGGCTGCAACACCTTGAGCATCAGCGTATTCATCCAGAGCTTCATCAGGATTAATCTTGTCCAGAACCTCAGGGAATACTGAAGATATGTTTCCGGCAAATCCGAGAAATCTTTCCATTCCGGTTATACCTACCATCTTCTGAGCTTGAGCAAGGATACTAATGTATTCTATCTTAAGATCTGCACCCTGCAATTCCACAGGTGCTTCAGGCAAGGCTCCCATTCTGTACATAATGTTATATGTTCTATCAATCAAAGGATTCAACAATTCACTATGGAGTCTATGGATAACTGTACCAAGCATCATAAGTTTCTCTTCATGTCTTTGTGCTACTTCAGTAGCTGTCATCTGATGATTAGGTGGAAGTCCTGCAAGCATCAGGAACAGATCATTATAATAGCCTTGACTGATTGACTGTCTCAGGTCTAAGATCTTAGCCTGGGCAGCATTTAAATCAAAGTTTACATTGTACAAAGGTTCAAGTCCGCCTGAACCATTCATATCGTTATAGAATGTTACTCCGCCAGGTATCAGATTAATCATACTTTTTCTTAATGAACTTGAAGCTTTTAATGGTGGGTCTATCACTTTATCTGTAGCTATCAAGTATTTCTTTACGAGTTTATACAATGTCTTTATATCTGGCAGCATATCCATTGACGGACTTGTGCTATATGTATCATTGGCCACAGGATTCCATCTACATCCCATAACCGGCATTTCTTCATATCCTGATATCTCTAAAAGCCCCAGGTTCTCTTTACCAATCTCATAATAAATAGATCTGAAAGGCCTGTTCAGTATTTCTTTTATCTTAATTCTGCTATCGTTCTTCTCAATGATATGTCCAATTCGAACAGCATCTTCAAGCTTACCAAGATCATAAGCTTTCACAACAGCTTCAGAACAATTCTCTTTACCGAACTGCTCAACTACCTGGCCTATTGTGCTGTTATACTTTCTGTAAAATCCTGTAACTCTTCCATGGTGATCAAGGATCAGCCTGAACTCTCCAGTAGTAAAAGTTCTGCATCTTATAATATCATTGAAGTCCTGCTGCACAGCCATTGATGCTGTTCCAAATCCTGCCAGCTCAATGTACAACTGATGCAAGCTGTTATAAAGATTACTCTTGCCAAAGACAGTGAGCATTCTTCTTGTGACTTCATCAACATATTTCTTTACAGTATACACATCATTCAGATCAGGATTACTAGGCTTAATTATGAACCAGGGTCTGGCTGGACTTGTCAGTCCTGATTGCATACCTGATGCAAGAACACCCAATGCTCTTGAAGGCACAGAGTCAAATATCTTCTGCTGCTTTTTGTCACCCCTGTTATATTCATAAGTCCCCTGATGATCTAGCCCTCGGCCATTCCAGGGAAGTACATTCTGTTTAACTTCCATGTAATGCTGCTCCCAGGTGGAAAACTGCTTATCCAGCTCGCTCCATCTGGCATCAATCTGCTTCTTTAGTTCTGCATTTGGCTTCATGTAATCCCCTAAAAAGAAAAAGCCTCAGAATAGCACAAATGATTGTACTTGTTCTGAGGCCTAGTTTCTTTTGCTTAAAAGTCTAAGTTACTCTCTATTTCTCTTTTCCTGGTTTACCCAGATCTCTATCTCTCTCAATTCCTTATCGTTACAAATCTTCAGGAATATACTTATAGTCCGCTTAGCGAACTTTATTAGCTCTACACTATAATCGCTCATTGGCCTAGCAATGTTTTAGTAGTTAAGGTAGCACCTGAAAGTAATCCAAGTCCACCTGTCCTATTTGTTCCACCCATGCCGATTAAAGCAGCTTGTCTCTTAGATCTATCCCTTGCTAAGGATACCCTAGAGTCCGCTTGCTTCATAGTCTCTGGCATTGTTGCCTGAGCCGGAGCACCAGGAGTTTTATTCTTACTGACTAGCGATTTTACAGCTACCGCACTTGTCAGTATTGCTGCTATTACCGGTGTGCACATAATTATACCCCCTACATCAAATATAGCTTACTATAACACAGATTGCAACTATAATACATCGTATTCATTATTCACATTGGTATGTGGTCTCAAGAATGAAAGCATCGGATCTCTAACATCTCTCTCCACTTCTGCTGCAAAAGTCAATGCTAATGCATCAGCTTCATCAGGTGACCAGCCTAATCTCTTCTTCAGATCCTGCTTACTTTCAAGCTTCAGCCTGCTCGACGAATCGAAAGAGTAAGTTACTGCTGTCAACTGTTGACAGAGTATATCATCATCAGGAAGTGTTCCACCCTGGATAAGCCACAGTTTCATTTTATCCCACATGTAAGCTTTCATGTTTACATAGTGATTAGGATCTGGAGCTTTGCCTCCAAACTGTATTTCAACTGGTGAATGGTGCAAACTTCTCATGTAATCAATTACGCCTTCTCCTCTCCCACCATCAATGAACACAGCATCGGACTTGAAATCCCTGGTATCGTGCATCACATAGTTAGCTAATGTTATATTATCAACTCTGTTATATCTTGCAGGTTTCCAGGTAGCTCGACCCTGCCTTCTGAAGATTACAGAAGAATCACTTCCGTACCTGGCAACATCCACACCTATGACCTTTGGAGCATAATCATATTCATGCAGCATCAAGTTCTTACCTCTGGCTGCGTTGACCATATCTATAGTGATTAAAGTATTATCACATGAAGCAGTGAAGTCACACTCCCACTCTTGCCTGAATGTAGCTTCATCAACATTAGGATCGTTCTGAATCTTTATGATATCCTCTCTGTTCAGCCAGGAGATGTTATCAACTGTATCCCAGATAGGATATATCCCTGCGAACCAATCAGGATCTTTAAGAGCTGCATTGTACTTATTGTAGAATTGGTTTTGACCTTTCGGTGTTCCGATGAACAGCACCCAGCCTTGCCTATCTGTAATCATTGGCCAGACTACCTTAGTCCACATATCAGGCTTCATGTCCGCTTCTTCATCAAGCACAACACCATCATAGTATCCACCCCTAATAGAGTCAGGATTGTCAGCTCCATACAATGTGACAGATGCTGAATTGTGCAGGAAGGTAACCTTGAGTTCAGACTCATTGACCTTGATGCCAGGGAAGTTCCTGGTGTAATACTTCAAGTAGTCCCATGCAATCATCTTCGCCTGATTACGCTGAGGAGCAATGTATCCATACTTAGGCAGCACCTTCTTGCTTCGGATTGCTGAATCAATCAAGGCATTGATAGCCAGTATGGTCTTACCGAATCTTCTGTGACATACAAGGATTGAAAACCTTTTAAGGTGATCGTGGATATACTGCTGATAGATGTTAGGCCTGTATCCCGTATCAACAGCTATTGTAGGCATGGGTCATTCTCTGGATCATATTTATCAGGAAGTTCAGGCACAGGATCAGTAGGCTGTCGAGTGATGCCTGTCATGACCTGGACAATTGTGTCAGCTGTGATCTTTCCTGAATGTTCAATCTTATCCAGATACATACCTAAATGCTTAGCTATACTATCCAGAGCTGCTTTCTTGTCGTAAAGCTTTACACTGACTTGACCTTTCTTCCAGGCTATCTCCTGGATACAAGCAGATGTGTCAGACCATTCATCTTCAGGCTTCACACTGAACACTGTTCTAAGTTTGCCTGTCTTCGGATCCTTCTCCTGGTAAACCTCTACATAATCCGAAATGTCCGAGAAGGCAAGCTTCATTAATTCTTTTAAAACATCGAGAGCATTGGCCTTAGCCTCTCTCTGCATACGCTTGGATATCCTTGCAATTGCTGCTTTAACTTTCTTATTCCTAAAGACCTTGCCGGTATTGCCAGGATCTCTATTGCCATAAGCAACTTCATGAGCTCTATACCTGTTCCTGTCTTTCAGGTATTCAGCCACAAACAATGCTTGCTGCTCAGTTAAATGCTTCACGTGTCCCCCTTG
>JGI10211J34971_10001759_pt1 | contig 17779 bp, 14 predicted proteins | sample Etolagsediment_FD_34971 | JGI IMG/M metagenome (IMG submission 34971) | reverse complement strand
ATTAATCATTGCGCTCGGCATTATAATCCTCCACTATGATGATGTAGCCAGTATCCATGTTTATGCCCATTGTAATACTGCTGTATTGCAATTGCTCATGTAGCCAGTGGGGCCTGGCCTTATTCCCTTTAGTTTTACGAACCAACCTACTTTTTCTCCGGCGTCACCACCAAGATCGGGGTAGCGATTCCTCTTAACACTTGCGAGGTGACACTGCCATAGGCCCAACGGCTGATACCAGAGCGTCCGTGGCTGGCCATGGCAATGAGGTCAACCGGGTTGTTGGACGCGTAGTCAAGGATCTCCTCCCCGGGGCTGCCCACCTTGAGTTCCGAACGCACCTTGAACCCTTTCCCCTTGAGCCGCTTCTCTACTCCGTCCAGGTATTTCTCAGCTTGTTCCTTGCAAGTCTCCTCTGCCTGCTTAGCCAGCCGGGGTATGACGATATTCCCCCCAGGGCCCATGCCAGAGAGCTTACTTTGGAGCGGTTCGCACACCTGAAGGATGACTATTTCCGCCTCCTCAGTACATGCCTTCACCAGCACCTCCACATGGGGGAGTACTATCTCGGCCAACTCCGACCCATCCAATGGAACGAGGATCATTTTGTACATTTGCTTCCTCCTATCATCTAGAGTAACCTACTTTTTCTCTGGCGTCACCAGTAATAGCGGGGTAGTAATCCCTCGCAGAACCTTCGAGGCTACGCTGCCATAGGCCCATCGGCTGATGCCAGAGCGCCCGTGGGTCCCCATGGCGATAAGGTCAACAGGGTTATTGGTGGCATATTCAAGGATCTCGTTAGCGGAATCGCCCTCCAGTAAAACTGCCCGCACTTTAAGGCCTTTCTCCTTGAGCCGTTTCTCCGTTGCAGCCAGATACTCCTCAGCATCCGCCTTACAGGCCGCTGCTGCCTGCTCAGTTAGAACCACCATCTGTCCTACTGCCTCGCCATGGCCACCCATCACCATGCGTGCCACTTCACAAACCCTGAGCAGGACCACCTCTGCTGGCTCAACACCCCCCTTGGCCAGCATTTCCACATGCGGAAGGACAAGCTCAGCCAACTCCGAGCCGTCCAGTGGAACGAGGATCACTTTGTACATTTACTTCCTCCTATCAGCTCGAGAAACCTACTTCTTCTCCGGGGTTACTACCAAGATCGGGGTTGAGATCCCTCGCAACACCTTCGAGGCAACACTGCCATAGGCCCATCGGCTGATGCCAGAGCGTCCGTGGCTCCCCATAGCGATGAGGTCAACAGGATTGTTGGCGGCATAGTCAAGGATCTCGTTGGCAGGATCGCCCTCCAGTAACTCTGACCGCACCTTAAGGCCTTTCTCCTTGAACCGCTTCTCGGTTGCAGCCAGATACTGCTCGGCTTCCACCTTACAAGCCTCTGCTGCCTGCTCCGCCATGAGTACCCCTTGTGCGACTGCTTCGCCGTAGCCACCTATCAGCATGCGTGCCGGTTCGCAAACCATGAGTAGAACCACCTCCGCAGGCTCAGCACACACCTTGGCCAGCATTTCCACATGCGGAAGGACAAGCTCAGCCAACTCCGAGCCGTCCACTGGGACAAGGATCATTTTATACATCTCTATCCTCCTGTCATTGAAATACGGATTTCCGAGTTTACAATAAACTATGGAGGCTGTCAATAAAAATGCCAAGCCAATCACTTGCATCAGCCCCAAGGCTCCACAAGCACCTTTTCAACATTTGGAACCTCCTCTGAAATACTAGCCTTATATTGAGATGTGAGAATGCCTTCAGACACGGTTGTCCCTGCAGCCCGCTTGGTGGTGCTAGGATACATTGTGGTACTCTATTTTCCGTAACGAGACCAAGATAGATAAAGAGCGGATCGTATCACATCACCTTTTACCCGCCAAGGCACTTGGGCAGGGAGTCCACGGAGAGCTAACCTCTGAACGAGTTTCCCAGTTGTCCCCCAGAAACACATTTCAGGATGGGGGTTGCCAAAACAAGAATTATATGATAGATTAGTTATCGGGTGGTTCGGTGAACGAATAGGTGTGTGACGGACAGCGGTGATTTCGCCAGCCGAAGTCCGGTGAAAATTACGACAGGTCTATGAAGAAAGATCCATCGAGAGTGCAAGCCAACGAGCCCAACGAATCCCCAGACCAACTGACATCAAGCAAAGATAAAATAAGCAACTCATACAAGAAAAAGCCCAAGCAACGAGCAATAAGTAGAAGGGCTTTTCTTGGTGTCTCGGCAGGTGCCGCAACATTTGCAGCTATCTACAGCATAACAAAACGCCCCGAAGTCCGCATTGTCCTGCCTCCACAGGACATCGACGAGGAAATCATCACCGAAGAGTGGATCGCCACGTCCTGTCTGAATTGCCCCACTCGTTGCGCCACCAAGGTGAGGGTAGTCAATGACAAAGCGGTAAGGATAGCCACCAATCCACTATCCGAATTCTCTGAGGGAGAAACCTGTCCCCGCTCGCACGTCGGTCTGCAAGTGCTATACGACCCGGATCGCATCGAAGGCCCGTTGAAGAGAACAAACCCGCAGAAGGGCAAGGGGATAGACCCGCAATGGACTCCCATATCGTGGGAGCAGGCCTTCAGCGAGGTCGGTGGCCGTCTCAAGTCGCTCAGGGAACAGGGGCAACCGCAGAGACTATTGCTTCTCCTTGGGTTGAATAGCATCAGCAATGAGGACCTGCTCTATCGCTTCGCGAGCGCCTACGGGACTCCAAATGTTGTCTCGAGAGAGGCGCTGGACAACGAGGCTGAGAAGGCGGGCGAGTGGATGGCGGATGGGCATTTCACTCACAGCGCGTACGATCTCGCGCATACCAACTACATCCTGTCATTCGGCGCAGGTATCGTAGAATCGCAGACGCCCCTGGCCCGGAATCTGCGAATGTGGGGCAAGATACGTCGCGAGCGACCCAACCGGGCTAAAGTTGTCGTCATTGACCCCCGCTATTCTGTTACCGCTGCCAAAGCCGACCAGTGGATTCCCATCAACCCGGGAACTGATGGCGCGTTGGCTATGGCCATAGCCAACGTTATAGTAAGTGAAGGACTCTACGATGTGGACTTCGTGGAGAAGTGGACGTGCGGTTTTGATGAGTATAGGGATCTCGTGCTGAGTGACTATAGCCCAGACAAAGTCGCAGGCTTAACCGGCATTGATGCTGATGTCATCCGCCAGATAGCCAGGGAATTTGCCCAGTCAAAACCAGCAATTGCCTGGAGAGGGAGGGGAGCCACTTGTTGGCCCAATGGCTCCTACACCAGCTACGCTATATTCTGCCTCAATGCGCTTGTGGGCAGCATAGACGCCCCTGGCGGCGTAATATATCAGGAAATTCCAGCATACAAGGATATGCCGGAATTAACTGAAGACAGTATAGCTAAGGAAGGTAAAACTCAACCAACTATAGACCTTCGCAGAAAAGGCCAATTCCCTGCCGCGAGCGTAGTCACCAACCAGGTAGCAGACTCCATATTGGAGGATAACCCCTATCCCATTGAGGTTGCGATAGGCTTCAACAGTAATTTCAATATGGCGGCCCCTGGAACGGGCCGGTGGGACGAAGCTATGGCAAAAGTTCCCTATTATGTCCACATTACGCCTTCGATAACTGAAATGGCGGAGTACGCTGACATAATCCTCCCAGCCTCCACTTTCCTGGAGGATTGGGCCTATGAGCATTGCCCGCCAGGCTCAGGCTTTGCCGAACTTAAAATAAAACAACCAGTGGTCAGCCCGCTACACGACTCAAAATATACAGCAGACATAATCTTCGAACTGGCACACCGTTTAGGGGGGACAACAGCGCAGTCACTTTCTGGAATCGGTGGTAGTGCTCAGGAGTTCGTCAGGTACCGGACCGAAAATCTGATTTCCTGGCAGGATTTTCGCAAGAAAGGCGTTTGGGTAGGACCGGCGTACGAATACCATAAGTACGACCGCGTTTTCGAAACGCCCTCCAAGAAATTCGAGTTCCGTTCAGGCAACCTGGAAGCTCTACTTAAAGAAGCAGGACAGACGGCCGATGGGTTGACCCTCCTGCCGCACTACGAGGACGTCGAGTTCCTCGGCAATGAGGCAGCCTATCCTCTGGTTCTGGTGACCTACCATCCGCTCATGGATATCGATAATGGGAATCAGAACTATCCCTGGGCTCAAGAGGTCTTCATGGTTATGCACGGCTACGGCTGGACCAATTTCGTCGAGATGAACAGCAAGACGGCGCGTGACCTGAGGATAAGGGACAGGGACATGGTGTGGGTTGAATCCGCATATGGAAAGCTCAAGGCCAAGGCCAGGGTCTTTGAGGGCATTCATCCTCAGGTGGTTGCCATTTCAAACGGTCAGGGCCACTATGCCTGTGGCAGGTGGGCAAAGGGTTTGGGAGTGAATCCCAACGAGATTATCGGCGTGGACTACGACCACACAAGCGGTCAGGCGGCCTTCTTCAATACCAGGGTGAAAGTATACAGGGCGTGAGGCTATAGATGTCAAGATGGGGAATGGTTATCGACCTCGATAAGTGTACCGGTTGCCAGGCGTGCACTATCGCCTGTAAGGAAGAGAACAACGTTCCGCATGGTTCACCCCAGGAGAACATTCGAAGAACTGAACCGTACTGGAACAAAGTAATCGCCGCAAGTAGCGGTGAATACCCATCAGTAAACATTGAGATGATACCGATGCCCTGTATGCACTGCGACAATCCCCCTTGCGTACAAGTATGTCCTGCCAAGGCAACCTATGTTCGAGAGGATGGAATCGTTGTACAGAACTTCCGCAGGTGTATTGGCTGCAAGTACTGCATTGCGGCCTGCCCCTACGGAGTGAGGAATTTCAACTACAAGGACCAGGAAGAGAAAGAGTACCACCGTCCCGATCCCGCTCCTGACCGGACGGACAGAGGTCCCTGGCCGTTCCCTCACAGGACACATGGAGTGGTAGAGAAGTGCACTTTCTGCTTCCATCGCATAGATGATGGCCTGAAGAAGGGTCTGACGATCGGCGTCGATGTAGTGCCGGCCTGCGTCGAGGCTTGTCCAACGAAGGCCCGGACCTTTGGAGACCTGGATGATCCCCAAAGCGAGGTTTCACACCTGTTGGCGACGAGAGGGTCGTTCAGACTGCGAGAGACAATGGGCACAAGGCCCAAAGTATACTATCTCCCCAAATGAGGCGGAGTAAGAAGTAAGTGGAGAACAGTTTCGTAGCACTTGAAGGCAAGTCCAGAGGCTACTATCTGGCGGTAGCAGTACTTGCCGTCCTGACGCTTGCCGGCTGTACGTGTTTTGGCATCTCGTATGTCGCTGGCCATCAGGTTTTCGGCAGCAGCAATGTGATACCGTGGGGTCTACCCATAGTCCTGGCCATATACCTGATAGGTCTGAGCGCCGGTTCCCTCATTCTCTCTTCCCTGACGTACGTTTTCGGCAGGGAGGAATACAAGCCAATCGCCCGGGTGGCTGTTTTTCTGGCTATAGTGCTAATCTTCGGCGCCATGATCTCAATAGCAGTCGATTTGGGCAGGCCGGAGAAGTTCTGGCGGCTCTTCATGTTCTTCTACTTGAACAACATGACGTCGATGTTCGCCATAAACGGGGTCCTCTACGGCGGTTACTTCGTAATCAGCATCGTCTACTTCGCGTTCATAATGGCGAGCAAGAAGAGCGTGATCAAGGTAATGGGCATAGTGGCCGTTTGCTGGGCAGTTCTGGTCCATATGGGCACGGGGGCGATTTTCGGTTTCGTTGCTGCCAGGGAAGCCTGGGTCTCACCGATAAAGCCCTTCGAATTCCTGGCTGCTGCGCTCACGTCAGGTATAGCGTTGCTCATAGTAGTAAGCATGCTCACTCTGAAGCTCACCGGCCGAGATATCAAGAAGGAAATCGTCAGGTCGCTGGGGCGCATGCTGGTGGTCTTCATTGTCATTCTCTTTGTCTTGATCCTTATGGACAAGTTGACCCACCTGTATGTTCCGCATCGGGAAGCGACGTTGTTTATGCTCGCCGGTCGGTTCAGTTGGATCTTCTGGGTCTTGCAGATTGGCCTGGTGGTAGTTGCACCGCTGGCGATTCTGGTCCATCCTCGGCTGGGGAAGAGCATGGGTGCTATGTTCGTGGCTTCCCTGCTGGTGGTAGTAGGGATCTTCTTCGAGAGATACTACCTGGTAATCCCGGGAGCGGCTTATCCTCAACATTATTATCCAGGCAATATTGAGGGAGTATATGGAGCCGTAGGTTACTTCCCTTTGGGGCTACCTGAGATAGGTCTGTCAATAGGGATTTTTGCCTTACTGGGATTAGTCTTCATTGTCGGCTTGAGGTATCTGGATGCCTTACCGCCGAAGCCGCCGAAGCCGATTGAGGAGCAGAAAGAGGCCGAAGAACCAGTAGAACCTCCGGCAGAAAGCGCGTCTGCGGAGGCTGAGTAGATACACGGCGCTGAGAACGGCTTGGCGCGGGCGAGATAGAAGAAAAGAAGGAGAGTGCTCAACTAACGTGGCCGAGTTGACTAACAAGAAAGTCGTGCTGTGTGGCTGTCACGGCCGCATAGGAGATAGGCTGTCTTTCGATGAGATAGGCCAGTTCTTGCAGGCAATGTGTCCGGATATGAAGGTAGTTGTTGCCGACGACCTCTGTCAGCCTCAAGGCATTCATCGTCTTACCGAAGAGGAAGAACTGTGTCCGCTGGTGATTGGGGCCTGCTCCAAACTGAGGCCCAAGCCATACTTCTGGGAAGAAGCAAACAAGGTGCCTTTTAACGCATATTCCACAAGAGTAGTCGACCTGCTTGATGAGGTTGCCATATACGATAATAGCGCCGATGCAACTGAGAGGGCAAAGCTGTTATTATGGGCTCAAATGAAGCGAACAGGCGAGTTCAGAGGGGTCTCGCAGAACAACCTGAGGCTGGGCATCGCCAGGCCGCACGGCGAGCTTAGCCGACGTGAGCTGGCCGCAACGCTGCTACCCCGGTATTCGGTCATACCCAGCATTGAATCCTCGAAGTGCATAGGAGCCGACAAATGCCGGCTATGCCGAGATAGCTGCCCTCTCCAGGCAATATCGGTCGATGAAGACGGCGTGACTATCGATGCCAGCATCTGCATCGGGTGTGGCGCCTGTCTCGCTGTTTGCCCGTGGGGAGCTGTTTCCTTCCCCACCTTCTCACGTGAGGAACTGGATATGGAGATGGCAGGGCTTCTCCACAGTGCAGGTGGGCTCCTTGAACCCAGGATAATCGCTCTCACCTGCGAGACGTGCTTACCGAGAGACGGTGTGGCTGGAGGATACCAGCTCAGATACCCACCCAATGTGTTGCCCTTGAAGGTCCCGTGTCTCGCTATGGCCACTCCCTGGCTAATGCTGCGCGCCATCGATATGGGAGCCCAGGGGCTGGCGCTTATTTCTGGCAAGGGCGCGTGCCGCGCTGGATTCCATGCAGACGAATGGCACGGCAACGTACAGTTTGTGCAGGCGGTGCTTGATCGCTGGGGTATCGAAGCAGAACGCATAGGTTTGTTNGAAGCNGAAGAGAATAACGAAACTGATCTTGAAAGGGACTTGCAGCAGTTCGCCGACGGAATAGCAGGGCTCCCCACCACACCACTGAGAGAGGCTGACCACCGTGCATCCCTCACCGATGTGTTGACGCTCCCTGCACTCATAAGACACATGGGAAGTGAACTGATGCACCCATTAGACGGTACAGTATCGACAGGCGCTGTACCCTTCGGTAAGATAGAGCTGGATGATGCGCTGTGCACTGCATGCGGTCTATGTGCCCTCAATTGCCCTACTGACGCCCTGACTATTCTGGCGGATGACGACGGTGAATATGAATTGCTCTTTCAACATGAGGCCTGTGTCGCCTGCGGCGTGTGTGTAGACGCGTGCCCGGAGAACTGCATTCGCTTGCAGCATGTCCTGGAGCTGGATAGCATAGGCAGCGAACCATCAATGCTTCTACAGGGTTCTTTCATGAAATGTCGTATATGTGGTGCGCCTTTTGCGCCCAAGGCAATGATTGACATCTTGAAGGCCAGGCTTCGAGGAAGAGGGGATAACTTCGACCAACAGCTCGAAGTCTGCCCCGAATGCAGAGCTGGGACTCTATCTCACAGGTGATATCTGGACAATGGATGCCTTTATTAGAGCGATAGCAATCATCATAGAGGTACTGATAATCGGTGCAGTCTTCTACCACATACTGGCCGGAGTGCGGATACTGCTGCTGGAAGTGGGGTTGACGGCGAGATACTCAAGGATTATCACGCTGGCGCTTCTCGTAGTTGGCACAGTGCTCGGCACCTTTCTTGTCTCGCACCTGGTTACATTCTACCCCACGGTATGAGGCGGAGAGACAGATGTCGGTGCAGGTATGGGTTTCTCGGCGTGAAGCTCCTCGAGCCAGACGGGGTCGCTGTTGCGGAGTATCGGTTGTTTCGAGTCTCTGGCAGAGGTTGAACGAGGGGGATTAAGTTGCAGGAGCTTTTCTGGGCAGGCCAAGAGGTCTATATTCAAGATGTCTTTCTACCGATCATAATCGGTTTTCTAATCTTCTCTTCCGTGCTTTTTGCACTCCTGGCCTTCACCCTTTTCAAGCGTTACAGGTTGTGGCGTCTGGCGGGTAAGGAGAACCGCTTTGACCATCTATGGGTCAGGCTCAAGACTACCCTAACTGTCGCCGTGGTTCACTTTCGGATCGTGAGCATCCGGGAAGCCTATCCAGGCGTAATGCATTTTCTCATTTTCTCGGGAACTGCGCTTCTCTTCCTGGGTAAGATCATTCGGCTGTTTTCATATCCGGTCGGATTGACCACCCCGCCCCAAGGCGTGTTTCTGTATGCCTCCCTCGCTTCCGAAATCGGCGCCATTCTCATCATCGTCGGGGGATGCATAGCAATATATCGAAGGTACATTATGAAGCCGTCTCGTCTGGATACCACCCGCGAGGACACTCTCATCTTCGGTTGGGTGTTCTTGATATTGCTTACAGGTTTTATGATAAAGGGCTACCGCATTGCCACCAGCGAAGTCGGCAGTCCAACAGACTGGGCTATGTGGTCGCCGGTAGGTTATCTCCTTTCATACGTCTTCCCCACCTTCATGACACAAGTGACCGATGAAATCCTGGTCTGGCATCGAGCGATAATTCATACGCTGCCAGCATTCATACTCCTTGCCTATATTCTGGTGGGCCGTTCCCGGTTACAACATATACTGCTATCACCCATAAATATATTCTTCCGTTCCCTGAAGCCCAAAGGGGCCCTGGTCCCTGTGGACCTCGAGGAAGCTGAGACATTCGGCACAGCCAAGATCGAGGACTTCACCTGGAAGCAACTGCTGGACCTTGATGCCTGCACCCGGTGTGGTCGTTGCCAGGACAATTGCCCGGCTTACCTGACCAGCAAGCCTCTATCCCCAAAAGAAGTCATATTAGACCTCAAGGCACACCTCTACGAGGTATATCCGGTCCCTCTTATGACCAAACCCCAAGAATCTCGACGTGACATGATCGCCGATGTGATAACCCCAGAGGTAATCTGGGCTTGCACTACGTGCGGTGCCTGTCAGGAGGCGTGCCCGGTCTTCATAGAGCATATCAACAAGATAATCGACATGCGTCGCAACCTGGTGCTGGAGCAGGCCGAGATGCCGGAGACGGCGGAGATAGCATTGAGGTGTATTGAGGAGAGGGGGCATACCTGCAAAGGAACGACATACTCCAGAACTGACTGGTGCGATGGACTGGACGTCAAGCTCATATCAGAGGATAAGGATGTTGATGTGCTGTACTTTGTTGGCTGTGCCGCCGCTCTGGAGGATAGAAATGTAAAGGTTTCTGCCGCTTTTGCCCGGGTGCTTAAAGCGGCAGGCGTCAATTTTGCCATACTAGGTGATGAGGAGAGCTGCTGTGGCGAGCCGGCACGGCGCATGGGGAATGAGTACCTTTTCCAGATGCAGGCTCTTAAGAACATTGAAACCTTGAAAGGCTATGGAGTTAAGAAGATCGTCACCACCTGTCCCCATTGTTACAATACCTTGAAAAACGAGTATCCCCAGTTTGGAGGGGAATTTGAGGTCGTCCATCATACCGAGTTCATAGCCGACCTGATCAAGCAAGGTAACCTCAAACTGGCAAGTGAGATGAACAAGAAGGTCACTTATCACGACCCTTGCTATCTGGGGAGGCACAACGACATCTACGATAGCCCTCGGCAAGTCCTCACAAGTATTCCCCAGGCCAAGTTAGTGGAAATGGAGCGCCACCGCAGTAGAAGCTTCTGCTGCGGTGCAGGTGGTGGGCACATGTGGATGGAGGAGACTGGCGCCAGGATCAACGAGGTCCGAACTGGGCACGCCCTTGAAACCAAATCCGAGATAGTGGCTACCGCTTGCCCCTATTGCCTTCAGATGTTCGAGGATGGCATAAAAGCAAAGGAGGCAACAGAATACTTCAAGGCAATGGATATAGCCGAGCTAGTGGCGGACGCAATCCAGGAATAGCCTCCCCGCGCTGAGCTTAGTGAACCAGAAACGAAGGCCTCGACCCGGGAGTTCGAGGCCTTTTCCTTACTGTTCGGAGCGTTTTGGTCGTTTCTTACGAGGGACATTGTTCAGCGAGTTTTGGATTATCGCCATTCCAATGGGGCCGAGGAAAAACAGCAGTATAAAAGCGACGGGCCCGCTCATCCGCTCCTTGGTCACGTGCCCCACACCTTCGCAGAACTTCCACAGCCAGTAGATGTTCACCAGAGGGACAATAATTAGAAGCGCTGTTGGTATTCTGGCACCCCGCCGGTTCATCTCACCCTTGGTAATCACATACCACACCAAAGCGTAGATGCCGAAGGTAATGATTGACAATATCAAAACCAATATAGGACTACGTCGTTTCATAAGCTACCACCTCTTTTTTACTTTGGCGTTCTGCAAGCTACTACATCCACCCCCTTTTGTCAATAAGAGAGCTCTAACAAACTTACCATTGGTTTCCCGCTTTCCGCCTTTTGAAAAACGTTCCAAGCTATAATGAATACGCCGATAAAAAGTCCTACAATTCACTACAACATATCATATTTTACTACATTTCTTCTTGACAAACCTTAAGCTCAGCGAATAAAATGCTAAACAGCAGTTAGACTATTTGGGAGGTAGTAATGTATGCATTCATGGGAAAGATTCTGAGGGTTAACCTGTCAGAGGGGAAGGTCTCTGAGGAAGACACCAACAAAGATTGGGCTGAGAAATATCTAGGTGGTAGTGGATTGGCCACCAAATATCTTTACGATGAGGTTAAGGCAGGAGTTGACCCTCTGGGTGCGGAAAACAAGCTTATATTTATGACAGGGTGTCTAACGAGCACTCCATCGCCCAGCACCGGGAGATACAGCGTAGTCGCCAAATCCCCTTTAACCGACTTCTGGGCGCAATCAAACTCCGCTGGTTTTTGGGGATCGGATTTCAAGAAGACCGGTTTTGACGGGATAATCTTTGAGGGTATCTCACCAAAACCGGTTTACCTGGTAGTTACTGATGGAAAAGCAGAGCTTAAGGATGCGGCGGATATCTGGGGCAAGAGTGTTCCCGAAACAACAAGCCTGCTAAAAGAAAAGCTCGGCAAGAAATATAATGTTGCCTGTATTGGAATCGGCGGCGAGAATCTGGTCAGGTATGCCGCCATCATGAACGATGAGCATCGAGCGGCAGGAAGATGCGGTATGGGCGCTGTAATGGGGTCGAAACGCTTAAAAGCAATCGCTGTAAATGGGTCGAAGACAGCCCAAATTGCCAATCAGGCCGCTTTCACCGAAGTGGCAAAGAAACAATACGCTCTACTCGATGAATCNATGATGAAAATAGGCATGGAGACATTTGGAACGACCGTGGTTCTCGATATGGTGAATGTCCGCGGTGGGCTTCCCACNAGAAACTGGCAGACCGGCGTCTTTCACAATGTAGAGAAGATTAACGCAACGGCACTTAATGAAACGCTTCTCGTNGACAGGAAGAATTGCTTTGCCTGTCCGATCAAGTGTGGCAGAGTAACCGAAATCAAAACAGGGCCATATGCAGGCAATAAGGGAGAGGGTCCAGAGTATGAAACCATCGGGGCATGCGGCTGTATGTGTGACATCGACGACCTGGCAGCGATCACCATGGCGCACTATTTATGCGATGATTATGGCCTTGATACCATCTCCACGGGGAGCACCATAGGTTTTGCCATGGAGTGCTATGAAAAGGGGATACTGACCAAAGCGGACACCGGCGGGCTGGAGATCAATTTTGGCGATGCGGCCATCATGATTGAGCTGATACATAAGATAGCNAANAGAGAGGGCGTTGGCGATTTACTGGCCGAAGGTACTAAAAGAATGGCAAAAAAGCTGGGCAAGGGATCGGAAAGGTTTGCTATGCATGTTAAGGGCCTGGAGATGCCGTGCTACGACCCAAGAGCTGCTAAGATAACCGGGCTAGGATTTATGGTAGCAAATCGAGGCGGCGATCATATTACAGGCTACATACAAGCCCCAGCATTTCTTAACATGCCGTTCCTCATTGTTGAGGAAAGCACAATCGAAGATGTATTCGTAGAAAATCCAAAAGAGGCCAAGGTTGTCAAGGACCTGGAGGATGCGCTCACCTTTTTCGATTGTGCCGGGGGGTGTAAATTTATGGGGCTGAGTTTGGCCGCAGAAGAGTGGGTAGAGTTGATAGCTCATGCCACCGGCTGGAAATTCGGCGTAGATGAATTTAGAAAGACCGGTGAACGGGTGGTTAACCTTGCAAGAGCATACAACATAAGGGAAGGACTGACCCCGGCTGATGATAGCCTGCCAAAGCGTCTATTGGAGGATCCACTGCCTGAAGGCCCGGCGGCTGGTCACGTAAATGATCCGGCACCACTCTTAGAAGCCTATTACGAATTTCGAGGATGGGATAAGGCAACGGGCAAACCAACCCCGGAAAAACTTCGAGAGTTAGGCATGGAAGATTTAATCCCCGATATGTGGGGCAAATAGGCCAAGATAGGCAACAACGGGAAACTATCTCAGTTTTGGAGGAGAAAGTATGGCAGAACAAATAACCTATGCCGATAAGCCCTGGATCAAAAGCTACAAATTGGGGCCGACCAAGCTCAAGGAAACAATGGAGCCATACCCCAGGGTGCCCCTGTATAAGATCTTGGATGATTCGGCGGATAAATATCCCAGCACCAGCGCAATTAACTTCTTGGGTAGGATCATTACATATCGGGAGCTAAGGCTTAATGTAGATAAGCTGGCGACTGCTCTTACCGACCTGGGGGTAAAGAAGGATGATAAAGTAGCGGTGATGCTGCCAAACTGTCCACAATACGCCATAAGCGAGTTTGGGATATTAAAGACCGGTGCGGTGCATGTTCCCTGTAGCATAATGNTGCGAGCCGACACCCTGCAGCACGAGATGGTTGAATCTGGAGCCGAGACAATAATCTGCTGGGACCAATCTCTAGACCTCGTTAATTCAATAAGGGACAAGACAAAACTTAAGAACATAATTATCACGTCAGACAAGGATTACTCTTTAGAAGAACCGGAGGTAAAAGAGATTCCCGGCACCTACCAGTTAAAAGATTTGATAGCGAAATACGAGCCCAATCCCCCCGAAGTTCAAATTGACCCAATGGAGGATTTAGCCATTCTAGCCTTTACCGGAGGTGCTACAGGAATTCCAAAAGGCGTAATGATAACCCATTTCTGCCGAATGGCTAATCTAATGCAGGGGATTCCGTGGGCCAGTGCGTCTGTGGCGGCGGGAATTATAGGGAAAACCTCCGTATTGATAGCTGTTCCCCTATTCCACCAGTACGGAGAGTACGCAATGGAATCGGCGATTCACTGGGCTCAGACAGTTCTGTTGATTGCCGACCCGAGAGATACCGATTCAATTATAAAATACTTGAAGGAATTTCGTCCTGCCCACACCTGTGTTGTTCCTACCCAGCTCATGCGCATCGCTGAAAGCAAGATCGGGAGGATGCCGGTTGGCATCACCTCGGCTGCGGCTCCTCTCCCCAAAGAAACTGCGGAAGCTATCAAGGCGGATACTAAGATGCCTGTCGGAGAGGCCTATGGTTTAACCGAAGCGGGCCCGGCTACTCACATGAATCTTTCAATAGGTTTAGCGCGGACAGGATTTATGCGTGAGGCGAAAGAGGGTATCGGGGTACCCATTGTCGATACGGAGTGCAAGATAGTTAACCCGGAATCAGGTGAAGATGCTCCCGTTGGTGAAACCGGCGAGCTGTACATCCGTGGCCCACAGGTTATGAAAGGCTACTGGCCGACACCCGGCAATGGCCTGGTAGACGGCTGGCTTCCCACCGGCGACATAGCCAGAATGGATGAAGACGGGTACTTCTTTCTCGTGGATCGCGTCAAAGATATGGCAAACGTTTCTGGATACAAAGTCTACACAAGAGTAATCGACGAAGTTCTGTTTCAGCATCCCGCGGTTGCCATGGCTGTTGCGATTGGAATCCCTGACCCTGAACGTCCAGGAAGCGAGAGAATAAAGGCCTACATCAAACTAAAGCAGGATTATGAGGGCAAGGTGACCGGTGATGAGGTTATTGAGTGGTGTAGAGACAAGATGGAACCTTATGCTCGCCCCAGGTCTGTTGAGTTCAGGGATGATTTACCCTTAACTGTGACCGGGAAGCTTTTCAAAAGGGAACTAAGAGAGGAAGAGATTAAGAAGATGAAAGAGAGTGGGGAGCTTAAATAAGGGCATATCAACCTTCCTAGGTATAGAAAGTAGCCTCCTTCAGGCGGCGCTCCTTCCTCTGGATAGGCTCACCTTTGGCAACGGCTTCCATGGTGAACTCCTTCCCCAATAGGGCAGCGCCCATTGCTCCGCTGAGAAGCGGGTCGTGGGGAACCAATACTTCACACCCTGCGTGTTCTTTCACAGCACTAACCACACCGATATTCTTTGCCACACCTCCAGTGAGTACCACGTCAGGCTCTATCTTCAACCTTCTTGTCATTCTAACTACCCTGCTGGCGATAGCATCGTGGAGTCCAGCCACAACGTCTTCTATCGCTACTCCATTAGAGAGATGAGATATCACCTCCTGCCGAGCAAAAATGGTACAGATACTGCTAATGCTGACCTTATTGGTAGATTTCAGGGAAATGCCTCCTAAATCCTCCACCCTAAGCTCCAGGGTATCAGCGAGGACTTCCAGGAATCTACCTGTTCCTGCAGCGCACTTATCATTCATGACAAAGTCGACCAGCCTGCCATTACTGATCTTGAGTCCCTTGGCATCTTGCCCCCCAATATCAATAGCTGTTCTGGCACCGGGGAAGAGGCTGGCCACACCCTTGGCGTGGCAGGTTAATTCCGTAATCTGACGGTCAGCGAAGGGGACATTGATTCTTCCGTAGCCTGTGGCTATCACATAGGATATCGCGTCAAAGGAAAGATTTGCCTGCTCCAAGGCTTCCTCCATCACCTTATTAGCCAGCCGACGATGCTCTGCGCCAGTGGGACCTACAACACGAGAGCAAATCTCGCCATTAATATCTATAATCACCACCTTGGTCATGGTGGAACCTATATCAACACCGCAAAATAGATAGGAATTTCTTGCCACTAAATATCACTCCCCTGTGTGATCAATAAGGTAATAACTTCGATGAATCCCTGAAGCCTGGCCCTCAATATAGTCATGCTCCAGATATGTGCTTGGTAATCCAATGCTGTCGAGATAATCTTTAAGCCCTGGTACTTCATAACCGTGGACATCGCAATACTTCACCGATTGAAGGATTACCCCGTTAACGTTCCACCCTCTTACATAGTCCCTGAGGTAGCCGAATCTGCTTTCAAGGTCTGCCATGTAATCATTCTTGTTCTCGCCAAAAGCGGCCTCCTTGAAGGTGCGTGGACACTTAAGCTCTACCAAGTAGACTGCAGCCTGTCTATTGATTTTTTCTTTTCTTGGTTAGTCATAGTCTATTAGTTTCTACGTTAGTATTGGCTTCACCAGTATATAATGACAATACCGCAATCTCAACCGATGTGCCCCGACAGACGAAGGCGTTTAGCAATGGCCATTCTTATCTACCACCCCCGTCGCAAGTGTGATACTGTCTCAGAACAGCTAAATAGTGGCAAAATCATACAACACTAATCCATATATATATATGCTATAGAAGCTTGCTTTTTTTTCTTTTATCCTGTATTATACAGTCGTTCTGCATAAAAAATCCGCCACTTTCATGATGCATGGATTCTGAAGGAGGGATACATGGGTAATGAAGAAAGGTACGATATAGTGATCGTGGGTGGTGGCCCCAATGGCGTCACATCAGCAGCCTACCTGGCCAAGAGCGGTCTTAGCGTTTGCGTCCTTGAGGAGAGGCCAGAGCTATTGGGAGGGTGCGAGAACGTTGAAGTCATACCCGGGGTGCGCATTGACCCGCACATGACCTTCATGTATGCCGGAGCAGCCCCCGGCTTTGAGCAGCTTGAGTTGCACAAGTACGGCTTCCGCATGGCCTGGCACCAGCTTGAACCGGACGGCACACCCACTGCGCTAATGTGGACCAGCGAAGGAGCGGCCGAAGCAACGGAAAAGGACAACTTGGGATGGGGCAAGCTAATTGGTTCAGAACTCCTCTACGAGCGCCCGTTCTGGAAGGAGTTGATGCAAGCTGTCTACTGGTGCCCGCCGCACCCCCCTGAAGTGGAGATAACAGCGGAAAATGTCCCTTATATGCAGGTGTACAAGCAGTTTGCGCCGGAGATATGGACAGAAGAGATACTCGATATGAGCTTGTTTGACCTCATGGACGAGTATTGCGAGACCGAGGCCGTGAAGTTGAACAGAGGCATAGTAGCATGGTACTGCGGGGCCAGCCCTGAGTGGCAGGGTGTCGCTATCCCTGCTCTTGGTGGGGTAGTGAACTTGGGGACAGCNACGCCATTGAGCGTCTCCCGCGGCGGCATGCATACCTATGGCCACGCCGTTGTACGCTGTGCCCTCGCCCACGGGGCGGTGATGCGCACTTCCTGCCCTGTTGAGGAGATCATCATCCGCGAGGGACGCGCAGTCGGAGTGCGCCTCAGAGACGACGCCGCCTTCGCCGAGAAGACCATCTGGGCCAACAAGGCGGTGCTCGCCAATGTCGAGATCAAGCACCTGTTTCTCGACCTCGTCGGTCCACAGCACGTCGACATCGGCTTCATGCAGCGTATCAAGGACATCAGCCTCAAAGGCTCCAACATCTACGTCTCCCACTTCCTGTTGAATGAGCCTCCTCGGGTACGCCCCAAGTTCAGAGTCCCGGGACAAGGAGACAAGAACCTCTTCTTTGGTGGGGTAGGCCCCTGCGACTCCAGAGAGAACTATTTCGAGCACATAATGGACATCAACGGGCGTAAGGGATTCCCATCCATGCCACCGGAAATGGTGCCCTGGATCATGGTGATGCACGAGGAGGACGACTCACGGGTCAGGCGCCCCAACAGCTACCTCCTTTCTCCTTTCTACGTCATCGTTCCCCCGCCGGAGTACTATGTTGACGGAGCGGATGCGATGCACAAGGATAAGGACAAGTGGGATACCTATATGCGCAAGGCTCTGGGCACTGTAGTTGAGAACCTGGAGGACGACCTCATCGGACAATGGTCAAACTCACCCTGGGAATCAGAACACCGCAACTGGGGGCTCCTCGGTGGCGGCTGGTATACCACCC
>JGI10211J34971_10001756_pt1 | contig 17789 bp, 15 predicted proteins | sample Etolagsediment_FD_34971 | JGI IMG/M metagenome (IMG submission 34971) | reverse complement strand
AGCCCGCAAGCGGTCGAGTGACTGACGCCGTCGGGCCATAGCCCGCGCACGTCACCCGAGCAGAGTCTCGACCATACCCTCGGCCAATCGTCGACGGTCGTCGTCTTCGACATCTGCACGCCGTCGAGGTGGATCGTGTAATTCGGGCGCCCAACGTATCCGCCCGACTCGCGTCGGATAATATGATGCAGTCCGTCAGCGCTGGCGACCTGCTCGGGCAGCTCGAGAACCTCGCAAGCGGCGAGCGCGAGCTCGACCGTTTCGTCGGCCCGAGGAGCGTATCGAGGCAAATCGAGCGCAAGCGATGCGCGCACGCGAGCGAACCGATCGACCGCGTCGACCTTCGCCATTGCCGCGCGTGTCATTCTCCCAGGCATTCCGTCGGGCTCGAGGTCGTGCGCCGCCTGCCACAATGCGACCGCCTGCGAGAACGTGTCGAGCTGTCCTGCGGTCATCGTGGCAAAAGTTTCGTCTGCCGCCTGCGACCAGCCGAGCGCCGATATCAAAAGCTGAAGCGAATCCGGCAGATCCGAAAACAAAAGCCGAGCGCTTGCGATTGCGTCACCAGTGAACTCGGCAGCTCGGGCGAGCTCCTCGACGTCGAGATGTCGCGGGCATTCGTCGCCGAGGCATTTTGCGCCGCTCGTCATGTGCTGTGCATCTCTGATCAGAAGAAAAGCCGCGTTCGCGACCTGGTGAGATTACGAGAACAAGCGTCGACGAGGCAACTCGGCGGAACGGTCAGCCGCCGCGAGGTCGCACCCACTCGCACCCACTCGCGCCTGGGCGCGAACTCCCTGCCGCTAGATCTCATTTGACGGCGTTACCCATTCTTGCAGGAACGCGCCAAAGACGTGTTCCACGTTCTTCCCAATCGAGCACGTCACTTCGAGGGTGTCGCCCACGCTGGATCCTGACGGCCACGGAACTGTTCCCTCAATCACGCCAAGCGATGCGGCCTCCGACTCGGCGATTAGGTCTGCTGCACCCCATCCAATCACGGTACCACCATCCGTCAGGCTGGGAACGAACAGCGCCAACGTAATAGACCCAGGGGTGTCGAAAATCTCTGCCCCAACAGTGCCCGAGAGCGTCACGGTGTCCGTGACAGACGCGGATAGGTTCTGGATCGTGACCCCTGTGTTCACGTCTCGACTCCTTGGGGACGTCGAAAGAACGAGCAACCAGACCCGAATGCCCTCAGAGTCTTCGCGCCGCGTAACCAGCGCCCCCGCGGCGGGCGCCTCTGCCGAGGCCGACACACCGAAGAACCCAGTCTGCACGGCCTCAGATGGCCGCATCGCATACCACTGAGCGCAGTTGCTGTAAATTTCACGCCCTGCCGAATCCAGGTTGTGAAGAAGATCATACCGCATCGACTTCCCGACCGTCATTGGTGAGGTGGTAGGAATGGGGAACCCATTCAGGTCGGATGCGTCGGCCGTCACCTCCATCCCGATCGAGCAGACTTTGATAGTCCCTAGTGCAACAACATCTGCGCTCCGGTCTGTCGTCTCAAGAGAAGGCCAGACTTTGGCCTTTCCTCCGCTGGTTGACCCCACGTAAGCCGCAAGATCCCCGCGGTCGATCACATGATGACTCGCAATTGCCCCGCTCGACAGCGTGTATGTAATCTCTCTGGAGGGGCCATCATCGGTCGTCACCCAATGGTCCATAGCCCCCGTGGTCGACCCCCGCTGGGACTGGAACGACAGCATGAGCAGTTCTTCTCGGGCGCTCCCTCTACGAACTCGAACACTGATGTCCGCGGAAAGGGTCGCCGCCGTCGTAGTGAGGGTTGTCGCCGTGCCGATGCTTCCATTGATCACCCGAAGCCGGACCTTTACGTCCGCACTAGCAACCTCATATCGGAGTCGGACCTTGATCTGATCGGCGCCGTAGGGAACAGGAACCAGAATCGGAATCCCCCACCACTCGTCGGGATGAGTTGATACTGTCGGGGCCGACATCTGAAGCTTACTCTCCTCGGGCACGGTGTGAGTGCAGTGGGGCATTCGCTCCCGCATGGATGCGATTAGATGCTCCCGAACACGGAACGGAATCAGAGAACTGGCGGACTCATCATCGTTCGCGCGAGAGTCGTTCAGCTTGTCGTCAATCGTCGAAGCCGTCAGCTCCCGAGGCTCAACAAGCACCCCATAAAGTTTCGCGGCTGGAGTCGTGGCAGCATTCGCCGCGAACCGAACCTCGATGAGATATTCAGTCGAAGCCGAAAGCCCCGTGATTGAGCCCGTGCGCTCCTGCTTCGTCCCGCTCGTGGTGTTCGTAAGGGTAACGCTCGCCTGAAGCACGCTCGACGTATTGAACACCGCGACGTAGACGCCTCCAGCCGACTCGCAGTCTTCGCACCACACGGTGACGTTCAATCGGCCATCAAAGCCGTCTTGCGTCTCGATCTTCGTCTTGCCGAAACTGGCCCAGTCCGCGACGCCCCCGCCGGGTCCAGCGGTGTTAGTCCACGCATCGGCATTGCCCATCGACAACGAGCAGGCCATACGAGTGGCCCTTACGCGGTGATGATTCCCAATCAGCGCGTCGAATGCGTAACTCCCCGTCTTGCCGCCGACGATAGGTGCACGAGGCGCTACGTTGTGAGTTCCGTCGAGAAACAACCAACTGCTCGGAACGGTAAATGCCATTTCTGAGACTCCTGGTTAGGTCCAGACCGGACCGATATCGTTTGTGGCGCCGAGGCGTGCGGAATCGTCAGCAAGCCACGCCCAGTCGTTGTCGTGACCCGTGTCGTCATACGAAGAGAGCACGATGTAGTCGCCATCAACGGCGGAACCCATGCCGGACACGGTTAGCTTGCCAGGGGCCACCGCGGTGACCTCCCTGGTGGAAACCTTTACGGAGCCGTACTGGTCCAACAAGTCCACGTAGTCGCCGACCTNGAATTTGTCCGAGTCCTCATCAGATTCCGTAGGGTCAGTGAATACCTGGGTGTAGATCGTCGCCACCCCAGCCGAAAACGATTGAACACGAGCGGCAGGAGCCCACCGCGCACCAACTTCAGTCCCAAGGAAAAGCCCTCGAAGACGAGGAGCCCCACCCGGGGCTTTGCCGCGCTCAGTGACAAAGAACCTTTGAAACCCGCTCCCGCGGACTCCGTCATCACCCGGCAGCGAGGAGCAAGTTACCTTCAAAACCTTACCCGCGTCTGCATCGATTGATGTCGCGACCGAGAATCCACCCTCCGGAACCGCACGTTCATATGTGGAAGATAGGGCTTGAGCTCGTTGGCGAAGAGCCCGAAGACTCAACTCAGAAGCAAGCATTCGGAGGTCATATGCCTTCGTCTTCCCTCCTCCGTGAATCATCGTGGCCAGGACGCTATGAACAACCTCCGTCCGGTCCGCACCGGCAACACGAGTCGAGTAAGACCACGTGCGGACTACGGTGCCCGTCGACCTTGGAGTGGCGCCGATTGGGCCGCTCTTTACGTCTGCGCCCACAACAGTATCGTCGATGACGTACACCTCTCGAAAGTCGATGATTGTAACTACGCCCGTCTTATCTGGCGTTAGGGCCATCCCCAGCGGACCAAGCAACTCGTCCGCCATGATCTCCGCAATCCGAATATCATTGGGCTTGTAGTACGGCATAACGAACAGGAAATCGAACTCTGACGGAATCCCTGGCGAGCGGAGCTGCGCGAGCATGTCCGCTGAAACATCCATCCGTGAAACGATCGTCGTTGCGTCGATCTCATCGTCGTGCAGGCGCATGGCGACCGACCACGGCAACGAGCTCCCTTGGAGCATGTCCAGAAGGATGTCGGACGGCTTTTGGTCCTCAGTTACCCATGCGTATTCAGCCCGGACCAGCCCCCACCCGGTCCCATCTGCCCAGATGTCTTCCCACTTGTCGGGCTCATAAACGTCCTCGGCGCGCCCCATTTGGATGATGTTGGGAGCCGTGGAGTCCGGAACATATCGGCGAACTGCTGAAAGGCTGGACCCGTCGTCAACGACCTTAATGACTGCCCATTTGTCGTCCTCGTTGAGAATTCGTAGGTACTCCCACGTAGGGTCGCCCCAGAGCGTATCTCGGGGAAAATCCCACCGACCACCGCCAACAACGGAACCCCCGTCACGGAATGCGGAGCCGGTACGATTCAGCGACTGCGGAGCGAAGAACTTCCGCCCGCCGTCCCCGAACATCTGCTGCATCCGGCTTTTCACACGAATTGTCAGTTCAGGCCCATCCGGGACAACAGCCTCGACTACGCCACGGTAAACGATCGTTTCACCCGCGCGGCTCCCAACTGTTGCGTCGGATTCAGCAATCTCAACCCGGCGACCAATCAGATCCGGCCAAGAGGTGAACAGTAACACCCCTTCCCCCGTGTACGGAATGTCCTCCTCGGCAGAATCCAAGTGGCCCTGTGTAAAGCCAATCGTGTCTGTAGAGACGCTCGTCACATACGCCACGCATGTTCCGAACCAAATCAGATCCCCCACGCTTAGAGATGTAGACACGTCCCCAGACACGACCATGGACGCATCCCCACTGGCCACGAATGCGGTTGTGTAGATGTTCTCGTTAAGCGTCCCTTTTAGGGGGGTGATCGTCCTTCGAGCCAATGCCGTCACCAGCGCATTGTCATTGGAGTAGGTCAGCTTCAATGAAGTTCCGCCAGCGGTCCCAATGGGGTCCAGCACCTCCATCCGTGCCGGTGAGATCGTTGGGTGCTCTGAAAGCGCTGAGACGGTCGCTGCGGTCGTTGTGTAAGATAGGGCAGGCCCAGGGGTCCGGTAGACGTAGGACTCCGTGGATCCACTAATGCGCGCCCCAACTCCATCGAAGCGCACCACCGTGACCTTGTCGTCGGTTGATATTGCAGCCACCTAGACCACCTTCCAACCGCGAAGGTTAACCGTCGAGCGCCTCGGGTCGTCAGGATACTCAGTCACCCAGTCGGCGAGCTCGCGAATCCGCCCGCCTTCCTGCTTGCGGATCGTCAGATAGTCGCCGTGCGCGAAATAAACTCGGAACGTTTCGCCCCGGCAGAAATACTCGAGGAGCCCGTTCGCGTCGTTAATCAACCCATTCGGATCGTCTACGTCTCGACCTGCCAGCGCCGCATAGGTCGAATTCTGGGCTCGATGAAGAAAGACGTTGGCGTCCTCGACCTGTTCCCACATGAGGCGAAGCGACTGCCGCCGCCCGTAATAATCCGTTTCATCGACGGTGCCATCGTACACGCTGCCGAAATCGCGATACTCGTGCCGATCGGGTCGCGTTTGTTTTGTCAGTTCGATTCCGGCTGACCACCAGCCCGCGCAATTGATCTCGCTGGTCAGTGTCACGGTTCCGCTCGCAGGTATCCCGCTCGTCATGGTTCCGTCGACGCCGATGTCGGTCATGGTGATCGAGCTCGACGAGCCCGCCTGCACTGATAGCTGCGACGAGGTCGCGCACACCAGGCGGTAAACCGGAAACATAGCGGGCGCTGTCATGTCATACGAAGACGAGGCATTCTGATAGGTCACGCCCGAAACGGTATCGAGCCGATCGCCGAGATGCTTTGCGAGCGAGTCGCTCGAAGGCACGCCTGACGCTTCAGAAGCAAAAGACCAGACGCCCGACGTCGTTACGCTTACGTCTGACGGGCTGCCCGGAGTGCCGACGCCGATATTGCCCGTAAGCGCGATCTGACGGCTTAGAACTGGGAAGTGTGCGGCCATCAGCCCCTCGGAAGTGAGATGTAGCCCTCATCGACTGCCTGCTGGAACGTGTCCCCTGTCACCCGAAGGAACTGCTCGCGACTGCCGATTTGGCTAAAGTTGTTCTGGAACGTGACGTTCGTCACGCTTTGACTTTGCCCTGCTGCCGGCGCCGCGACGCCGCCGCCGCCGCTGATAGGGGTCGCGCCCATTTTCGCCCCGAGCGCCATTGCGGCGACTGACGCGACGCCGAGCCCAACCGCGAGCGCCTGCTTTCCGGGCTCGAATAGCATCATGGCAGACTTTGCGAGCCCCATTGCGCCAAGCGCGACGAGCTCGTCGCCGATCATCTTTCGAGTTTCCTCGGCGGATTTCTTGCCCGACTTTATGCTCGCAGCCGCCATTGAAACCGCCGAATTTGTCAGCGTTTGAAAGCCTCCCTTCGCCAGGTCGACGCGCTCTTGCTGCTTGGCGCTTCGAGTCGCTTCCTTGGCGTCAAGGGCATCTTTGAGCGCCTCCATCCGGAGGAGGGCAATTTCTTCAGCCTTCGCGGCCTCGTCCTTGCGGCGTATCTCCTCTTCAAGAAGGCTCGCCCGGTCCCGAGCAGCGATCTTCTCTTGGATGAGGCGCTCGTTGGCCGCACTCGTTGCTGCCTGTATGCGACCAGCCAGGAACTCTTCACTGGTCGCCAAGCCCATCGCGATCGTGCTCGCGATGCCCATGGCGCCACCAAGGCCACCGAAGCGAATCTCAGCCTCCTCAGCAGCCCTTGATGACGAGCGGACATCGTCCGTGGTGTCGCGCACCGCAGCGGCCATCGCCACTTCTTGGTTCTGCCGCTCAATCTGCGCAACCTGCGAGATGTTCCAAATCTGAAGCCGGCCCTCTTCGGTGCGTGCCAACTCTCGGAGTTGCGCCCTGAACCCCGGCAGAATGTCCCTCGACTCAGAGAGAGCATTCGTCCACGTGTTCAGCGATGAGCCCACGTTCCGAGACATGTGGTCGGCCTGCATCTCCATGTCGAACATGACGCCCGCGACATCTTCAAACGCCTGCGCCAATCCTGGGCCGAGCTCGTCGGCCAGAGACTCGGACAGCCTGTTGATCGTGTCTGTCCCAGATGGAGCGCTAAACGCCTCCCGGAACGCTTCCATTCTTCTTTGGGCTTCGCTGATTTCATCTTGGAGCCCGTCGAGCCCGCGCGCCGCGGCTCGTGCCTCCCTGTCAACGCCAGCGAGCGCAGACGCGAAATTGAGCGTGAACCCTACGCCGCCGCGGATTAGGTTAATCAACGGCGACACGACAGCGACCGCACCGCGACTGACCGAAACAAGGTCGCCCATGATCGCACTCATTCGCGCGAACGCCTCGGTTTGATCGCTGGTGCCGATGAACAGCTCGAACAGCATGCCCTTCAGCGCACGACCCTGACGCTCGAGATCCTCCCACATTTCTTGACCGTCTTCGGTCGCCGTGAAGTATCGCTCGGTAGATTCCCACAGCATATTGATGCCGCCGCGAAGCAGCTCAAATCCAGCCTTCGCGATTCCGACCGCCGACGCCGCGTTGACGAGCTTCGCGTTCAGCCCACCGACCGCGCCCCCTGCCGATTCTGACGCGCTGTCGAGGTCGCCCAGCGAGCTTTGCACGTCGCCGAGCGCCGCCTCGGCTCCTGAAGCGTCTCCGTCGATCTCAATTACTACGCGCGCCATTTCAGCCCCGGTTCGATTTGTTGAGCCATTCGTTCCAGCGGTTGATCGCTCGACGCTCCTCGATCAAATACTGATTCGCGAGCTCGTACGTGTCCGCGTCGATCCTGTCCGCGGTCCCATGTGGGTCCGCATCGATGCACCTTGCGATCTCCTGAATCAGAGCAAACCACGTTCCAGGCGGCGCGAGCTCCTCGGGGTTTTTGTTCATCCCTCCGACCGCCCGAGGGGCCTCGACTCGTCGCCTCGACTCCGTGCGAACCCACCAGGCGTCGCAAGTGCAGTCGCGCTCGAGATGCCCGTCGGGGCGCCTGTCCTCGTGATCGAGCCGCACTGGGCAGAATCGCGTGATCTTCTGTGTATCCGTGCAATCCCAGCACCTTTGATCCGGTTTCGTGACTGCGCGCGCTAGTCCGGCGATCCGACGCGCGCGATCGAGTTTCCCGATTTGGCCTCTCTCATGAGTCGGCCCCAGTAAATGATCGGCCCGTCGGGAATCTTCGCGTCGACGAACTCGGCAAATTCCTCGCGACGAGCGACCGCGTCGAAGGTTTCGACGTCGTCACCGTCCCGAATCGTCACCTCGACGGCCCGCGCTGCAATCACCGGAAGCGACACAGCGAACAGCTCGTCAGACACGTTCGGCAACGGGTCGAGCGATGAGAAATCAGGCGCTCGACCCTCTGCTTTAGCCTCGGCGGTTTCGATTCGGTACGCTTCGTTTGCTGCCTCGAAGGAATCGACGGCGGGCTGAATCGCTGTCGCAAACTGCCTCGCTTCGGTTTTCAGCAGACGTTCGACGACGAGCTCGTATATGACGCCGTCGCAGCGAATGTCGAAATGGTCACGGGCGCGAGTAATGGGCATGATTTCTCCGAAGGCTATGCGAACGCCTGACTCCACATGTCAGTAGCGGAGCCGGTCGAGTAGAGTCTCAGCGTATAATCCCAACCGCGGTCGCCGTCATTATCGGCCTCACTCGGGTCCATGATCACGCCCTGCGGACATGTGATCGTGTGCGGCGAATCGGCGAGCGTGAACGAGGTCGCGGTTCCGGTTCGCCACGTTTCGTCAACATCATAGTCGGCGCCGTTCTGCGCGTCGCATGAGATCGACAGGGTCGGAGCCGTCGCGCCTGAAACGCGCGGAATTGCGTAGCCCGTGTTCGTGCCCGCCGAATCACCGCCGACCTTCTTTTGGCTCATCGAGTACCCATACTGAAGCGCGAACTTCGAGATGTTCAGGACGTGCTCACCGTCGACCTGGTGCGTCACCGTCGCGCCCATGAACACCGTCGGAACCTCGGAGTCGTTCGCGTAGGTTGGATAGGTCGAGTAGTTCGCATTCGCCGTTGACGTTGCATCCGTGCCAGCACCGCCGCTCGGAACTGTGATCGTGATCGTCATCGGGCGCCCGGCTTCCTGACTCGTGATCGTTACGGTGTCGGTCGAAACAGACTCGTCGAAGAACGTATAGCCCGACGCGATTCGTGCGGACTGGATCGCGGCTTGAAGCGCTGTCGCTGTCGCGCTACTGCTCCCGCCCGCCGTATAGGTTCCCGACACGATTCGCCCTGAATCGTCTTTAATCGAGAACGAGCCCGCGCCGCTGCCCGGTGTCGTGACCTGGTGCGTCGAGATCTGCGCAACGTCATCCGTCGCGGCACTCGCCGAGTTCACGGGCTGACCGCGAATCTCGAAAGTGTCGATGATGATTCCGCCCGCCTCGGCCTCGGTCGACACAGGGATCGCGAAGCAGTTGATCGCGGCTTTCCGCTTTCCGTCGCGCTCGTAATAAGCGATCGTCGCGTAATTCCCGAACAACCCCTGAAGCCTGCCGCCCGTCGGAGTGACCGCAACCGTCGAGCCCGAGTCGTCGACCACGATCGGCGGGCACATCTGCCAAAGCGCGTTTTGCTGCCACGTCGCAGCGTCGCCCGAGGTCACGCTCGAGCGTCGTTCGACCTTGACGGTACACATTCGCGTGACTGGTCCCGCGAGCGGCTTCAGTCCTCCGTCGTGCGCTTCGTCGTGACCGTCGCGAACGATCGATCCACCCTCGCGAGCCCAAGTGCACTCGATGATTCGAATCGCGTCGGTCGTGATCGTCGGCGCGGTGTAGCTGGTGACAACTGCGTTATTCGCTTGCAGATACGCATAAAACGTCCCGCGCTTGTCGGTGATTGCTGTGCCCATTTGTTCTCTCTAGCTGATGTTGATTCGGTACGGATTTTGATGAAGCACGCCGCGAACATTTGCCGCGAGCGCCCAAACGCCGCCGCGCGTAAGCTGAAACGGCGGCGAGTATTCGATTCCCTCGGGCTCGTATCTAATGACGCCCGCCGTCGAGGAGCCGCTCGCTTCTCTAACATATGAGTGAAGCACGAGCTCGACAGCCTCGGCGAGCACATAGAGCGACTCGGCGAACTTTTCATGCTGCGACATAGCGCCCGCGGTTTGCGCTGTGATCGCGAGCATTGTGACCATCGAAAGGCGACGCTTCGCGGCGTCGTGCCTGGTGACAGTCTTCGAGCCCGTCAGCACCAGAACGCAATCAGTTCCGACGCGCTGCTCGGGCAGACTTTCGATTCTCCGATACCGATCGGGCACCTTTACCGACAGCCCGGTGTCAGTGTTTCGCGTGTCGAGCTCGTCGGGAAGATACGACGACAGCACGCTTTGCACGTAGTCGAGAACCTCGGGCGCCCCGTTGGTGGTCGGTATTGCCATCGTCAATCCCTCGTCGGAAAGCCGCGACGCCCTGTCACCTCGAGAAGCACCTCCGACGAGGTCAGCCCGACGGTCGTTCGACCGACCGTTTCTGCGACGAGTCCCGCGTAGTCGCTCGCCGCTTGCTGAATGTCCATCGTAAATTCGCGATCGGTCAGTGTCAGCTCGCGTTTCGGAATCGACTTCGAGCCGCCCCATTTCGGCCCGACGCCGCTGCCGGTTTCATGGTTCACGGCATAAGGAACCGACGTGCCGAACGTGGCTCGACGCGGCTCGATTTCTGCGACGTTTTCCGGGTGCGTCGCTTGCGTCATCGATGGATAAATCCGCTCGCGACCGCCGAATCGATCCCACCTAAGCAAATCCGCCGACGACATCTGCCAGCCGAGGATTTTGCCCTTCACGGTTTGATATTGCAGCCCGTCAGCCTCGACTCCGGGCCAACGACCGAAACCGGCAGAGCCGAACATTCGTCGAGCGTTCGCCAGGTAAGCAGGATGCACCGCTTCGAAAAGCGGCGACAGGTCGTCAACGGCGGAAATCGCGACGGCGATTGCCTCGGAGACTTCGCCCCCGTCGACCTTTAGCGTCAGGAATCCGGTCGTCATGGTCGCTTGCCCTTGTTGAGCCAGCGCGAAAGCCGATCTTCCTGCGACATTCTGGTCGCTCGGTTATTTCGTCGAGCGGTCGACGCTGACGTTTGCACCTTGCCCGCCGTCGACGACGCCTGCTCGCCCATTTCTCGAATGCGCTTGCGGAGCTCGTCTTTCATTCGGTCAGCCTGATCGAGATGATGTCGAGCCATTGCTCGACCATCCTCGTCGGGCCGTGTCGCCTCGTATAAATACGCCTTTCCCAAATGCTCGCAGATGAGCGCCGCGACCTGATAAGTCTCCGAATCGGCGTCGGTCAGCCCGTCAGGGTCGATATTGAGCGACCGCACGAACGCATTCGCCCGACCGACCCTGCGCTTGTAAGCCGCTTGACCGTTCGTCAGGGTCGGAACCGAGCTCGAGTCGAGCGTGATTCCGAAACCCTCAGATGCTAGCGCAGAAAGCGTCGTGCCGAAATAGTTCAACTCTAACGACACGAATCACCCCTTCGTCGCTGGTTTTCTTTTCTTCGGAGATGCTTTGACGCGCTTCGAGCTGGTGGTCGACGGCGTCTCGCGACGCTCCTCGACAATCCAGCCTCGGCGAATTTCTCGCGTGTCCTCGAGGAGCCGCTCGCCCCATGCTGACGACTCGCCCTGCGGCACGCGCTCGCCTCGGATCGTGATTGTGCACGGCCCGGACGGGTATTCGTTTCGGTATCGATACTCGGTCGACATCAGACCGCCTCGGGCGGAAGTCCAAATTCAGGATCCATCTTGTCGATATCGTCGATCGACGAAAAAACCTGATCGTCGACCTGGTCCTCGACGGGCGCGCTCGCTTCAAGATCCGTGAAAAGCCGATCACGCAAAGCGCCGACAGACCCCGAGCTACTGAGCCCGCCGATCCGACAAAGCGCCGCGAGTGCGCCCTTCGAAAATGCCTCGAATCCGTCAGCAATCGCGGCGAGCTCGGCCACCGTGACTCGAGCCCATGCCGGACCCGAAGCCACGTCGACCGCCTCGTCGACCGACACGTCGCTCGCTGGTGGCACATAGTCCGACAGCGAAACGAAGTGCTCGCCCAGACGATCAGCCGCGCGAGCGTCGAGATCGTCTGGGCCAAATGCGACCCGATCGCCAGGGTGCACCATGTAGCGCACACCGTCGACGACGCAGCCACAAGCGCACGGCCCGGTGTAGATGTGAGTCGCTTCCGGCATTAGCTGACGCCGTCGAGCAGGTAAGCGAATCGACCACCGTCGTCGGGACGAATCACGCCATAACCCATCTCGATGTAGACCCCGAGCGAGTTCGGGAACTTCTCGGGAGTGTACTGCACAACGCGACCAAGGGCGCCTTCCTCGCCGAATGTCGGCGTGCGAATGAATCCGCCAATGAGGTCGTCCTTCGAAACCAGGACGAGCGAGATGTCCTGGTTCATGTGCTCCGACGTCGTGCCCGCTGCGTTCTGCGTTCGACCGCCGAACGGAATGCCCTCAATCGGCAGCTCGAAAGCGTTCGCCCAGAAATTCTCGACCGTGCCGCGCGGGCTGAATCCTGTCTTCAGAAGCGCGTTGTCCGAGATCGCCGAGAAGTCGCGAACCTGGTTCAGTAGCGTGAGCTCGCGAGCGACGCTGCGAGGATACACGGCGCAGATCTTGTAGTCCTCGATGTCGATTCCGAGTGATTCAAGCTGTGCGAGTCCTGCGTTGACGTCAGAAATCAGATCCGAGGTGACTGTCGTAACGGGCGCGGGCGAGCCGTTGACGTTCGCGGCGAGGTAGTTCGCCGAGTTGCTGAGATACTGACCGATCGTGCGCGAGTGATGCTTTGCGGACTGTCGCGCGATCTTCTTCGTGTACTCCTCGACGATGTCGATTCCCTTGGCTTCGAACTTGGCGATCTCCCGCTCGTGGAACGTCATGTCCGCGAATCGATAGATGTCGACGGTTCCGGTCGCCGTTGCGAGCTTTAGCCCGCCGCGGCTCGGCGCACCCTTCCAGCCCTTTTTGATGAATGCGTCCTGCGGGCCAGCGGTGTAGGGAAGGGAATTCTCATCCCAGTGATGCCACTCGACCTGATCGGAATCGACCGGAAGTGGCGGCGCGACATCGAGCCCGCGAGCGGATTTGATGCCTTGACGTTCTGCGAACAGCCCAACGAGGTCTTCGCGGGCGAGTGCATTTGAGCTGATATTATCGGCCATGGTTCTGTTCAGTGTTTGAGGTCGTGGGATTGACTAAGCCTTGCAAGCGAGGCAGGCGATGGAAACAGGCGACACCGTGACGATCGAGAAGACCAGAATCGCGGTTTCGTTCTGGGCCAGAACAGCGTCGGCGCCCGAAGTGACGAGCGTGACATCGGTGCCCGTCGCAATCGTCAAATTCTCGGAAGCGTCCGAAACGTTCGTCAGGCTGACTCGCATTTGCTCGCCTGCCGCATAATTGCGCGCCTGCATTGCGGCGAGGAGCAGAGTACCCGTCGGAAGCGTGTCAGTTTTGGGACCTCCAGAGCAATCGCGAGCAATTGCGCCCGAGCAGATCTCGTCAGCGGTCAGCGTCTTACTGCTGCCCGTGATCGCAGTCGGAGTCGAAGTCCACATCGACGTAGCCTGGAAAGCGGCGCCCATGTCGAGGATGAACAGACCGTCTTCGGCGACCGTGCTCATCGCCTTACCCCAGACGAACATGCCAGGGTGCAGCTCGGAAGCCGAAATGAATCGGCCTCGGTCGGTTCCGCTCGCGGCGTACTCGGTCACGATGTAATCGCCCTGAGTAACGCCGCCCGTTCCTGCTTTCGCCTCAATGTATCCGCGCTGGGTCACATAGGCGAGCTCGAGCTTTTCGGTCGTTTCGGCGCCCTGCACGATGACGGCGATTGCCTCGTCGGAGCCGAGAAGCTGCGTCACCGACTGCGAGGTCAGCGACGCCGCTTGCCACGCGGTTCCGTCGAAATATACGCCGCACCCTTCATAGGCGGAAAGGTCCTCGCCTGGTGTGTTGTCGAAAAGTCCTGCGTCGGTGCACCCGATTCCATATTCGTTCATGATTTACCTTTTGCTGATTGTTGGTGTGTTAGCGGCGAGACGCGGCGAGCTTCAGCGCTGCCGATGCCTCGGAAAACGAGCAGTTGTGCTCGGCTCGATGCTTTTGAATGGCGATCTTGTTCGCGGCGACTTCCTCGGGCGTGCGAGGCATTGCCGAAAACGACGGCTGATCTGATGCGCGTTGCGGAACTCGTGCCGCTCGACCGCCCCCGTCGCGCTGGTCGCGGGAAAGTCGCGCCCAGAGCTGCTCGAAGGTTTCGACGTCGTCCTCGAATTGCGAGCAAAGGAGCTCAAAAGCTTTTGCGTTTTCGGTCGCTGAGAAGTCGACGCGAACGCGATCTTCGCGGGCGCGGTCGAGAAGTGTGATCCGCGTTTTCTCGCGCTTTCGCTCGGCTCGCAGGTTTGCGAAATCGGCTCGTAGTGCCTGATTATCAGCCTGCACGACAGCGAGCTCGGCCATCGCCTCGACCGCCTCGGCTTCCGCTGGTGGCATGAGAACCGCCTTCATCGCTGCGACCTGGTCGTCGGTCGCTGCGACCGTGCCCGCGAGGATTGCCTCGACGGCTCCAACCTCGATGCCTGCCGCGGTCGCCAGTCGTGCCAATACTTCCGATCGGCTGCCCTCGGCGTCGTCGACGTATTGGTTCAGCTCGGCCACATCAGGCGACGGCTCGTCTGCCATCATGAGCGGCTTCAGTCGTTTCGCGAGCTCCGCAAGTTGTTCGTCGTTCATCATCATGTATTCAGAGTAGTTTGTGACGCCTTTTTCGGCGAGTTGAAGGTGTTCGGTTTCCTCGATCGGTCGAAGGTGCTTCAAGTACGGTTGCCCGGTCCCGCTCATTTCTCGCAGGAACGCCGACCACATAATGATCGGCGAATTCGTGTCGGGATTCAGCCGCTCGTCGGCTCGAATCACGTTCAGACCGAGCGACGAAAACCGAAGCTGGCCTTTAGCTTTGAGCTCGCGACCGTAAGCGTTCAGCTCGACGCCGAACATTATAGCCTCGGGCTCGGAGATGCTGACGCCCTGCGCTGCTAGATCTGACTGACTGACCCGTCGAACCTGTCGCACAGCGCCCGCGATTGACGTTCGGCGCCCGCGATTGTGTCCCGCGAGATCCTCGTCGACCTGATAGTTCGGATGATGCTGCGCTTCGTTGATTTGCGCCGACAGCCCGTCGAAAACCTCGCCGAACACGAGCTCGTCGTCGAACGGAAACGGCTTTCCGTTGTAGTCGATTCTGGCTCGCGATAGCCCGTGAATCCAGAGCAGCCCGCTCGAATCCTCACGAGGAGAACCAGCGAGATCGATCGTTATTTCGTTGACACTCATTGGCGCAACGGTACGCGCTCGGCGTCATTCTGCAACTCGGCGGAACGCAGCGCTCGACCGATCTCCTCGAGCGATGAAAACTCAAGCGCGGGCATAGGTGACGACATGTCGACGCGATCGGCTCGCGCATAGCGTATCAGATGACCACATCGGCAGTTCGTCATGCCGTCGCAGTCAGGGTCGGGCGTTGTCGCTTCCGGGTCGTCAATGAACCGCTGCACGTCCTCGGCGGTTCGCAGATCCCACGTCTTTCCGCTTTGCCCGGAGTCTCGTCGCTTGCACGTCCCACAACGGTTTTTGTCGTTCACGGAAGTGCGGAATGCCTCGACAGGAACCAGCCCGTCAGCCTCCGAACGAAGCGCGGCGTCGATGATTCGACCAACGCCCTCGCCACGATTCGCGACCTGATTTCCGTGCACTGCTAGCCCCTTGCCGCCGATTCTCGAAGACACCGTTTCCGGCGGCGCCTGCGCTTCGACCTGGTCGAGCACGTCGGCTTGAACGCGACGCGCTGCCGTTTCGCCCTGTCGCTCGATGCCCTGACGCATTGCCGCGATCTGAGCGGCAGCAAAGTCGCGCAACTCGCCCCGAGCTCGACTATCGGGAAGCGGCCCGCCGACAGTGCGACCCCGAGTGCGTTCACGAGCGCCCGCGGCTTCCGTCGACTGCTCGACCGCGAAAACGTGATCACGAATCGCAGCGGTATATTCGTCGGTGTACTGTAAGCGAATCACGTCGAGGAGCTGCCGACGCTGCGAGTCAGTCAGCCCGCCGATATCAGTCAGCGCGACCCGAAGATCTTCAACGTGTCGATCTCTAATCTCGGTCATTCGCGCTTGATATTGCGCGTCGAGCTCGACCCGTCGATCGTTATCGGTCGCCCATTCGACGACCCTTTCGACGTCGGCAAACTCTCGAAAGAATTCAACGGGTCGATCGTCGGCGCCGACCTGCGTCGACACGACATCAGAAAACATTGCGTCGAACTTCTGCGAATCGACCCAGCGCCGACCAGCGTCGCCGCCCCAGAGGAGCCATGCGATGTTCGCAGCACTCGTCGAGTCATCCCTTCGAGACTGCTCGTCGACGCCGTGACGCCCGAAGAACGACCGCATTCGACCGATCGTTTTAAGCGACACGTTTCCGCCGCTTGCCAGGTCACGAGCCCGAGCCACTCCGATTTCGGTGCCGCCCCTTCCGTGCTCGCGTCGGAGCTCTAAACCCCTTTTAGCGTTGGCGCGGACGCCCTCGGGCGGCGAGAACGAATCGTCAGCCATTTCGAGCGACGCCTCGTCAGTCGGTGTCGGTGTCGGCTCGACGAGCTCCTCGTCGGCGATGGTCGTCGGCGACAAAGCGTCGACAGGCGAAAACGAGTCGACCTGGCGAGATGTCGCGTCGACCATCGCGTCGACGGTTTCCTTCGACAGTCCCGCGCGCTCGCCTAGCTCCCGAGTCAGCTCGGGCACGACTGGCAAGATTCCCGCCGTCACGCCCGCCTGAATTGCTGCCGTCAGTTGCGCAGGGTCGACCGCGTCCTCGTCGCGCACGCATAACGTCGGCACGCGAACGTCGGCAGGGTATCCGAGATCGGCTGCGAGATCCTGGTACATGGTCGACACGCCCGTGCCGATCATATTCAGCACTCGCCGCCAGCGCTGAAAGTCCTGAATTGACAGCGTGTCGCCGAGCGCACGCGAGCCGCTGCCCGATGTCAGACCGAGCGACGCGACCCATGCGCCGATCACATGGTCAACCTGACCGTCTACATATTTCCAGATCTCGACCGGATTCGTTCCGCTCGCGGCAGGCGAATGGAAGTCGAGCTTCATTCCGTGCGGGATAAATCCCGAAAGTTGCTGACCTGCTTCGAGCTCGTCGAGTGCTTGCTCGATTTCGCCGATCGTCTGCTCGGCGGCGCCTGGTTCGGTTTCCTCGAGCGCGAACATTCCAGCGTCGAGCCGACCGCGTCGAGCTGTCGAAATCGCAAGTTGCCATGATAGCTCGACAATGAATCCGAGCGATCTCATGGGTGTCCATCCCTCGTACTCGCCCGCGGCGCCCATTGGCGCGATATACACCAGGCGCTCGGCTGGTATTCGGTGCGTCCCGCCGTCGACGGATTGCTTGATATACTCGAGCCCGAATCCGTTGCTTTCCTTGTAGTCCTGGATCGAGCTCGGGTGAACGTGGAACAGCTCGAGCCGCATTCCGTCGCCGCTGGTCGCTGACTCGTCGTCCCACCAGCTACGCTCGAAAGGCGCGGCGCCGTATTTGAGCATTGACGCGGCATTGCTCAAAAACTTCTGCCAACCTCCCTGAAGTCCTGCGATCTTTTGCGAAAGGTCGGTCCGCATTTCGTCGCGCAGAATCGCGTCGAGCTGCTTGCGGAACTTCGCCTCGATCGGTCGCTCGTCTTCGCACGGCTTGTTTTCCCAAGGTGCGTCGATCACGCCGAGCTCGACATCGAACCATGCCCGAGCGGCTCGAGGGTGTCGGTTGACGATCTCGTCGACGAATCCTGCTCGACCGCCAGTGCCTCGCCACTTGTACGGGGCGAGCTCGCCCTCGCGGACCCGTGCACGACGCGCAGGTCGAGCGTATTTCGGAACGGGCGGGCGCGCGACTCGAATTCGCTCCATAGAACGGCGCATTGCCTCGCGACTTTTGTCAGCTATTTGATCTGCCAC
>JGI10211J34971_10001755_pt1 | contig 17790 bp, 15 predicted proteins | sample Etolagsediment_FD_34971 | JGI IMG/M metagenome (IMG submission 34971) | reverse complement strand
ATGATATGTCTATATTAAGGCCTCTCTTTAAGTTAAAAAATTCGGCCACAATTTTCTCCAATCAAAGTTTCTATGTTGTGATAATCTATCGCAATAGTTTTTCATTTGTTCTATAGAACCTTTACTATGAGGTACTTTTTGTAATTCTTCGACAACATAAGGNAAGTCTTTATATAACATTGTATATTTTTCTTTTAAATGACCTGGTAAATTACATATTGATAACATCTCAGGACCTCTTGCAATGTTATGAAAGGTTACATCTAAATCAAATTTCTTTCTGTAATACCTTGCCATTTCGTGTAAGTCATCTATATTAAGTAATGATACGGTACAGTTTAAATTCTTAACTAGGCCTTTTGCCTCTATTAGATTACTTTCAAATTCTTCTACATCTATAGGATATCTAATCCATTTTAGTTTTTCACCGTAATGGTCACAAGAAACACCTAAACTAATTTCTTCAAATTTATCTGCTAAGTCAAATATACTATGATTTTTCCACCTTAATTTTGTTAAGTTAGTATCATAACCTACTTTTATATGTTTAGCGTGTTCTTCAGGTATTCTATCCATAAACTCCCAATGTTTTGGTAATTGTAATGGTTCACCACCTGTCATATTAATATAGTTGACTAGATGAATATTGTCCATTACATCTTGTACCATATTTTCCCATTGGTCGTGTTTTACAGCCTTATATTCTTTACCAAATCCATTTATTTCTTTATAAGCATTACCAAAAACAGCTTTTAATTCATTTCTTCTAGTTGATGAATTGTAAGGAAAACACATATAACAACCTAAGTTACAAGCAGAACCGTTAATTCTTAATTTTAAATTAATTTGGTCAACATCATCTACAACACCGTATTTTCTCAAATATTTGTCTGTACGATAAGAATGGCCATTTCTTTTTTCCATTTCATAACATCTTTCACAACCTGTTATTGGTTTACCTAAGAACATATCATTTCTAATTTGTTCCATTTCATCTGACCTAAAATATTCAAAAGGTAATGTATTGTTGTCTTGGTATTTTTTTAAGTCTTCTCTTTGAGTTGCGTGACAACATAATCTATATTGACCTGCATTGTCAACATAAATTTCTCTAAAAGCCATAGGACAATAAGATTTGTTTTTCTTAACAAATTCGTCTAATTTTGTTGGTTGTCTTTTACCTTTGTCTTTTATAAATTTCATATAAAAATCACCATATACCTATCATACTTGTCTAACTTCAAAGTGCCTTTAAATAATAACTTACCTATTTTAAATTCACTCACAAAATCTTCTAAATTTTCTTTACAATTAATGTGTTCTTCTACTTGAATATAGTTATTAGATTGCAATATCTTTAAACTACTCTTATTCATTTTACTAATATAGTTATTTAAATCTTCTTGCTTTATATGTTCACAAGAAGTACATATATTGATATTAAAATCATATGGGTCAAATGATTGCATCTGTTCTGTAATAAAATTAATGTTTTGACCTTTCTGTAATTTTTCACCAATAGTTTTACACATTGGGTCCATATCATAACTTACAATTTTACCATAAGTCATTTGTCTAAAAAGTTTTGCTAAATGGCCATACCACCCAGCTGCAATACATACAGACGGTTCTGAAATCATTTCAACAAAAGGCCTTGACTTTTGAATAAGCCAGAGTTTACTTTTAGTTTGATTATAGTTGATTGAATTGATAATTGACTTGACTGTTTGGTCAGTCGTAATTTGGTCTATCACCTCAAGCGTTCTGTCTATCATTATAAATACCTATATTATATGATTATTTATAATGGCAGGATGAGATGAAAAAAGTTATCTATAGTTTGTACATTGATATACCAGAAGGTCAGTTTTATATGCACGACAAACCTGGTGTTGAAAAGAAGAATACAAAACAAGCATTTAAAGAAAATTACGATAAGTTAAAACGCAGCCACCAGAGATACGCAAAATCTATTGGTGTTGATTATATTTTGTATGAGTATGATAACCAATACAAAGAATACTTGGACTTTTTTACAACAAACTATCCAGAAATCAATATCTATTCTGTAGTCAATTTTTACAAAATTCATTTACTATATGAACTAGCGGAAAAGTATGATGAAATATTATACTTGGATTTTGATGTTGTGCCTTTAACAAATGAAAACTTTTTTGAAGTGTGGGACTTAAATAAAGGTATTGCAATATATAATAACAATATTCATGTAAATGCTAGAAATCAACCTTTACATAAACTCAATCACACAGATAGAAGTCCTACTGCAAAATTTTACAATGCTCAGGCTATGTTGATTGAAACAGGACACGACCCTAAAAATGATGTTATCAATACAGGTATTATTGGTGCAAAGAAAGAGCATATTCAACAATTAAGATATTTTGAAGATTTTAGAGGCACACTAGATTTAATGACTTTATTAAGAACTAAATTAGACGGACTTTATCCACCAAATATTGTACAAATGTTTGCATATGATAATGAAACAGTCTTTAGTTATAAATTACAAACAACAAAAACTCCACATCAATGGCTAGATAAACAATGGCATTACTTTTTTGACAAAGTATATTATGTGCCAAAGGTTACTAAATTTTGCCACTGTATTAACAAAGAGTTTTTATTAGCATGGGATAGATATGAAAAGAATAATCTTTAGTATTTACAATGAAATACCAGATAGTCATTTAGAAAATAATAATCCATACGCTGGTGATACAATGCCTAAGTCTATGAGAACCAAGTTAGAATATAAGAAAAATTTTGATATTCTAAAAAAAGTCAAAGATACTTACGCTGAAGATTGTGAAGCAGATTTTAAATTGTTTCTTGCAAATGATGACCCTAAAAATGATTTGTTTAATCTATTCAAAGAAAAGTTTGGTATGCATTTTGGTATGAATAGAAAAGACTTTGATATAATGAACTTCTATAAGTTATTTTTATTTGAACAAATGGCAAGATATTATGATGAGGTAGTTTACTTAGATTTTGATGTTGTACCTAATACACACTATTCTATTTTTAGACATTTAGATTTTACAAGAATTAATGCGTTAGCTATCAATGCAAATAAAAAGAATATATGGTCAATTGGTGATTTAAAAACACACGATAGAAATAAAAGTGACTTTGGTGAAATAGTATCTAAGTTTGACAAACAAAGTATGTATTGTAAAATGATGGCTAAAAGAGCTATGTTAATGACACATAATATAACAGGTACGGAAGATATTATTAACACAGGTATTTTAGCAGGCAATAGTAAAGCAATATTAGATATGAAACTATTTGATGATTTTGTATTTAAAGTAGATACACTAATACAAGCAAAAGAAGAACAGATGTTTGGTAAAGAACTAACAAATAAATTCTTTTTAAACAATGAAGTCTTTTTTACTTTTCATTTAGAGTATAAAAATATACCTTATCACAAATTAAAACCAGAATGGCACTTTATGTTATTATCTGGTCATCTAGCACCTAATAAAGAAGATATGTCTAAGGCTCATTTACTACATGTGATAGATAAGAACTTTGAAAGAGTATTTAAACTATGTGGCATCCAGCAGAATTAAGACTGTTTATTGATATTACTACCAAATGTAATGTTGGTTGTCCTATGTGTCATAGGACCAATCCAGACGGTTGTGGAACAGCAGATTGGTTGCCAGACATAGATTGGTCTATAGAACAGTTTAAACAGGCTTATCCTGAAAATGTCTGTAAAGCCACTAGAGAATTTAATATCTGTGGAACTTGGGGTGACCCTATTATTAATAAAGACATTCTTAAAATTGTAAGATATATTAGAGAAGTGAATAATGATGCTAAGATTTTAATTAATACAAATGGTTCACTTAGAAATGATGATTTTTGGTGGGAGTTAGGAACTATAGGTGGTAAAAAATTAGAAGTTATATTTGCTGTTGAGGGTATCAATCAGGAGATGCACGAAAGATATAGACAAAAAAGTTTCTTAAAAAAAGTTTTAAATAATATGGACATTTTAAATAATACTCCTGCTGGTATTATTACACAAACAATAGCATTTAAACACAATGAACAATATCTAAAAGATATAGAACTTATGTGTAGAGAACACGGTTCATCTCATCATTATGTAATTGAAACAAACAGATTTCTAAAAGGTTCTGTTTACAATTTTGTTAATGCAAAAGGCCAACCAGAAACACTAGAACAACCTTTCATTAATATAAAACAAACATTTACAAAAGACGAAAAAAGACCAAATGAAGAAATTATAACTATGGAAATAGATGCACCGGAAAAAAGTAAATTTAAGAAAACAACAAAATTAAAAACATCTATAAAATTGAGTAATAGAAAACCAGAAAACTTATCTATACCAAAAGATGATTTACAAATTACTTGTGCGTGGGCAAATAGAAATAGAATATTAATAAATCCTGATGGTCAAGTTATGCCTTGTTGTTATGTTTGCAATCCTTATTTTGAAAATAATGATGATTTAATGCATAAACATGAATTAATAAAAGATTATAAAGAAAAGGATAAAGACTATAATGTATTTAATAGAAATCTGCTAGACATTATAAAAACGCCTTGGTTTAAAAAAGATTTAAAAGATAGTTTTACAACAAACCCTTTGAAACAATGTGTGACATTTTGTTCTAAAAACAAAAAATCTCAAAAGTATGGTATAGAAAATGATTAGAATATTTACAGTTTATTTTGAAGGCAAATATACACCAAAGTATGTAACTAACTTATATAGAGGTTTAAAAAAATACTGTAAAGTACCATTTGAATTTGTTTGTTTATCTGACACCAATGATATTGAGGCAGATAGAATAATACCTATCTATAAAACAGGTGATATTAAAATACACTGGCACAAACTGGCCTTCTTTAGTCCTTTATTTGGTGGTCAACAACCTGGTGATGATATTATCATAATGGATATTGACCAAGTTGTAGTATCAGATATTACAGATATGATTAATTATCCTGTAAAAGATGATGAATTATATCTATTGAAAGATGGTGGAACTTAGGTGATAGACTTGCACCAAGATTAAACGGTGGATTTTATAAGTTTAAGTCAGGTAGTTTAAAATGTGTATGGGATAACTTTGTGAGAAACATTGAATATTGGCAAACACATTTTTACTATGAGGGTATTGTACACTACAAATATTATGGTGAACAAAACTTTGTACAACATATCTGCCAAAGAGAAGGCAAAAAAATTACACTAATGCCTGGTGAATGGATTGGTAAATGGACACAAGATAGTGTTAGAAATATGAAATACAATATAAAATATGGTGAAGTATTTAATGATGATTATATGATTATGGACCAACCTAATCCTAGATTAAAACTAATTCATTTTGCTAACCCTAATACAACTATACACGAAGCAAATGATAATTGGTTAAAGGAGTATTGGCAATGAATATAATATGTGTTTGTACAGGTCAAAAGTATTCTAAGTGGTATGTTAATAATTTAAAACATATGATTGACAAATACTCAGGTTTATATTATGATAGTTTTAATGTCATAACAAAAGATAGTTATACAGGCGTCTTTAATAAACTACAAATGTTTAGAGATTTTACAAAAGGTCAAAACTTGTATTTTGATTTAGATGTAGTCATAAAAGGCAAAGTACCTGAAGAGATTATACAAAAAGATTTACATTTAGTACATTGTTGGTGGAGAGAAGCCAAACATACACCTGTCAATTCTTCTATTATGTCTTGGTATGGTGACCAATCACATATCTTTGAATATTTTGAAAAAGATGTAATAGGTTTAGAAAAGAAATACTATAGAGGTATGGACCAATTCATCTATGAAAATATAGAACATAAATCTTGGAAAAACATTTGTAATACAATTCAAGGCCACGAATATGAACCTGAAAATAATGATTANAATATATGGTTATTTAATCAAAGATATATGATGTTCCAAGAAGGCTGGTCTGGTTGGTGGAAAAACTATTTTATAGANAACACNGCCATCAAAGCTTCCTGAGGACTCTTTGATTTTCTAATTGTAGATTTTACATCATTACTTGCATTTTTAACTTTTTCAATTTCAAATAAGGCCAATTTAAAAGCAAATAATTGTTCTGCTTTTGTTTCGTCAAAGTTAAAGATAAAGTCATTGATAATACCAAATACATCTTCAGCATTTTTCTTACCAACTTCTTGTAAGATACCGTCTTGTTTTGCAATATCCCAAACTACCTTTTTAAANGCATCTCTNTCATCTTGTATTTTATTCCAAGTATTTTCGTGTAATTGGTCTAAATCTACATATTGAAATAACAACTCACACCAAGGATGTGATTTNTCAAAAGGAATAACAGTAGGTATGATTGCCTTTCCGTCTTCCGATTTTGTAATGATTTCTATTTGTGTTCTTTCATTATCACAAAAATGTGCTGTGATAAAGTTTTTATCTAAGTATTCTTTAGTTAACATATTTATTTTCCTCAATGTATTGGTACAAATTCACTTTTGCTTTCCAACCATATTTATTTAGTACAGTTGTATCAGCAGTATTATCTAGTCTTTCTGTTTCATCACCTATCATTTTGATATAATCTAATTTAAAGTAACTAGCAATATCAACAAGTTTATTAGATACTCCGGTGCCTACATCTATCACTCCTGTTAGGTTAATAGACATCATAGTATCTATTGCTGAAATAATATCATCTACATGAATAAAATCTCTAATATGATTTACATTTAAATAATGCACCTTATTTTTTATTATTAAAGGTATTAACATATTTTCTCTAGCATTAGGTCCGTAAACAGTTGTAAATCTTAAACCTAAAGAATTAGAATGTTGTAATTGTTCTAAACTGTACTTACTCATTGCATATGGATTTCTCCAAGGTTCCCAAGCTGTACTTGAACTTGCATAGATTATTCTAGTATCTTTGTAAAAATCAAATAGTCTTTGACCACCAATTACATTTGTTTTCCAATATTCTGTGGGTCGTGTTAAACTATCTCTAACACCTGAAAGACCGGCTAGATGAATGACTAAATCAATGTTATTAGGTAAATCACAAGAAAGAATATTGTTATTATTTTTAATATCCAATCCAATTACACTATGTTTCTTTTTTAGATGTGAGAATAGATGAGAGCCTATAAATCCATCACTGCCTGTTAATAATATATTCATAATAACCTCTTTAAATTAATTAAGATTTATTAATTCTTAAATAATATGTATTTACTGCAACGGAAGTACCGTTTGGAAATTCTTGTGCTCTATAATCATCAGCATTTACAAATCTTGTTTGATAATTACCAGAACCATTTAATCTTGTATCTGTCATACCAGAACCTCTAGTATTACCTGAACCTGAAGTACCCAAATTATATGAAATTGAATAACCGTCTGCTGAACTTTCTGCTGTGTAATCAATTAAGTTTTTAATCATTGTTTCAAAATCACTTGTAGGATAAACTTGTATATTGTTATCACTTCTAATATACATTGGTAGTGTATAAGTTGGATTTGTTCTTGTAATTCTTTGCAAATAAAAATTTTGTAAAGTCTGTGGTTGGTCTAAAGTTTCTCCAATACCAGCTGCTGTATATTGAGATGTATCTGCTTCTGTATTTGAAAAAACTGCCGTACTAATACCACTTACTTCGGTTGCACCTGAAACTGAAGCTGTACTTGAAATATAATATGTACCTGCTTGACTTGTTGTTGTAGAACCACTTGTTAATAAATCAATTGCTGGATGAATAAAAGTATCTTTCATATCCTGTAAAGTCATAGCAACCATATTATTAGAACCATCTAAGTAAACGGGATATAATTTACCTGTGTCTGCTGTTAAAGATGTGCCTGCTAAAGATTGATTAATTTTTGAATAATTGACTGTTACAACTGAAGGTTCTGCTGTTGTTGCTTCACTAGGAAATCCTGTTGTACTAGTAGAGGCCGCACCTGCTTGTAATCTTGTATCTGAAATTGTACCTAAGTTTCCACCTGAACCTACTACACTAAGAGCAACTCCTGGATTTACTGAGTATTGATATACAACTTGTGCAATGATTTCATCAATCATTGTACTTGTCATTTGCTGGATATTACCAGCGTTATTGTATAAAGGTGTTCTTACTGCCATAATCTAATCTCATATTTATGCACCTGCGCCGTACAGTGTTTTTAATGGTGTTCCTGAAGAATTGTAGATAATTAATTGTACAACACTTTTTAATTCTGCTGAACCAATTGCATCATTGGCCATCATTGATTCTGTAATTGCGTCTATAGAACCTGTAGTAATAATAGTACCGTTTTCATTTGGTATAAAAATAAGTCTGTCTGCTGTTGCATCAACAGGTCTTAAAGTTGTTTCAAAGTCATCTGCTGTAGCACCTTCAAACACAAGTGGTCTGTTTGGTGCTAAGTAAAGTGTTGCATCAACACTAAAGAAACCTGATGTAGATGTTAAATCATATTGTCCTGGTATTCCAAGTTTTACATTTCCTAATGTAGAACCACCAACAACACCAAAAGTGCCGTCAACAACTGTGTTTGTACCTAATGTTAATGTTGTAGAGTCAGTTGTATTAATTGTATTGCCATTTATAAAGATAGTACCTAATGTAGAGTTACCTGAAACTGAAAAGTTATCATTTACTGTAACTGTTGTACTATCAACTGAACTAATTGTTGCTGTATTTAAAGAACCAATATTTGCTGTGTTTGATACAGTTAAATCATTTGTAACTGTTAAATTATTTCCGATAGTTACATTATTTGGTAAACCAATTGTTAAAGTATCTGTAGCACTTACAACTGCTTCAATTTCATTTGAAGTACCTAATACTTTTAAAGTATCACCACCACCGATAATCTGTTGAGTTGATGAACTGTCTTCAATTGTAAAACCGGCAGTAGATGTTGCAATACCGATAGTTTCATTCATTGCATCAACAATATTAGTCGCTGAAATAGCGCCTGATAGTGTCGCAATATCACCAAAGTCCTGTGAAGACAAAGCATTAAACTGTAGTCTAAAGGTTTCTAGTGTATCGGTTTGTAATATTGTTCTAGCTGCCATTATTTTTTAACCATCTCTTTTATTAAATTTTTAATTTCATATAACTCTTGTTTAAGATTATTTATCTCTTTACACGCATTACGAATTTGGTCACCGTGTTGTTCTCTAGCTCTCACTCTTTTCATATAAGTCATATATTCTGAGGTATTTGTATTTACAATACCTTTTGAATTTACTTCTCTTACTAAACTAGAATAACCTTCAACTTTCAATCTTGTCATACTACACCGCCAATGCAATTCCTCTTAAATCTTTGATTCTAGGAGCGTGTGCTGAATTAGTACCTTTCATTGCAATCTTAATTTGGAAAGCAGTAAAGTCTAATAATCCTGTTGCTGAATATTTGTATTCTTTAAATTCACCATTTGTTTCAGCAGGTGTTACGGCAATATCTTCGCTACCGTCACCATTAAATGGTACCCAATTTAAATCTTTAATATCTCTAACTTCTTCGGAAGATGTAATTTTATAATACACTTCAACTTCGGCATCTGACCTTACATTTGAAGTTAATCTTACTTCTAATGCTGTAGAATTGTTATCTAATACAATTGGTCTTGTACAGTAAATAGCCGCTGTAGATGAACCACTTGATTGTTCATCATCTCTAAATGTTGGATGATTAATAGCTGTAGGGCTGTTCAATCTGTTTTGAACTGTAATCATACTAATTCTTTGAGTATCAATTACAGGTGATAATTTTGTATTTGATGTACTTAATGAACAAGTTACAAATAATGATTTACTACCAGACATTTCATTTGTTTGGTTAATATCACTAGCCACCATTTGAGGCACTTCAAAGTAAATATTATCATTTGCAACAACTGAAATTGCATTTGTACTTGATGTTAAACTAAATTCTGTTTCAGAACCGTGTACTGACTTACCACTTGTAGGTCTAATTGAGGTTGAAATACTTGTATCAGGAACAGTCATAGTTTGAATGTTTAACATTGCAACATCATACAATCTGTTTTGTGTTGCAACAACTGTAGAACCACCAGCATCACCTGTTGATGTAGCAGTCGAGCTGTCTGCAATCTGAATATCATAACTGTCTAATGTTACATTTGAAATACTTGTGTATGTTCCGTTAATAGAAGAACCATTAATACCATTGTAACTTGTACTTGCTTCTAATCCAGAAATTGTAACATTGTTTGATGTTCCGTGCATACCGTGGTTTGGATGGAAAACTCTAATAACATCTGAACCACTTGTTGTTCTTAATGGATTATTTTTAAGTGTTCTGCTTGGCAATGTATCATTAACAAAAGTAACATTACCTGTAACATTACTAAATTCTGCTCTTTTTAGTTTGAACTTCATATCTTCATTTTGTTCAGCAGTCCAAGTAGAACCATTTTGAGATTTAAATAATACACCAGCATATGGTTGTTGTGATATTGTTCTATCAGAACCTAAATTTGTTTGACCTATTCTTGCCACATAAGCATTATAGTTTGCTGAGTTAGCCAATACAACAAAACAGTATTCAACATTTTCTTGTATGTAAACAGGACTTGGGAATGTAAATGTAGTTGCTGTTGTTCCTAATTCACTTACACTAACTGAACTTGGATTTAAAGTTACTTCCGAGAATGGTAAAATTGTAGTTGAAGGATAACCATTAACAACTTCTCTAATTTGAACAGTAACAGGAATATTATCGTCTTTAGATTGGAAGTATAAGTCAAGTGAAGTAATGAAAACTCCTCCTGGGTCATCAATTAAGAATGTTTGAGCAAGAGGATCCCACCAACCAACTTGTCTATTGGCTGTTCTTGTAGATGTTCTAGCAATTGTTCTAGTTTCTGTAGTGTTTTCTCTAACAAGTCTAGGTTCTCTTGTTGAAACAATTGTTTCTCTAACTGTTTCTAAAGTACCTCTAGCGATATAGTCTGCTTCACCAGCAGTAGCAATATCTGAATTTCTGTCATCTGTAGATGAACTTGTTAATCTGAATACTCTTTCACCTGTACGCCATCTTGGATTTGAGTTTACTGTAGGGTCAGGTATTGCAAACGCACCTGATACTTCACCATTAGCATTTGTAATAATGTTTCCGCCTAATGCACCGCCTGTAGGTGTAATATATGAACTTACATCAATGTTATCAAAGAAAGCATATAATCTTGTATTAGGTTTAAATCTTGTACCTGTAAAGTTTACTGTTCTACTTCTAATGAAAGGTATAAATGCAACATTAATAATTCTGTCGCCTAATGAATTTCTTACAACTTGTGGTACTAATACATTTCTAACACCTGTTCTTGTTTGATTTACTTGTTGAACAGTTGTAATTTCTTGTCTTTGTAAAACTCTTCTTGGAACACCAAAAGCAAATGTTTGTTCTCTAAATGTACCACCAATATCTCTTGCACCACCTTCAACAGGTCTTCCTACCCAATTGTCTTGCCATTCATTCCAAACTGTACCCATTTCAATTTCTTGTAGATTTGGATTACCTAAGTTTGCAACCATAGTATCAAACATACCATTTTGGTTAACAACTAATTCAGGAACTCTTTCAGTTTCTTTCCATTCATCGCCTGGTGGGTCTAACTCTACTGTACCTACCCAAGTGAATACATTGAATGGGTTAACATTGATAAATTTACTTGCAAAAGGTTGGTCAACTAATGTTTGTTCTTGGTAAGGTAATGTAATTAAATCACCAGTTTTAGCATAGTTGTTATCTGTTCTATCTGAAGCAATAATAGTTGTGCCATCATCATCTGCCTCAATTAATTGTACTGAATCTGTTTTACATAATGGTCTTGCCTCACCTTGAGCCATATCCATTGCAACTTTGTAATCTAAATTACCTACATCACCAATACCGTGACCTGTAAAGTTATCTACAATAAATCCATTTTTAAATCTATCAAATCCTTCAGCGTCTTGTATTTGTAAATTTTGTGTTTGTGTTTCTAATAAAGATAATTGAGTATAGTATTCTAAGTTTTCAATTCTCTTTTCTAATCTACCAATATCTCTCATTGTATATCTACGATTATCTACAGTGATAATTTCAATTTCTTCGGTAGATAGTGTGTAAGGCGCTAGATACAATGTATATAAATGCATTGCATTGTCTAAGTTTTTAGGAACTTGTGGGTTTAAAGAAGACGCACCTTCTACAACTTTAAAAGCACCTTCTTTATCTAAGAAAATTTTNTCAATTCTTGGTAAGTAAAATTCAAAGTCNGTTGTTACATCATCACCAAACTTAACAACATCTACTGTTGATGCACCTGAACCATCATAACTTCTATCTTGGCCACCTGAATTAATAGTTGATGCATCATCAACTCGTGGTCTAAAGTCTAAACAATCTCTTAATTGATATGTTCTACCTGTAGTATCTGAAGTATATTCTGGAATGTCTGCATAGTTTACAACACCTGAGTAAGAGTCAACATCAAAATAATCTCCTGAACCGTGTGAGAAGAAATCAAAATTAACTAATAGTCTACCTGTTGGTGTTAATTCACCATCTTTTAATTTTAATCTACCAATGTCATAGAAGTTATCTCTTTGACCTGTATCTAAATCAAATCTACTTGTAATGTTTGTATCACTTGTAGTTGCTGGTGTTGAGAAATCAGCAGCCATATAAACTGCATTAATTGTATAAACATCTGCTTTACCTAAACCGATTGTGCCACTTTGAATTGTTGTTTGATTAGAAATGGCTACAGTTGAACCAGAGTTTAATGTTTTTGTTTTTGAACCTGCAACTGAACGGTTAACTGTTGCTAAAATTTTTAATTCGGCATCAGCATAAGCAGTACCAAAATCTATATCAAGTGTTTTACCTGTTGGAGAACCAGATAGTGTAAAGATAGGGTTGCCATCTCCATTATTACCTGTTAAACTTAGTATGTTACCTGTTGCACCAACTGAAGCTGCGTTAATAGCAGATATTGAAATTGTATAATCACCTTCAGCTAAACTTGCAAAAGTTTCATTTGTACCTGCTGAAATTTGTCCTGAACCAGATGATAATTGTAATACAAATTGTCTTCTTACTTTAAAGTTTGTATCTGTAATACCATTGTTTGATGTGGTCTTTAATGTTTTAACTGCATCATTAGGTAATTTAAAGATAGAAATATTTTTTTGTGAATCTTGTAATCTACCTCTATTTCTTGTTGCAACAGTTTTAGTAGAAACATCTGAACCACCAACTGCAACTGAAATTGTTAAACTTGTATCTGAAATAATAGCTTCTACAATTCTAGTTAATGAAGTACCTGCGTCTGTATTAAATGTAATCTCATCACCAACTTTTAATTCAGTTGTAAATAAAGTACCAAAACCTGATACTGCATCGCCACTATTTGCTACTGATAAAGTACCAGTGATTTGTAAACTTTCACCATATGTTGCACTTCTATTAACATCAGCAGTATAAGTTGGAGAACCTGCCATACCAATTTGTTTAGTAGCAGAAAAATCGTGTGTTCTAACTCCTCTTAAACCAACTGCATCTGTTTGAATAATAGCTGTGTTGCTTGAAGTACCGCCTGTGATTGTTTCACCAGGAATAAATGCACCATTTACACTTGAACAAATTACAACACCGTGTAATACATTACCTGAAGATGAATATGAAGTAATATTTGTTGCTGTTGTTCCATCACTTTCATATAATTCAAAATCATTTGTGCCTGGATTTCTAACTGTAAACACATCACTTGTTGACATAGCAACCGAATTATTTTGGGCTGAAATTGCACTAAATGTAATTTGCTGGCCTTCTTTTAAGCCGTGTGCTGTTGCTGATACAACACCTGGACTTGCAACAGTTATTGATGATGCAGCTACGGCAGTTGTAGTAGATATACTTTCTACAGTACCAGTTGCACCTGAAGTTGAACCTGTAATAGTTTCGCCAGTTGTAAATGATTGATTTGTTCTAATGTTCAAATGAGTGAACATATTAATATCAAACAAATAATGTCTGTAAACTGCGTCTGTAAGACCTGAACTTGCAAATGTGAAACTACTAGGTGTTCCCGTTACATATTGGAAACCTCTGGATTTAGCACGGCCAATTGTATTGATACTTGCACCACTACCTGCATTTTCTGTTCCTCTGGAACTTGTTAGTGTACTGTATAAGTTAACTCTTTTAAATGCTTCAGTAGCGGCAGATACGAAACCTATATCAGGTGAACCGTAAATATTTGTAACATTGACATAGTTACCTACATCAAATTTTGTTGTAAAGTTATTTTGTGTATCAAAATCTCTTGCTTTGTTTACATCAACAAAAGTAGTACCAATAGTTTCAATTTCATAACCTTTAACATATGCTTTACCTGGTCCCATACCAGCGGCAATCTTAGATTCACTACCACCATTAACTGCTGTGTAAATCCCTCTATTGTTGCCTGAGATTAAATGTTCTCTTAAATCTAAATCAAAATTTCTAACTGCATAATCACCTGATTCGTCAAATGTTCTTCTTGCTAAAGTATCTTCTAATACTGCATACTCAGTTGTTCTAACTTGGTTTTGTAAAATACCTGATTTAAGTCTAAGTAATTCTACAAAGTTTGCATCATCAACAGCTGTTAATGCTTTTTTAGCAAGTGTTAAATCTATTTTAAATCTATGAGCACCTGGAGCATTGACATTTGAAGTACCAGCTGCGTTATCATTTAAAGAGTTATCATCATTTGGAGTTACAAAAGATTCTGTAACAGTTAAACCAACTCTATAACTTGGTGTGTTTGAATATTTGTCTAAAATTAAAGTTTGTTCATTAACTTGAACATGAAAACCGTTGATGTAATAAACACCGGCAGCCACATAAGCAGCTGAACCTGTTGCTGTACTATTTACTACTGCTGAAACTGTTGTAACTACACTTTGTAAAGTAGTTGATACTGAAATTGTTTCGCCAGTTGCAAAAGCTTCAGTTGAATTATTTGTACCTGAATCTACATATTTAACAAATAAAGTATTTGGGTCTGTACCGTCTGTGGCAGATGTATTAATTACTTTTGCTTTTACACCTGAAGTTTGACCTGTTAATTCTAATCCAACAAAGTCTGCTAATGTTACACCAACTGCGGCTGAATCTGTAAATGAAGTAAGTTTGACTGCATAGTAATTTAAGTCATAACCAATTTCGCCAGGAATAACCATTGCACCTTTTTCAAAAAGGTGGTCTGATACTCTTTCTACTTGGTTTTGTAGAATAGATTGTGATTGTGTTAACTCTCTAGCCTGTACTGCAAATGACGGTCTAAAAAGTATTCTATGAAACTTCTTTGACTCTGCAAAGTCATCATAATAAGGCGAGAGGTTAAAATCTGTTGGACTTGGCATTTAATCTCCCCTAGAATTCAATAATCAGTTTGATATTTTCGGTCTGGTCGGCTGCTCTAGTTATTGGTGCTCTATTTTCTACATAGAGAATATCACCAGAGTCATGGTCAATTTCCGGACTTGAATATCCGCTCGTAAATGAAACATTATTAATTGTGCTAGTTGTTGTGGTTGGTGTACCACTTGCACTAGAACTTTGACCTGTTATAGCGTTTGTTCCACTAAAAGCAGTTTGATTACCGTTACTATCTACTCCTTCATCATTGAATTTTGTTTGAATATAATATAAAATACTGTTTACTGAATCCCATTCAATAACTTTACCTACTGCACCAGTTGTTGCTTGATTAATTTCTTCATCAGCAGTAAATGTTCCTGATACACCTGTTAAGTTAACTGCGTAAGTAGCTCTTAATGTATTTGCTGAAGCAGCTGAACCACCTGCATTTGGATCCCTAATTAAGCAAACTTTTCTAAAATCATTTGCTACTGTAACATCACCTGAGTTTGCACTTTCTGTACCTTCTAAACTTGTATTCATCATTACAAAGAAAGCACCTAATTCTTCTACTGCATTAAATCCGTGGCCACCTTTTGGTTCGATAATTACATCAATTTCTGCACCTGTCAAACCAGTTGCACCAGCGGCTACGATTTGTGCATTTGAGATTGTACCAAAAGTATAACCTGTACCTGCATTTGTAACTGTTACGGCTGTTACTGCACCAGATGTTACTGTGACTGAAACTGTACCTGAAGTACCGTCACCTCTAATTGCAATACCTGTATGCGTACCGTCTGTACCACCTGAACCAGCAGTTTTAATTTTACATATGTTTACTGCACCGTCAACAGCGGCTGATGATACAGTTGAATTTGTTGAAACTGCCATAAAGTCTGTAGATAAAAAGTTTGCTTGTTGTGAAGCAGATAAAGTGTACATATATTTCCACTTATATCCATCGGCAGTTGTTAAAATAGATGTTGAAGTACCTGTAGGTTCTACAGTTGAATTTGCACCTGAATTGTTATCTAAACATTTGTAAACATTTCTAGCTGCTGTTAATACATAAAAGTTTGCATCAAATAAATTTGAAGCACCTGTATTTGAAGTTTGTGCTGTTGTAGTACCTGTAATTCTTTTACCGTAATCGTGTCTGTAATAGTCGTAAACTGTACCTGTTGTCCAGTTAATTCTTGGTGTAACAAACTCTACATCTGAACTAGTAATCTTTTTGACTGCCAGTAAGTCATCATAAGTTAGTGTTTGAGTATCTACACAATCTACAGGTGTTACAGGATTTGAATCTGTACCTTGGTTTTCTGTTCTACTATCTGCTCTTGTTTGTGTGGCAAACGCTTGTGGTCTACCAATTCCAAGATAGTAAACATTAGGAGATGCTTCAGAAAAGGACTCCTGAAACTGCTCTGAGTTGTGAATTCTAAATTTATCTGTTATAATTGCTGGCATAGTTTTCTATTTACTTCCTTACTCAATATTTATACAAGTTTTCATACTATTCTGGTGGATTATCTATTACTGTTCCACCGTCTGCTATCCACTCTTGTATTGCTTGGTAATCTGTGTTTGCTGGGTCTAGGGGTACAAAAATTGTGGAATTGTCTTGTAAAACAATTTTGTATGTAATTGAATTATCAATTGTATTTATTATTTTTGTTACTGTTTCTATCATCTATAACTCCGCATTAAATTTAAATTTTCCTGTGTTATTAAGTAAATAGAAATGTCCTGTTTGACCTGCAGTAAATTGACCAGAAGCAAATATATCTACTCTTGCACCATGTGTAGTAATGGCTGAAAATCCTACACTACCTAAAGTTTTATCACTTCCAGCACTATAAAGTTTTAAATCTGTATTTATTGTTCCACCTATAGAAGCTGTAGGTGCTGCTCTCATAGGTTTCATAAATGTATATCTAAAAGGTGAGTCACTAACATTAAAAGCACCAGCAACAAAACCTTGAGCATTATTACCTTCTTCAAAATAATACCTTTGACATCTTCCTAAATTCACATCATAAGGCAAGAACTCAAAATCTGTGGCTGTTTCACTAATTTCTAATTGCCAACCAGTTGTGTAAAAATTAGCATTTAATGTATTGATAAAATTATTACTTGTTCCGAATGCTCTTTTAGTTGCATCTGTTGACCACACACCACCTGTAGTAGAACCGCCTGAAGTGTAATTAGTACCTGCACCTAACCAAATATTACATTCTAAACCTATGCCTGTGTCATAATTAAACCCATTTACTGTATCGCCTTGGAAAGTTACCGTTTTCTTTTCCCAAGTATC
>JGI10211J34971_10001754_pt1 | contig 17795 bp, 12 predicted proteins | sample Etolagsediment_FD_34971 | JGI IMG/M metagenome (IMG submission 34971) | reverse complement strand
AGAGGCTTATGATGAGTAAAAAATCATTACTATTTTGTGCGAGTGAGGTCTACCCTTTTGCAAAAACTGGTGGACTTGCTGATGTGGCTCATGCCCTTCCCCGTGCTCTTGGTGAGAGTTACAATATACAAGTTGTACTTCCTCTGTATGCTTCTATAGATAGAGATAAGTACTCCATAGTCTCGCTAAAGAACTCTTTTAACATCACTCTAAACGCTACACCTTACGAAGTCGAGCTTTATGGTTGTAAATATGAGGGTGTGGAGTATCTTTTCATCTACTCTGCACTTTTGTGTGAGAGAGAGTTCTTATATGGAACGCCATCACAAGGTTACGAGGACAATGCCCTGCGTTTTGCCATCTTTAACCATGCAATAGTAGAACTTTTAAAACAAAAAGAGTATGCGTTTGCACATCTAAACGACTGGCAATCAGCCCTTACTCCTCTGCTAATTAAACATGCAAAAAACATAGAAACAAAAACTCTTTTTACCATTCACAACCTCGCTTATCAGGGAGTTTTTGCTTATGAGGAACTTTTTAACATTGGTGTAAACAGTAGTTACTTTAACATTGATGCTCTAGAGTTTTATGGCAAAGTAAACTTTATGAAAGCGGGAATCGCTTATGCAGACGCAGTCACAACGGTAAGTCCGAGCTATGCAAAAGAGATTCTTACTCCTGCATTTGGTTGTGGACTTGAGGGCTTTTTGACTCACCACAACAACAAACTAAGAGGCATACTTAACGGACTTGATACAGAGCACTTTAATCCAAATAAAGACAAGCTTATAGAACAGACCTTTACAAACCTAACACAAAAACTAGAAAATAAAAAAGCCTATCTTAAAGAGGCAAAACTAAAAGGCATTAAAAAACCTCTTTTTGCTTTCATCGGTCGTTTTACACATCAAAAAGGGATAGACCTACTCATTGAAGTCCTTGAGAGTCTCGCACTTGAGTCTTGTAACATTGTCATTCTTGGAGATGGAGAAGAGAAGTACCAAACGCAGGTAGAAGCCATAAGCCAAAAACATACAAACATTCACTTTGAGTTTAAGTACAACGAGCCACTCTCTCATCGTATCTATGCAAGTAGNGATTTTTTACTTATGCCCTCACTCTTTGAGCCTTGTGGACTAAACCAGATGATAGCTATGAGNTANGGNGCNCTNCCAATAGTNCACTCCGTNGGTGGNCTTAAAGATAGTGTNCAAAACTANAAGCGNTTTAATGCAGAGTCACCAAAAGGNTANGGACTCGCNTTTAAAACACCAAACGCAGACTCATTTTTAAAAGTTCTCAAAGAAGCACTGAAGCTGTATGAGAGTAAAAAAGAGTACAACGTCTTAGTCAAACACAATATGCTTTGTGACTTCTCATGGTCACAAAGTGCNNAGCTTTACAAGAAACTCTACGAAGAGTTATAAGGAAAATTTAGATGGATAAGTTAAATATTTTACTCGCGGCCTCAGAGGTNGTNCCTTTTGCAAAAAGCGGTGGACTTGCCGATGTTTCAGGAGCTCTTCCAAAAGCCTTAAAAGAGCTAGGTCATGACATAAGAGTTGTGATGCCTCGCTACTATGTTGTGGACAAAGAGAAGTATGGACTCAAACTTTTAGAGGGTGCACTCAGTGTTCATATGGGCTCTATGGGTGAGATGTTTTGTGGCGTTTACGAGGGAAGATTACCTCAAAGTGAAGTACCGATTTACTTCATAGAACATGATTCTTTTTTTGGTCGTAAAGGCTTGTATGATGAAGATGGAGAGGGTTATGATGATAATGACAACCGCTTTATATTTTTCTCAAAAGCGGTAATGCAGCTGGCAAAAAAACTCCATTTTCATCCTGATGTCATCCATGCAAATGACTGGCATACAGCACCAATTCCTATGCTTTTAAATACAACATATGCTTTTGATACAAACTTTAAAAACACAGGCTCACTTCTAAGTATTCACAACTTAGAACACCAAGGAAAGTTCTATAAAGGTGCTATGGATGTTCTTGGCATTGGTTGGGAGCACTTTAAAGCAGATGAGCTTGAAGAGTATGATGGCGTTAACCTTCTAAAGGGTGGAATTGTTCATGCCGATGCCATAAACGCAGTAAGTAAAAAGTATGCCGAGGAGATACGAACTGCTGATTTTGGTTTTGGGCTTGAGAACCTTATAAATATAAAAGCAGACAAACTCTTTGGTATCTTAAATGGTGTGGATTATGATGAGTGGTCGCCAAGTGTTGATACACTTATACCTCACAACTTTGACGCAGATTCACTTGAGGGAAAAGCTCTTTGTAAGGCTGAGTTGCAAAAAAGATTTAATTTACCCCAAAGCCCTAACACACCGCTTATTGGTCTTGTTGGGCGTTTAGCGGAGCAAAAGGGTATCACACTTATAGCTTCTGTTTTAGAGATGGTACTTGAGATGGATATACAGATAGTTCTTTTAGGAACTGGAGAGAAGTGGGCTGAGAGCTTTTTTAGAGATAAGGCCGCAAAATATCCACAAAAGTTTGCTGTGTATATAGGCTATGACAATAGCGTTGCTCACCAGATAGAAGCGGCAAGTGATATGTTTTTAATGCCTTCACTCTTTGAGCCTTGTGGACTAAATCAAATCTATAGTCTGCGTTATGGAACACTCCCAATAGTTCGTGCAACAGGTGGACTTGATGACACCATAGAAAACTACGATGCCCATCATAAAAGTGGAACTGGATTTAAGTTTTACGACCCAACGCCAAGTGCACTTAGAGACACTATAGGCTGGGCTGTTGATGTTTACTATAACGACAAAGAGGGTTTTTCACAACTTATACAAAATGCCATGTCTAAACGCTATGAGTGGAGTAAGGCAGCTCTTGGCTATGAAGAGCTCTATCGTCATATAGTTCGTGGCAGACAAAATAACAAAGAGAGCTAGGGAGCCACAATGAAAGATATTATTAAAAATACTACACATACGATGCACTACAATCTCTCGACTTTAAGCGAAATGGATATTTACCTTTTTAAACAAGGTTCACATACTAAAATGTATGAAAAATTTGGTGCACATAGTATGACACATAAGGGAAAAAGTGGCATTCATTTTGCAGTCTGGGCTCCAAATGCAGAGTCTCTTTGTGTTCGTGGAGATTTTAACAACTATGAAATCGGTGCACACCCCCTAGAGCTTAGAAATGATGACTCAGGAATCTGGGAAGGCTTCATAGAAGGTGTTTCCCAAGGTTTAACATATAAGTACCACATAGTTTCCAAGTTTCATAACATCGTGCATGAAAAGAGTGATCCTTTCGCGTTCTATAGTGAAGTAGCTCCAAAATCGGCTTCGCGAATTTATGAGCTTGAAAACTACAAGTGGGACGATAAGGAGTGGATGAGTAAACGCCACGAAAAAAATGCCCATGATTCTCCTGTAAGTATCTATGAGATGCATATTGGTTCATGGAGACGAAAGGTCGAAGAGGAAAATCGTCCTCTTACATACAAAGAGATAGCGGATGAGCTTGTACCTTACATCAAAAAAATGCACTACACACATGTTGAGTTTATGCCTCTCTCGGAATACCCATACTTTGGCTCTTGGGGTTATCAGGTCGTTGGCTATTTCTCTGCTACCTCGCGTTTTGGTGAACCTGAAGATTTGATGTACCTTATAGAAGAGCTTCATAAAAATGACATCGGTGTCATTATGGACTGGGTTCCCTCTCACTTTGCCGTAGATATGCATGGACTTATAAACTTTGATGGAACAGCTCTGTATGAGCATGACGATCCTCGTCAGGGTTTTCATCCTGAGTGGGGAAGTATTATCTTTAACTATGGACGTAATGAAGTCAAATCTTTTCTCATTAGTTCTGCAATGTTTTGGCTAGATAAATACCATGTAGATGGAATCCGTGTTGATGGTGTTGCTTCAATGTTACATCTTGATTATGCAAGAAAAGAGGGAGAGTGGATACCAAATAAAGATGGCGGAAATGAGAACCTAGAAGCCGTAGACTTTTTACGAAAACTCAATGAGAGTGCCTATAGGGAATTTCCTGACATTATGATGATAGCAGAGGAGTCAACAGCTTGGCCAATGGTCACACGCCCTACTTCCATAGGCGGACTTGGCTTTGGTTTTAAATGGAACATGGGCTGGATGCATGATACTCTCAAGTATATGAGTTTTGACCCAATATACAGACAGCACCACCACCATCAACTCACATTTAGCCTCTGGTATGCTTTTGATGAGCATTTTATGTTACCTCTAAGCCATGATGAAGTGGTACATATGAAAGGCTCTCTTATAAACAAAATGCCTGGGGACGAGGCACAAAAGTTTGCAAATCTCCGTGCTATGTATGCCTATATGATGTCTCATCCTGGAAAAAAACTTCTCTTTATGGGTGGAGAGATTGCGCAGTACTCTGAGTGGAACTTTGAGGGAAGCCTTGATTGGCATATGCTCCAAAATCCTTACCATGCAAAACTACAAAAGATGTTAGCAGACCTAAACTTCATCTACAAAGATGAGCGAGCCTTGCATCAATATGATGAAAAGCAGATAGGTTTTGAGTGGATAGATAATGGAGATTATCAACACAACTGTATAAGCTACATACGAAAGTCTGATAATGAAGATGAGAATGTGTATGTGCTTTGTAACTTTGCAAATGAGACTAGAAGCCAGTATAAAATAGGTGTGCCATTTGAGGGAGAGTATGAAGAGATATTTAACTCTCAGTCGAGTTACTATGAGGGTACAAATGTCGGAAACAGTGGAAAAATTAAGGCAAAAAAAGAATCAACGCATGGTAAAGAGTACTCTTTAGAGTTAACTGCTCCTTCTTTAGGCGTTATTTATCTTAAAAGAGTCTCTTAATATGATAATATTGTATATAAGCAAGTATTTAACTTGGGGGAAATAAGAGTTGTTTGGAGCTGATTTATCTCTAAATCATGCTTTAGTTAGACATATAAAACACTAAAGGAGCATCATTTGCTAGAAAATGAAACAGAATTACAGAAAAAATTTTGGGAAATTTTTTCCAAACAAGATAGAGCCAAAATCGATGAGTTTAAAAAGTACATGGATAAGTTTGCAATTAACTTCAACCTATACAAAGATGGAAACTTTATAGAACAGTCACTTCCTTTTGATGTTATACCTAGAATTATTGAAAAGCAAGAGTTTAACAAAATAGAGAAAGGACTTCAACAGCGTGTTCATGCTCTGAATCTTTTTTTAGAAGACTTATATACAGATGCAAAAATAGTAAAAGAGGGAATCGTACCTCAAGAGTTTGTAGAACAAGCAAGTGGCTACCTCAAAGAGTTTAAAGGCTTCTCTCCCTCTAAGAAAATCAGAACACACATCAACGGCATTGACCTTGTAAAAGATACAGTAAATGATGAGTGGGTAATTTTAGAAGATAATCTTCGTGTTCCAAGTGGTTCAAGTTATCCTCTTTCTATCAGAGATACTTATAGAAAAATCTATCCTGAGTTTTTTGAGACTTTTAAAATAGAGCCTATAAAAGCATATCCTAGCTACATAGCAAACGCCATGGAGTATGTAAATACAGGGGGAATAAATATAGTACTCACACCTGGGCGTTTCAACTCTGCATACTACGAGCATAGCTACTTAGCTGAGGAAGTTGGAGCACAGCTTGTGCGTTCACATGAGCTTGTAGTTAAAGATAAAAAACTCTACTACAAAAACTACAATGGCAAGCTTATTTTAGTAGGTGCAGTTTATAGAAGACTTGATGATGATTTTCTTGATCCAAAGTTTTTTAACCCTGAGAGTCTCATAGGTGTTCCGGGAATTATTGATGTTTATCTTGCTGGAAATGTCGCACTTATGAATGCTATAGGAAACGGTGTCGCTGATGATAAAGGAATCTACTACTTTGTTCCTAAGATGATTAAGTACTATCTTGGTGAAGAGCCAATTCTTAAAAATGCACCAACCTATCTTCCATACTTCAAAGAGGACAAAGAGTACATTTTTAACAACATTGAAAAACTCGTTGTAAAAGATGTAGCTGAAGCTGGTGGTTATGGCGTTTTATTTGGTCATACTATGACTGAATTGCAACTTAGTGATTTAAAAGCAGTTATAGAAGCAAATCCAAGAAGATTCATTGCGCAAGAGCTTATTGAGTTTTATGATGAAAAATGTTACCTCAATGGAGAACTTCAAGATAGAAAAGCGGATTTTAGAGCCTATGTAGTAATGGGTGAAGATATAAAAGTTTGGCAGTGTGGGCTTACTCGTTATGCCCTTGAAGCTGGAAACTACCTTGTAAACTCTTCGCAAGGTGGTGGTTTTAAAGATACTTGGGTTATGGAGTTATAAGATGGTACAGTTACTTACAGCAAATTCGGCAACAAATCTCTACTGGTTAGGAAGATATATAGAGCGCATAAACGGACTTCTCACAAATCTTATGCCTGCATACGATAAAAGCATAGATATAGATAAAGATGCGGGGAAAAAACTCTACAAAGGTTTTAACATAGATATAGAGTATAAAAATGCACAAGAGTTTTTAGAGATAGCTATGTTTGGTGAACATGACTCAAACCTACTCTCACTCGCAGAGTATGCAAGAGAAAACGCCATCATTAGCCGTAGCTACATAAACACAGAAGCATTTGGAGAGATTATAGAGCTACACTCTGTTCTTAAAAATGCCTCAAACAGTTATGCAGACATCGATTACAACCTTATCAACGATGCTCTCTCACTCATTAGTGAGATTTGGGGTGAGGTTTCTAAAGTTTCTAAAAGTAGCACCAGTGATCACTTTTTAAGACTAGGAAGACTCATTGAAAGACTAGATTTTCACTTAAGGTTTTCTGGAGAAGATGAACACTCTGCAAATATCAAAGATAGTATTCATGGGATTACAGATTTTTTGGCTTCTCAAGATGAGTTAAAAGGTTTACAAACTCAGACTCAAATAAATAAAGATGAAAACATCATCGATATGCTCCATGCAAAAGTCCAAGCACTTATTATCAACTAAAATGAAAACAACAGAAATATTTTCTTCACAACTCCCTGTTGGGGAGAAGCTGAGTATCAAAAGGTCTCGCTTTGAACCACAACAAGAGCTTAGTAAAACTAAAAAACTTAAAAGAATGAGTATAGTCAGTGGAATTCATGGAGATGAACTTGAGGGTCAATACACCATTTATCTACTAGCTGCTTGGCTCAAAGAAAACCCAAACACCATTCGTGCAATCATAGATTTATACCCAGCTATCAATGCTCTTGGAATTGACTCAATTACAAGAGGTTTTCCTGTGTATGAGGTAGATTTAAACAGAGTCTTTCCAGGGGATGAAAATGACTTTTTACCTGGTCAACTTGTACACGCTCTCGCACAAGACATACAAGGGAGCGATATTGCTATAGACATTCACTCTTCAAACATCTTTTTAAAAGAGATTCCTCAAATAAGAATTAACAAAGAGTTCTCAAACGCCACCCTTCCCTTAGCAAAAAAACTCAACTGTGACTTTATCTGGATACATGATGCTGTGACTGTTCTTGAAGCTACTTTTTCACACACTATGAATCAGCTTGGCACAAAAACACTTGTTGTAGAGATGGGTGTTGGAATGCGTCTTACAAAAGAGTATGGTAGACAACTTCTTAGCGGTATTCTCAATCTATTAAAGTCTGAGGGCATGATAGAGTGTGATGAAGAGTTTGAACAACGTGAACCCTTTTCATCAGAGATAGGAGATGTTTTTTACATCAATGCCCCCAAAAGTGGTCTTTTTGTACCTGAACTTACGCACTGTGCTATTATAGAAAAAGGACAAAAAATCGGTAAAATTGTCAACCCTCTTAGTGGAGACACCTTAGAGGAACTCTACTCTCCTAGCAAGGGTATAATGTTTACTCTTAGAGAGTACCCTGTAGTCTACGAAGGCTCTCTCATAGCAAGAATTTTTGGAAATACCAACAATGAAAAAAATTGAAATTGTAAAAATAGAATCACTTAACCGTGAACCACTTCTCATAGAGGGTTATCTCTTTGAGGGTTCAGACCCTGATGCACCAAGTGTCGCTATTGTGGGTGCTATGGAGGGTAAGACTATACTTCCTCTCTATAGTGCTTCAAAACTTGTAGATTTTTTACAAAATGATATAGACGATGCAAAAAAAATAAGAGGAGATATTCTAGTCATCCCCTCCATCAATCACTATGCACTTAATCTTAATGAGAGATTTTGGCCCTTAGATAAAACAGACCTAAACATGATGTTTCCAGGCTATGAAGAGGGTGAGACAACACAGAGAATCGCAAAGTGTCTCTTTGACACCTTAAGCGGATATGACTACGGTATCTCTCTTGAGACAAGAGATGATCTTTCCAACTGTATCTCCTATATCACACTCTTTAAATCTGGCTATGAAGATGTAGAAGCTGCAAAAATGTGCGGTTTTAGACTTGTGCACCACAAAGAGTTAAAACCTACAGACACTGTTTCTCTACAATACAACTGGCAACTCTGGGGAACAAAGGCATTTTCAATAGTCTGTCCAAGTGATACAACCATCAACCCCAACACTGCACAGAGTGTTTTTAATGGAGTGGTAAGGTTTTTGAGTAAATCTGGTATTTTAGACTATAAAGTTCTTTTAGGGTATGACTCAAACATCACACTAGATAGTGATATTAAGATAGTTAAAACACCAAAAAGTGGTATTTTTATCCCTACAAAAAAGGTAGGAGCATCTGTCAAAAAAGAGGAGATGATAGGAAAAATCATCCACTCTCTAGAGGGAAATGTAATCCATAGAATCTTCGCACCTTGTGATGGTGTCATCACCTGTGTTTACAAAAACGCTCTTATCTTTGAAAATGCACTGGCGTTTAGAGTTGCTAAAAGTGGTCGCTAAGCTCTAAAACTGACTCTGCATTTGAGTAGAGTAGTCCCCTGTTTGTGACTCAGACTGTTTTTGAAAAGCTTTTGGAGCAATCTCACGTCGCACATCTACCATAACACTAAGCTGACTTGATCCACTACTCACTACCACACCTTTAAGTGGAGAGATATCATCATAATCTCTTCCACTTCCCAAAAGAAGATGTTGTTCAATAGGAATTATGTTGTTTGTTGGATCAAACTCTGCCCACCCTGCGTTTGGAATATACAGAGCAAACCAAGCATGAGAAGCATCTACTCCAAAGAGTTTCTCCTCTCCCTCAGGTGGCAAGGTCTCTATATAGCCACTCATATACTTTGCAGGGAGTCCGATGCTACGAAGTGCGGAGATAGCAAACTGTGCAAAATCTTGACAGACTCCTTTTTTAGCAGCAAAAATCTCCTCTATAGGTGTAGTAATATCACTAAATCCTGAGACAAATTCAAAGTCATGAAAAATACGTCCCATAAACTCTTCTGCGGCTTCAAAAAGATCTCGCTCTAGTTTAAAAGACTCTAGTGCATACTCTTTAATCGCTAAAGATTTTTTACTAATAAGTTGAGATTCAAATAAAAACTGCTTTGCCTCTATGTCATCGAGATGAAAATTTGAGAGTCTCTCAAGTGCAGCGCCATAACTTATGCTATTTTTTCTCAGTTTTACTATCTTTTGTTCTATCAACTCAGGAAATATCTCTACTTTTGATTTTCCTATAACACTTAGTTCATTGTGCGGTTCTCTAATAAGAATATGATTGTTAAGATTGGAAAATATGTCCAAGAACTCTCTTTGCTCAAAAGGCTGAGGGCTTATCTGCATTGAAAATTCTAAAAGCTTTTGCGATGGAGTCTCTTTTGGTTTAATTCTAGCAATATTGTGGCTGAAACTGACCATACTTTGGTACTCAAATGATGTTTTGTGGTATATATTATAAATCATGTTTACTCATCATAGTGTGCGAAGTAAGTATTAGAAAATTCATCTGAACACTCCATAAATAGAGTTGAAAGCTCTTCTAAAAGCCCATCAAGCTCAAGATAAATGCCATCTTCTTCTTTAGTGTGTAAAAGTCTCTCTATCTCTATCTCAGCAAGAAGTGTTTGTGCTTTTAGCATAGGCTCTTCATAAGTTGTTACATACTCTTTTGCCTTTGGCAACTGCTTAAACTCACTTAAGAGTTGTTCAATCATATATAGAAGTGATTTTGGAAACTGCGGATGCACTATGAGAAACTCTATGGCGTTTTCAAGTGTGAGTGAACTTTTATAGTAAGACCTATAGGCATTAAAGCTCTCTTGAGTACTTAAAATACTCTCCAATATATCATAACCAATATATTTATCTAGCTTAACACATAAAAGTGATCTAATCTTAGAGATAAGTAGCATTGAGGCCTCTATCTTATAACCAATCTCATAAAGAGTAAGTCCTTGTTCCTCAAAAATACTCTCTTTAACAAGCTCTTGATATGCCATCAAATAGATTAAAAAATCATCCATCTCATTGGCAATGTGCAGAGTAGAATCTTTGTCTCTAAAGGTAAAAGCCTGCCACTGTGCATCTAACTTACTAAAGAGCTTTGATGACTCAAAGCTTAAGAGGTCTCTTAGATTTATATGAGCATTTCGTAGCATATCTACACTAAACGCGAGTGAACCTACTCTATGGCTATCTTTTATCACTGATGTTATCTCACTCATTGGAAAACGCTCAAGTGCCTCTTTGTTTGCTTCATTTAAAAAACCTGGATAGGTCATAGTCATATGTGTGAGTGCTTTTTGCAAAATATCTTGAGACTCTTTTGAGGTGTCAATCTCATATCTGTAAAAGTTTGTTATCTTCTTAATAAGATGAGATATAAGTCTTGCAGTCACTACACAACGCGAGAGATATCTACCAAACCAAAAAAGATTTTCTGCTTTTTGTGTTGGAATATTTTGAATCGATGTCTCAACATAGTGTGAATACTTAAAGTAGTCATACACATATGAGAGTTCCTCTTTCTCTGAAAGAATCCACAAGTCCTTACTTGTTCCACCTTTTTGTGAAGAGAGCAAAAGAGCATCTTTACTTGCAGAAACTCTTACTAGTCCTCCATTCATAACACTATAAGCATCATCTTTTTTGATGCAAAAAGTTCTAATAACAGCATTTCTTGCTTCAAGTTTTGCATCTTTATAGTAGGGAACTGTTGAAAATTCTATCTCCTCTTGGGCTATATACTGATGGGGTGCTTGTTTAAGTGCACTGCTTAGCTCTTCTATCTCTAAAGGTGAAAGTTTACTTCCAAGATAGACCTGAATATTCTCAGTTCTATCAATTTTTTTTATTATAAGTGTTTGTATATTTTCTAAAACAAAGTCTAACTCTTTTTTTTGTCCACACCACCATGTAGCAATTTGTGGCAAAATAAGCTTCTCTTTCAAAAAATACTCGGCAATTTTTTCCATAAAAGGATTAAGACCTGCATTTTCTAAAATAGCACTTCCTATAGGATTGAGCATATTTAGCTTACCCCCTCTAAGAGTATCAACAAGACCAGCAACACCAAGTTGAGAAGAGTTTTTAAGCTCTAATGGATCGCAGTACCTATCATCAACTCTACGTATAAGAGTATTTATCTCTTTGAGTCCACTCAAACTCTTAAGCCATAAAGAACCATTTTTACTAAGTAAATCTGCTCCTTGGACAAGGTCAATCTCCAAATGCGAACTTAGATAAGCATGTTCAAAATAGGTCTGATTATGCACACCAGGAGTTAGTATTGCTGCTTTTGAGAGGTCATCTCCTGTAAGTTTTTTCAAAAGAGTTTTATAATCATCTATAAAGCTATACAACTTCTTTATCTGTACATCTTTATAGATGTCCTTTGAGATAGCATTCATTGTGAGTCTATTTTCTATGGCATAACCTAGACCTGAGGGAGCTTGTGTTTTGTCACTTATGAGCCAAAATTTTCCATCAGGGGCACGTGCTATATCTGCGGCATAAAAATTAAGATTGAAATTTTCTAAGTTCCCACAATCATAAAGCTCACTCGCATACCCTTTATGTCCAAAGACAACCTCTGCTGGGATGATGTTCTCTTTGATAAGTTTGCGTTCAGAGTACAAATCTTTAAAGATTAAGTTGAGAAGTTTTGCGCGTTGCTCTAGTCCTTTACTGACGAGTTCCCACTCATTTTGCATAATAACAAAAGGTATTGGATCCATACTCCAGTAACGATTTTTACTTTTGCTATCACTCTCATAACTATTAAAAGTAACACCATTGTACTCCATGTGCCACTTAATATCCTCTTGTTTATCCTCTAAAAGCTCTTCTCCGGCATCTTCTACACTCTGGAGTATACTACTCCAATGTGCTTTGATAGTGCCATCTTTTTCATATATCTCATCAAAAAGAGACTCATTTTTATAACTACTGAGGATGGACATCTACTGTTTGGCCCACTTTCTTCTCAAATCTAGTGTGTTTGGATACTCCAAACTTCTCGCAACTTCTTGAAAATAGAAACGTTTATTCTCTTTACTTTTCTCTTTCGTTATTACTGCACGTTTTGCACCATTTACATCTACAAGACTCTGATGTACAACTGATGATGAGACATATTCAACCTCACCTTGAGAGTGGTTAAAATCCCAAAAACGGCTCATTCTTCTTGACTCAGCCTCATAACTATTTACCGGGAAAGTATCATAAGTTCGTCCACCAGGATGAGATACATGATATGTCATCCCGCCAATAGAACGCTGGTTCCATTTATCTACCACATCAAACACAAGTGGAGTATCTACCCCAATAGTTGGATGAAGTGCCGACCATGGCTGCCAAGCTTTGTACTTCACACCAGCTACATACTCGCCCTCAACTCCTGTAGAACTAAGAGGAATCACAACTCCATTACAAGTAAGCACATAACGCTCAGGTGTAAAGTGGTTTACTTTGACTTGAACACGCTCTAGTGAAGAGTCCACATAACGCGATGTTCCTTGTGAGCCACTCTCTTCACCAAGAACATGCCAAGGCTCGATTGCTGCACAAATTTCAAGATGAAAGTTCTCAACTGTTGCCATTCCATACAGTGGAAATCTAAACTCAAAGAATGGATCAAACCAATCAAGTTTAAATGGATAGCCCTCATTGTTTAAGAACTCAACAATATCTCTTAAATCCTCTTGTACATAATGCTTGAGCAAGAACTTATCGTGAAGCTGTGTTCCCCAACGTACAAGTTTGTGCTTGTATGGTTTTTTCCAAAAAAGTGATACTAATGTTCTTACAAGAAGCATCTGCAGAAGTGCCATATGCTGATGAGGCGGCATATCAAATGCACGAAGCTCTAAAATCCCAAGTCTTCCCGTACTAGAGTCAGGTGAGTAAAGCTTATCTATACAGAATTCTGAACGGTGAGTATTTCCCGTGATATCCGTGAGCATGTGTCTAAAGAGTCTATCTGTAATCCAAAAAGGAACATCGTCACCCTCAGGAATCTGAGAAAATGCAATCTCTAGCTCATAAAGGTTTTCAAGTCTTCCCTCATCTACACGTGGAGCTTGAGAAGTTGGGCCTATAAATGCACCTGAGAAAAGGTATGAAAGACCTGGGTGATGTTGCCAAAAAGTGATAAGACTACGAAGAAGCTCAGGACGGCGAAGGAGTGGGCTATCTTCTGGTTTCATCGCGCCAATAGTTACATGATTTCCCCCACCAGTTCCGGTGTGTTTTCCATCTAGCATAAACTTCTCAGTCCCTAAACGCGACTGTCGTGCATCCTCATAAAGAGTAAAAAGATTATGAGTTAAATCACCCCAAGACTCAGCAGGTTGGATATTTACCTCAATTACACCTGGATCTGGTGTTACTTTTATACGGTCTAAACGCAGGTCATGAGCTGGCTCATACCCTTCTAAAACTACTTTTATGTTTAGTTTTTTTGCTACTTCTTCAATACTTACCATAAGGTCTAAAAATGCCTGTGTATGATTAAGTGGCGGAAGGAATATACAAAGTTTTCCATCACGAATCTCGATATTTAGTGCTGTTCGTACAAACATATCATCTTGTGTATCTTTGGTCTCAAGCATTTTTCTATAGCGCTCTCTTGCATCTTTTCTTAGCTTGTCAAAACCTGGAACATCAGCAAATAAATCCGGTTCAAAATGCAGTGGAAGCTCTGCTTTTGGTTTTTGTAAAAGAGAGTCCATAGGTAAACGCAGACCAACTGGGGAGTTACCAGGAATTAAATATAGATTACCGCGTTTAAAAGTCCAACCAGAACTCAACCATTTTGTCTCACCAAAATTTAGAGGTAAAACATACCCTATCTCTTTGTTTAAACCTTGAGAGAGAACTTTTGCAATGTTTTGTCTCTCAAGTGAGTCATCTAAGTCTACTTTTAAAGGGTCAATATCCATCGGAAGTTGTGCCTCTTTCATGATGTAATGAAAAGGATCCTCATAAGCTTTTACAACATTGTCTGGGCTTATGCCTAGCATAAGTGCTAGTGTATTTATAAACTTCTGAGCATCATCATTTGTGTAGTTATACTCTGTGTTCATATCTGCAAAAAGTTCTGGATTTTTCCAGATTTGCTTGCCATCTTTTCTCCAGATTATAGATGTTTGCCATCTAGGAATTGGCTCACCTGGATACCATTTTCCCTGTGCATAATGGAGCATTCCACCCTTTGTAAATGAACCTAATAGTTTTCTAGAGAGTTTATCTGCCAACTCGCGTTTATGCTCACCATCTGCATCTGTGTTCCACTCAGGTGACTCCATATCATCTATGGAAACAAATGTAGGCTCGCCACCCATAGTAAGTCTTACGTCATTCTCTTGAAGCTCTTTATCTACTTCAAAACCAAGATTGTAAATCTCATCCCACTGCTCTTGTCTGTAAGGTTTTGTAACGCGAGGAGACTCAAAAATACGTGTTACTGTGTTAGAGTACTCAAACTCTGTCTCACACTTATCGCTTAGACCCTCAATGGCATGAGCACTCTCAAAGTTTGGAGTACAAGCAAGAGGAATATGCCCCTCCCCTGCAAAAAGTCCACTCGTAGAGTCAAGTCCAATCCAACCAGCACCAGGAATATATACCTCAGTCCATGCATGTAAGTCAGTAAAATCCTCTTCAGGTCCGCTCGGTCCATCAAGAGACTTCACATCAGCACTTAACTGTACCAAATAACCTGATACAAACCTAGCAGCCAGACCCAGTTTTCGCAACACTTGTACAAAAAGCCAAGCATAATCACGACAACTACCAAGCTTTTTATCGAGTGTGACCTCACATGTTTGAACACCCGCCTCAAGACGGATAGTGTAGTTGAGATACTTATAAATCTCACTGTTTAGATAGACCAAAAAGTCATTTATAGGGCGTGAAGAGAGGTCTAAAGTCTTTATGAATTTTTGAAGCTTTTTCCCATCTTCTTCTACTTCTAGGTAAGGAACTAGCTCTTTTTTAAGCTCTTTGTTGTACTTAAAAGGGTACTTCTCAGCACTCTCTTCAACAAAAAAGTCAAAAGGGTTTATGGTAACCATATCTGCAATAATCTCAACATCAATCCCAAACTCTTTGACTTTTTCAGGAAAAACAATACGAGCAAGGTAGTTTCCAAATGGATCTTGTTGCCAGTTTATAAAGTGCTCTTTTGGAGTGATATTTAAAGAGTAAGACTCTATGGGAGTTCTACTATGAGGAGCTGGACGTAGTCTTATTACATGTGGAGAAAGGTTTATATATTTATCATATTTGTAGTGAGTTTTGTGTGAAATTACAACTTTAAGTGCCATGAAATTCTCCTGATTTTTTCTATTTTAGAGCAGTTTTTTAGAGTAGGAGATTATAGCATTTTATTCTTTGAAGCATAGCACTATAACTGCTTATAAAATAGACGGCTTGTAAAAAATTTCCATAATTATTTCTTGAGTTTCTAGAAACAACAGTGATAGCTATCCAATATATCAAGCCCAAACACACAAAGACGATTTTATTTATTTAAGAAGTATAAAATTTTCTTTTATACTTCAATACAAACTAACCTCTCATAGTGTGCACAGTCTAATAAACTAAAACTAAAAAAGCCACTCTTTGAAGATACAAAAGAGACTTATATACAAAGAGCGAAACTTAAAAGTGCTTAAAAGTAGTTACTCTTCATAATGTGCAAAAGCACCCTCAACACTTAGGACATTTTTATAACGAGTGTTTGTAACTCTTACATGTTTTGTTTTAATGTCACAAATAGCAAGACGAAAGTTGGTTCCCATGTAGGGCTCGACTATGCAGATGATTTTTCCATTTACCTCGCGTGTTGCATGGACATCACCCTGAAGTGTATGGAAAAAATACTGAGGATAACTTAGCGGTGTAATCTCAACAACGTTAACACTCCCTCTATGCTCCAAACTCTCAGCTATCAGATTTGCATCCTCAAAATTATCAAACTGAACACACCACTCATCAAACTTTTTATTAAAACGACTTAACTCTTCATCCAAAAAACCACCGGCTGGGGATTGTAGTGCATATATACTCAAAACTACTCTCTACTCTTTTTTTTAAAATAATAACAGTACTCTAAATTACCCTCTTTTCCACTCAGTTTTGAAGGGGATTTTTTTACTAAACGCCAGCCTTTAAGGGCACAAGCATCTTCAAACTTTATCATGGCATTTAGGATTGCTTTTTTATCTACGACTACACCATTCTTGTCGCGTTTAACCTCGCGACCAACTTCAAACTGGGGTTTAAAAAGTAAGATGATTTCATCACTTGCTAATCTATCTACATCATCTAAGATGTAAAGAAGGGAGATAAACGCCACATCACTTACAACTAAGTCAAAGCTCTTAGCAGATTCAAATGCTCTTATGTCTGTAGACTCATAAACATAAACGCGACTATCTTCTCGAAGAGATTTGTGAAGTTGCTCTGTTCCAACATCTACTGCACTTACTTCTTTAACACCACCCTCAAGTAGAACTTGTGTAAAGCCACCTGTTGAAGATCCTATGTCTAAGGCTATCTTATCTTCAACATCAAGCGAGAGTTCTTCTAAAAACTCTAGAAGTTTAAATGCTGCACGTGAGACATACTTTTTATACTCTTCTATGCTAACTTCATCGCCCTCTTCTACTTTAAAAGAACTCTTTGTGACAAGCTGTGCGTTTACACAGACAAGTCCCTCTTTTATGATAGTCTGAGCCTTATTTCTACTCTCGCATAAGTTTTGTTCTACAAGATAGTTATCGAGTCTAATCACAGTAATCTATATCTTCCTCATCGTAGTTATAGTCTGCATCATCATCTTCAAAGAAGTCTTCATTTGAGTAGTCATACTCATCTGTTGCTTCTTCTTCATATACCTCATCTTTGTCTATTTCATTTTCTTTAAAATTCATCATGTTTTTTCTCTTTTTAATTAATTACACAACTTCAGCACATTCATTCCAGTAAATTCACGACATCAAGCTGAGTATTAAAACCCATTAATAAGGAATTTATCAATATGTAAGACTAATTTTATGGAGCCAGCAAATTATATCTACTACGCTATGAAGAGTTTATTAAAGAATCATATGCTTGAGTAAACCAACCCTTAAACCTTGCAGCTCTAAACGGCACAATTGATCTCTAAATTGTACTTATCTAAATATTCAATAGGACTTAATTTTCATAGTATTGAATGAATATAACAGCACAGTTCAAGTTTATGAGTAATAAAAATCAAACTTGCAATGATTTTATCCTTACACCCTTGTTTCAAATATTTTAGATTGTGTCCTACTTCATTTTATGATAAAATTCAATTACTCACCCTTTGTATAAA
>JGI10211J34971_10001752_pt1 | contig 17809 bp, 3 predicted proteins | sample Etolagsediment_FD_34971 | JGI IMG/M metagenome (IMG submission 34971) | reverse complement strand
GTCCCACAAGCGGGGCTCGCGGAGTTCGCACGGACCGACACACCTTCCTGGTGTCGCAAGGCGGTGCCCGGGGGGCGAAGGTGCTTCTGTTCGACCGCGCGACCGATCCGTATCAGCAGAACGACATCTCGTCCGACAATCCGGCAATCTGCAAGGAGTTGCTGCAGGAACTCAACCGTTGGCTCGTGAAGACACGTGATCCGTGGCCTCCCCTGAAGTGGCCGATCCGGCCCGCGCATGCGTTTGCCATCCGCACGACCGAGAGCGGTCATTGCATCGACTTCGAGCCAAGTGATGGCCCCGGCGCCGTTGGCGCCCCCGTGATTGACCTGGCCAGGACCACCAGCAATCCGGCCGAAGTGATCGGAGGGACGCGTTCGCTCAAGGCTGATACGAGCTCGTCATCGGCCACGTACCACGAGTTTCTCCGATTCCACGATTTACTCCAGGCAAACGCCAAGTACGAGATCCGCTACCGCTACCGCGTGCTCGCCGCCAACGCCGACACCAACTTCTACACGGTGGTGCGGTCGACACGCGACATCAACACAAAGGCGGCGCGCATCTACTGGCACGAGGAGCCGGCAGAGGCGAAGACGCGGCAGTTTGTCGTCGAAACCGGGGACGTGCAGGATCACCACCTGCTGTTCGGCGTGAAGGGCCGCGGCGCCATCGTGGTTGACGACATCACCGTAACGCGGCTGGACAGAGACGGAGAGTGACGGATGAAGTGGACCACGCCATGCATCACGGTTGCAGTTGCGGTGTTCGCATCGACAGGCTGCCGTAACGTGCCGGAGCCAAGGGAGACCAAGACCATGCGGCAACCATCCACCGACGGCCTCGTGTTGTGGCTCGACGCGTCCGATGCCGGATCCTGCATGTCTGGCGCGGACGGCCGCGTAACGACGTGGCGTGACCGGTCGCCAGAGGGTAACCATGCGGAGCTCGCATCGGACGCCGGCCCTCGGCGCGTGGAGGACGGGATCAACGGACGACCCTCCGTGCGCTTTGCTGGCGAGGCGTGTCTGCGCGTGGCGAAGCTGGCAGACACGCCCGGCAATCTCACGTTGTTCGTTGTGTTCGAGCGCCGAGCCGACCAGGCGTCGGACCAAAAGTGGCAACGCATTCTGTCGTGCTGGGACGGAAAGAGCGGCGGCGACAACAAGGGCACCAGTTTCCTGATGTGCACGCCCGAAGGCAAACCGACACGCGCCGACATCCGCCATGAGTTGCTCTCGAATCGACACCGGGGAGAGATGTGGATCGGTGCCAACATGCAGAACAGGCACCAGTTCCTCCACGGCGACATCGCCGAGATCCTGGTCTACGACCACGGCTTCCTGGTGGATGAACAGATCCAGACGGTGCGGGCGTACCTGCGCACGAAATGGGGCATTCCGGAAGACCCGGACGAGGCGTGGACACGCGTCGGCAAGCTCCCGGATGTGCCGCACCGAAGATCCCACGATCTTCCGCTCTCCGATCAGTCCGACGCCGGCAAGTGGAAACCGTACGACAGCATGTGGGATGAGTTCGAAGGCGCAACACTCGACCCGGAGAAGTGGTGGGACCACAACCCGCGCTGGTACGGCCGCGCACCGTCGCGGTATCTCGGCGAGGGCCAGAACGTACTCGTCGCGAGTGACATGATGCACATCGTGATGAAGCGCGACGACACGCTGCCCCGGGAGAAACTCTACAAGAACGGGGAGGAATACCACGGGTACTCGGCCGGAAGCGTGGTCTCGAAACAGCCGGTCCTGTACGGGTACTTCGAGATTCGCTCCCGCGCGATGGCGTCGGCCGGTTCCAGTGCGTTCTGGTTCAGCGCCAAGATGAAACACCTGAAGAGCGACAAGCCCTACCGATCCGAGATCGATGTGTTCGAGATCGGCGGCCGAGCGCCGGGGCACGAGAGTGCGTACCACATGAACGCCCACATCTTCGAGACGCCGGCAGACGGCGTCAAGCACTGGAGCAAAGGCGGGACGTGGGACGCGCCGTTCCGGTTCGCCGACGACTTTCATGTGTTCGGCCTGGAGTGGACGCCCGAGACGATCCGCTATTTCGTGGATGGCGTGCCCGTTCGCCGAATGCCGAATACGCACTGGCACGCCCCCATGTTCCTGATCTTCGACTCGGAGACGATGGGCAGTTGGCTGGGTATGCCCAAGGACGAGGATCTGCCGTCCACATTCAGCGTTGACTATGTCCGCGCCTGGAAGAACGCCGCCACCCGCGGCGACTGGCGTGAAGACTTCGACACGTACGGCGATCCGACGGTGCCAACCGACATCACCAAGTACGTCCGTTCCCTCGACGGGCACGGCCGACCGGCACACCCGTGAGAACAGCCGCACACTGCCCGGGCCGCTGGCCAAACGTACCGGCAGCGGCCGAAGTTCGGGAAAGAGCTTCACACAGAATTTCCGCCATCTGCCGCATGCTCTGTGGCACATTGGACGCTGGGGCATTACGCAGTTGCCCGTCACGCCAACCGATTAGGAGACGACCGGATGAACATTTGGAACAAGGCACCGTGGGCTTACGTTGCGTCCGGGTTCCTGTACTGCGCCTGCGCTCCGGGAGGCGACTCCGAGCCTCTGCAAGTTCTGAAACGCCTGGTAGAGAGCGACCCCAAACCATTCGTGGTCATCGAGGCGACCGCAAAGCGGTTCGTGGGCAGGGGGCAAGGTGTTCTTGTTTCTCCTCGCGGCTACATTCTGTCGGCGGGGCACGTGAGTTGGGATGACGGCGGCCAGCGCTTCGTGGACACCTTCAGCGTCAAGCTGCGCACAAGCACCGACCAAGCGCCGGGAGGAGCGGTCCACCATCACAAGACGGTGTTCGTCGATCGCGAAGGCACAACGTTTCACGAACACCGTTACCAGGCCACGCTGCTTAAGCCAAATGGATCGAGGTTCATTGCAGGCGGGGATCTGTGCCTGTTCAGGCTGGATACTGAGGACGTGTTCCCAAGCATGGAGTTCTTTTCCAAAGAGAAGCCCGATATAGAGGCCGGCGACGTGCTGCACCTCTGCCACTACATATGGCCCGGGAAAGATGCCGAACCGACGTTCCTCGTCAATCCCGTTAGAGTTGTCGGCGTCGCGCAGACAACCAGTGGGACGCAGTACCTGGCGGAGGGATACTGCCGCTGGGGATCGAGCGGGGGAGCAATTCTCAAAGACGGACGCCTCATTGGCATCCAGAGCGCGGCCTACACAATCAACGCCAAGGACATTGGCGAAGTCCCGATGGGGCTGCTTTCCTTCCAGGCTGTCTGGGGCTCGATGTTTGACGGACTTCTGACTCCTCAAGACAGATAGTGGATCGCATCGGACAATCGGATGCCCCGCAAAACTGTGTCGCAGGCGTATGGACCGACACACACTTGGGGATGTGTGCCGCACCGCGGCGATCTTGAGCCTACGCCGGAGCATCGCCTGCGCGAACTGATGCCGACGAACCGTATTCGCCCGCGGGTCGACCGACAGGTTCCCGGCCGGGAGCAACCAGAACCACTGCCACTCCTTGCCGAGGGTATTGGCATCTCCGGTGATGACAGGTACTGCCATCTCAAGCGTTCGGGATTTCGAGAGAATGTGTTAATGCTAATCATTGGCTACGTTCCTCCGGAGGATCTTCCCCAAGATCGGAGTCCGGAACACAGAGTAGAAGGCAATCGCGATAGGGACGCCCCGCGCAGGGCGCTCCTCCCCTCCACTCATTGGGTGAGACAGAAGCCGAGGAACTTGCTGCTACAGGGTCGTCCCGGGGAAGGTCGACTACCAGCCCTTGATGCGGACGTTGTTGCCCTCGCTTTCCTCGCCGGTCTCGGTACGGGTATCGACCCTTAACACCATGGTGTTCGACGTGGCGACGAGCCCGGTGAGGACCACGGTCCTGGTCTCGTAGGGCTGCAGGATGCCGACGCGAACCCAGGCGCTGCTCGGATCGCCTGCATCGTGGTCGGCGCGATTCAGCCACAGATCGACCCAGCCCGGAACGCCGCTGTGCCGGCCCATGTTCTTGACCGTGATCGAGATCGCGAACGGCGCCCCGCCAATCTCGGGACGCGACGGAGAAAGCGAAACGGCGGCGATGACGTAGTCCGGTCGCGAGTATTCCCCCGGCCCGGGCTGACCCGTGAAGGTGCATTCCAGAGCACCCATGTCCACCGTGGCCGGCGCGGCCGGGTCGCCGCTCAGACCAGCCGGCATCAGCACGATGCGGTCGTTACCGATCATGTCGAAGCCTTCGATCGGGTCCTCGTGCCACGGCAGGTTGGTGCCGGCATCCAGGCACGGCGACAGGCGTGCGCCGGACCAGTACTGCAGTGTAAAGTCGGCCGCGGACCCGAATTGCGGATCGGCCGCGATGTTGCCCGCACCGGGCTGCAGGGGGGAGATGCAACTGTACGTCACATTCACGTTGCCCGAAACGTCGCGGAGGTTCTCGTCCATGTCCGCACGGCAGTTGTAGATGATGCAGTTGGTGACGGTGCCGCCGTCGTTGAAACAAGCGCCGCCTCCAGTCGTGTTCGTGCCTTGGTAGTGCCCGCCGTTGCCGGCGATGGTCACGTTCTCCAGCGTCGTGTTGCTGAACGAGTACAGGCCGCCGCCCTCGGCGTAGCAGGTGTTGTCCGAGATAATTGCGTTACGCACGTAACCGTCGCTCTCGAAGTACACTCCGCCGCCGTTCCGAGCCGTGCACGCCCAGATCCGACAGCGCTGGATCGTGGCGTCGGCCACACAGCGGATGCCGCCGCCGTCCCCGCCGGCGCCGGCGTTGCCGCTCACGATCGTCAAGCCATCGAACATCGTCCGCCCCAGGGCTTCGGTGACGTTGAAACACCGCTCACTGTCATTGCCGTCCACAGTGGTGTTCTCGAAGCCGTTCGCGCTGATGAACATCAACGGCAGGGGCACGGTGATCTCGGAGATCAGAAGGTACTCGCCGTCCTCCAGGAACACGATATCGTCGTTGCCCGCATCATGCGCCGCATTCCCGTTATAGGCCGCGTCCACCGCGTCCTGTATATCAGCCGCACCGTCGGATTCCACGATCCACAGATCGTCGTCGTCCTGCAGGATGCAGTCGTTCAGGTCGATGTCCCAGGCGCCGAAAACCACGTCGCCGTCGACAGTGAACGACTCACCGGGCCGGCAGTGGATGTACAGTCCCTTATCCAGCGTGAACGTGTCGTAGACGAACGGACCGTCCACGCAGATGGGCTGGCCCTCGGGCATTGCGTCCAGCTCTGCCTGGATGTCCGGGCCTTCGAGGCGGTCGATGTACCGGTAGAACGCCTCCACGCCGGCGCTGTCGCCCCACCACGGGCTGTACAGGACGCCAGCGCCGACGTCGTCACCGTCTCCGTACGGGTTTGCAGCGGGGTCGTGGGGACCGCTCGCGTCGCCCCACCAGCAGTAGGTCGCATCGATGTCCGCCCCGGTCGTGTTCTCCACGCCATAGATCGAGTTGTTCAGCAGAGCGCAGTAGTGGACGGTGGCGGCACCGGCTCCACCGACCCCGATGCCCGTGCTGTAGTTCTGCACGGTGAGGTAGTGGAGGGTGACCCCGGTGATGACCACACTGATGCCCGTGGGATCTCGACCTGTGCCGTCAAGCACGGGCGACTGTCCGGAGTCGGCGCGGGTCACCGTCATGTCTTTGTTGATCGTGACGTTTTCGTGGTACGTACCGCTGTAGACGTAGACGGTGCCGGTCCTGCGGACTCCGCTGACGCCATCCTGGATAGTAGCGAAGGCGTCCGTGCCGAACGCGGTGGCCGGCCCGGCACCGTCCGGATCGCCGTCGATCGGGGTACCAGCCCACGACTCGTTCACGTAGACCGTGTACGGCGGGTTGGATTTCACCACGACGTCGTTGCCGTTCACGCCGCCCCGGTACGTGATGACAAAGTACACGCCATCCCTGGTGAAGTCGGAACCCTCGGCCATGCCGTCGAACGTCCCCGACACGGTCTCGCTCGCATCGTTGTCGATGACGGTGAACCGCGTGCAAGCAGCCGGCGGGGTATAACCCAGTTGGATATCAAGCGTGGCGTTGCCGAGAGACACGGTGCCTGTCACGTCCAGTTGATCGTACTCAGCACCGGCTACGGGCCCGTCGAGCTCGACCGGGAACGTGCTGTCCGAGTCGAAGTCGACGCTCCCTGTGCTCAACCGTCCGGCTGACACGCCGGGCGCCACGGTCCCGCCCGTACTCGTGACAACGCCTGCGATCGTTCCCGTGCCGTTCAACGTCGCACCCGCGTTCACGGCCACTGCGGTATCCGCAAGTGACCCGGTCACGGACAACGCGCCGCCATTGATGGTCGTCGGGCCGGTGTACGTGTTGGCGCCGGAGAGCGTGAACGTGCCGCTACCCGTCTTCGCCAATCCCCCCGTGCCGCTGATGGTACCGCTGCAATCGGTCGAGCCGTCATTTCCGCCCGTGGTCAGAGTCGCCCCGCCGAGAGCGACGGAGCCGGTGCCGTCGAGCGAGCCAACAGTGTCCGAGTTGCCTGTCATGTCGAGGGTGGCCGCGGTCAACGTCAATGCCGTGTTGTCCGGCGTGACGTTGCCCGCCGTGAGGCGGAAGGTGTCGCCCGCATCCCCGGAGAACGTGGTGGCCAGCGGCGCGTAGCCGCCGTCCATGGCTTCGAGTTGCACGAGGCTGTTTCCGCCCTGCGCGTTGACGGTCAGGGAGTTGCTCGGATTCGGAAAGCTGGTGTCCTCGAGCGAGTGACCCGTGAACACGATCTCCGAGTTGCCGGCGGTCCCGGCGTCATTCCGGAGGATTGCATCCGTTACGTTCGCCGCCAGGTTGAAAACCACGTCGGTGAGGGTGCTGCCGGTCAGGTCAACCGGGGCGAGGCCGGTAAACGTGATGTCCACGCTCCCGTCGCCGTTCAGGTCCACGGTTCCTGCTCCGGGTCCGGTCAGGTCACAGGTGACGGCGCTGAAGGTTCCGTTCTCGATGATCAACGCGTCGTTGTCGCCGCCGCCATTGCCGTTGAACACAACCGGGTACAGCTCCTCGGACGTACCGAAGTCGATGGTCACGGTGTCGTCCTGGCCGGCTTCGCCGGTGATCGTGGTCACAAACGCGCCGTCGAACGGACGGTTCTGAGCCAGTTCATCGTTGACCCGAACATGCAGGTTGCCGTCCACCAACTCGACCCGCGTGTTGTTGGGGCCGCCGCTCGAGGGCACGATCACTTCGCCCGGGCCGTCGACCACCACGACCACGTCATTGCCATCGCCCCCACGATAGGTGATCCGTGCGGTCTCCCCCATGCCGGCGAAGTCCGTGGTCACAATCGCGTCCTCGGGAAGCCCTTGAAACGTGCCCGTGACCGGATCGGTGCCGTCGTTGCGGATGAGCACGAACGTGTCGTTGGACTGCGGGACGTAGCCGCCGCCAACGTGCAGTGCAAGGATGCCTGACACCGCAACGGTCCCGCTCACGTTCACTTGGTCGTAGCCCGTCCCCGGCATGGTGCCCCGGATGTCCACAGCGAACGTGGGCATGCCGTCGAAGACGAGGTCAGCCGTGTTCAGAACCCCGGGGCCTGCAACACCGGGCGCGAGCACGCTCAAGTCTCCGGAGTACACCGTCCCCGTCGTGCCTGTTCCGCCCAGCACCGCTCCGGGACCGACCCCGACCTCCGATACGACCACGCCGGTGACCAGCAGTGTGCCGTCCGTAACCGTTGTGCCACCCGCGCAGCTGTTGGCCGGTGAGGACAGGACCAACACGCCGCAGCCGGTCTTCACCAGAGAGTTGGCGCCGGACACCGGGCCGCTGAGCGTGAAGGTGTCTGCCCCACCCGAGTCGACGTCGAACGTGACCGCGCGGCTCAACGTCAGCGCCCCCGACACGGTGACGCCATCCCCTGCCGCCACTATCCTCAGGTCCGGCCCGGTGACATCGATGTCCGCCGCGTAGTTCCCCGGGGCCACGCGAATCGTGCCTGATCCGGCAACCACGGCCAGGGCTTCGACAAGCGTATCGAAGTAGAACGCGGCTTCGTGGGCGTGGTCGTCGTCCACGAACACATTGGTCACGCCATCGAGCGTTCTGCCGTCCGAAGCGGAGGCCGCCCCCGGCAAGACGTAGGCAGCGTCGCCGACGCCATCGTCATCGGCGTCCGACCAGCCGGGGGCCGTGGGGGTCCAGATATTGCCCCACGTACCGTCATCCCAACGGTTGTCGGCAGCCGCGCTGTCATCGCGGGCGTGGCCCTCGGTATTGCCGTTGAAGTCGTTGTGCCAGATCTCGCACACACTGGAGCCTGTTCCCAGCACCACGCCGTAGCGGTTCCCGGTGAACGTGTTGCGTTTGATTTCCGCCGACGTGGTGTTGACATAAAGCCCTGCCTGACTGCCCGTGCCCGTCGTGCCGCAGTGCGTCATGGTGCTGTCGGTCATCGAGAGAATGGCGCCGGGCTGGACGTCGACGTGGTAGTTGAGTCCCTGGTCCTGCCCGTTCAGCGCATCGATAAGGCAATCTTCACTGATGTTCAGCGTGGCCCCGGGTTCGACTGTGATCGAGACGTTCCGGGCCGCGTTGTAGATCGCGATATGCGAATCGTCCCAAATGGTCGTGCTGCCGCCGAGGAGGACGATGTCGTCGGTGAGAAGCAGTGTCCCCGAGATGACGTCGTACGATATGATCTCGACCGACGACGATGCGAACGCAAGCTGCTCGTCCAGCACGCTGGGAACGAAGTCAACGAAAACAGCCTCGGTCGGCCCCAGCGTACGGTATAGCTCCAGGTCAACCTGGATGACGCCGGGATCGCACGCCAAGGTGTCCAGAGACACCGAGAACAGCGTTGTGCCCTGGTACGGCTCGAATGGTCCGAGATCCACGTTGCCCTTCACTGCGGCAAAACCGGCGCCGCTTGCCGTCCGGGCACCGGCGTTGAACCCGCTGAAGTCGAGTTCCGGCACAGCGGAAATGCCGTTCACCACTGGCACCGGTCCGCCGCCGGGGACGCTCAACGTCACCTTCACGCCATAGCTGAACAGCCCCGCCGGCACGGGCTGGTCACCCGGAGTGCTCGGATCCGAGTCCAGGACGACATGCATCTGCAGTGGCGCACCCGCCATTGTGGTGTAGGTCGGGCTGTCAAGGTGGACGTTGATCGCTGCCTGCACGGCAGCAGACAGGAAGCACCACAGCAGCACCGTCAGCACTGCGCTTGTCCATTTCATTCGTTCCATGGTCGAAGGCCTCATTAACGGCGCCTGTTCTCCATGCTGAAAGAGGCAATCCATGCGTCGAGTTCATCGATGTCACCGGCCTCGGCGAGGGACCAGCCCGTGCTGTACGCCGAATAGGATGCGGCGCCAGTGACGGTGCTGTGAGAAGAAGACGGCGACACGGGACGTATCACGAGGCCGGAGGAAAGCCCCAAGCGAGACAGTGAGCTGGCGCCAAACAGGTTGGACCACAACCGGCCGCTGATGCCAAACGACAGTCCCGACGTGGAGTAGCTCCGGCCGCCGCGCCCGCCTCCCGGTGTCGGAAGCACATTCTGGTAGTTGGTCTGGAACGCGAGCTGATCCGCCGCATCGACGTCGCCGTCCGTGTCGATGTCCATCTGGCCGTTGAAGTCGGCGTCCCCGGAGCCCGTATCGAGAGACGTCCGGAAGTTGAACAGGTCCATGGCGTCGACATCGGTATCGCCGTCGACATCGCCGAAAAGACGGTGCGTTTCCATCGTGTAGTCTTCGGTCAGGGAATGGCCGGTGGGCCCGTTCACGTCATCCGCCAGGATGGTCGCGCGGTAGTAGCCATCCGGCAGTGACCCGCCGGGCAGGCCCGGGAACGTCCACGTCGCCAGGTGCGTCTGGCGACTGAAGTCCAGCAGCATCACCGCCGGGTCGATCGTCTCGCCGGTCGTCAGGTTTTCCAGGCGCAGGTCGCCGACATCCAGGTTGTCACCCACGTCCGAATCGAACTGGAACGCGATGCAGGTAAGCTGGGACCGGCCCGGGTCGCCGCTGTTGAGCTCGGCATCGACGATGTAGCCCGGAATGCAGATCTTCAGCGCCACGCCCTGAGACGTGCGGAGAATCAGTGCCACGAAGGAGCTGCCCCCGTAGTTGTCGGAGAGTGACGTGCCGAACGGAGTGTTGGCAAAGGTACCGATCACCGACGCGGTCTGGAACAGGACCAGGTCCACCGGCTCGGCGGGTGTGAATACACCGACGACCTCAAGTTCGGCGCCTTCTTCGATCGTCAGGACGCCGCTCACGCTGACCTGGTCGTGCTGCGTCCCGGCCGTCGGTCCGTTGACCTGGATGGCGCTCCGGCTGTCCGCACCAAGCGTCAGATTCCCGTTGACGGTCAGAGTACGGATGTCCGCGGGAGTGGCGCCGAGCTGCAGGTTGCCGAGAAGGACAACGGTCGCGTCGGACGCCGCGCCGGCAGAGATCGTGATGTTGCCGTCCACGGTGGTCAGGCCAGTGAAGGCAACGTCGTCGGTCGTGGTCACCGTGATGTCGCCGGGGCCGGTGATGACCGCGGTGATCACGTCCACCGTCGTATCGAGGACGATGCCATTTGCCGCCGTAGCGGTCAGCTCGGGTGCCCGGACCGTGCCGCCCGTGATCGAGCCGGTGGCCGTCACGGTCGCCGAACCGTCCTCGACGCTGACATCGGTCAGGGCAATGTCGCCCGCGGCATGGACGATCAGCTCGCCGGTTGCGAGTTGCGCACCCAGCGTGTCCACGTCGGCACCGACGTCGATCCCGGTGCCCGCCTGCAGCTCCCAGTGCGCCGCGGCGACCAGGATGTCGTCGCCGGTACGGTAGATGCGGCCGCCGGCAATCATCTCGACGACGCCCGTGCCCACGTCGATGTTCGCAGCGATCACGATGTCATCCGAGGCCATCAACTGGATGATGCCGTGCGCGTTCGCGGGCAGCGAATCGAGGTACAGCGTACCGTCCATGACCAGCACATCGATGCGTGCGCCGTATTCCTGGATGTCCAGGTGCGTGTCGCCGGAGACGATCAACTCGACGTCAGGCGGACGCGGCAGCTCCGCGCTGGACAGTGCCGCGAAAGACGCTTCCAGGCCCGGCCCGGGCTGGTCGTAGTTCACGGTGATCGTCTCGGCGGGCAGCATGAACCGGGCCGTGTAGGCGACCAGGTCGAGGGCCTCGTCCTCTTCCGGAACGCCTTGATCGTTCGGTTTCTGCAACTCGAAGATCCCGCCCGTTTCACTCTCAAGGATCAGCGTGCCCGAGGTGCGGAGCATTCCCGCCGCTTTGCCCGACTCCACGTAGTCCAGGTACAGGTCGCCGACGGCCGCCAGTTCGATGTTCATGTCGGCCAATGCAAGCACGCAGTCGGCGCGGATGTCGCCACCGGCTGCGACCAGGATCGTGCCTCTCTTCGCCGTGACGTACTCGAGCACGATGTCGTCCACTTCCCGGATCTCCACGTCACCCGTGCCGAGCACTTGCAGCCGGAGGGTGTCCACCTGAGTCCGGAGCGTAACCGGGCCGCCAGCCTCGATGTCGAGCACCTCAGCCTTCACTCCCGGTGCGGAGAAGTCGCGTGCGATGGTCACGCTGCCGGGCGTGATCAGCTCGATTCGGCCAACCGGCGCGCCCGTGCCCGACAGCAGGTCGCCGACGGTGAACGCCAGCGACCGCGGCGCCTCGACGTGAATGGTGCCGGTGGCCGTGAACTGGTAGTCGCCGGTTTCCACGTCCAACCCCGCAACGTGAATCACCCCGGTGCGTTCGTGGAGCGACAGGTCGCTCAGCGCGTCCTGGCCGTCGTGCGCAAGCGTGACGAAGCCGCTGTCCACACTGGCAACCAGCCCCGCACCGGTGAAGGCGGCGTCCGCGTTGAGCAGGTCGAGCATCTCCTGAACCGTGTTCGCGGCCGTGATGTCAACGGCGATCTCGACATCGCCCTTCTCGAGGGAGAAGCTGTTGGCATTGGCAACGGACTCGTCGAGCAGGAAGAACACGACCGCATCAGGCAGGACATCGTCCACGTTGACGTTGCGCCGAACGTCCTGCATGCCGGTTGCCGTGACGGTCACGGCCAGCTCTTCGGGCCCGGCACTGACGATACCGCCGGTCACGTACACGTTCTGGCCGGCAAACAGGGTGACTTCCTCGGTCGCGGTCAGTGTGTCGAAGGACAGCGAGCCGCCCGTCTCGAAGATGATGCGCTTGGCCGTGACATCACGCGAACCGGGCTCGAGCGGCAGCGACAGCGGCTTGCCGGACCGGTACTCCACCAACTCGGGGACGGCGTAGAACACGTCCAGTTCCAGGTAGCCGCCGGCCACCAGCGACACACCACTCGACACCTCCAGGGCGGTCCCCGACTCGGGCTTCACCAACTGCAGGTTGCCCTCGACGCTGGTCAGGCGGGCCGTGCCGCCTGTGCCCGTGGCGACGACTTTGCGGATCTCGAGGTACCCGTCCGCGGTGATGGTGACCGAGCCGGCGGGCGCCACGGCCGAGGTGACGAGCAGGCCCGGCACCTTCTCGCCGGCGCTGTCGACGTCATAGATCTCGATGTCGCCCGCAGGGGTCGTGACGACCAGCTCGTTGATCGATGTCTCCAGGCCGGTGAAACCAGTCTGCGCGTTGACGGTGAGCACGTCGGCCACGAGGTCCACGTCGGGATCATCCCCGAGCTCGGCCACCCGGCCGCCGGCGGTCAAGGTCACGTCGCCCTCGGAGCGGACGCCGGCTTCGGCGCCGGGGCCGGTCTCGGGCAGGTCGTCGTCGGACGCGTAGGTCATGCCTCCGCTGAGCCAGTCGATGAAGATGTCGCCGCCCGCGATAACGGTGACGTCGTTGTCGTCGTTGTTCGTGTGCAGCGTCACGTCCTCGAGCACCACGGCGCCGTTCGGGTGGTCGACGGTCAGGGCGCCGTCACGGACCGAGGCGGAGAGTGTGAGCGTGGCCGTGCCCAGGTCCGTGATGGACATGTCGCCCACCACGAACGAGGTCAGAGTGGCACGGTTCACCTGCGTGGCGAAGTTCATGCCCATCCAGGCTTCGACAGTCAACTCGTCGGCGACAAGCAGGCTGCCCAGCAAGGTGCTGGTGATGGCGCCCTGGGCTCGGAGCGTCAGGTCGCCCGCGGCGCCGCTGAGCACGCTGCCGAGGACCAGGTCGCTGGTCACACCGGGCCCGGGGGATTCCGCGGACAGCGAGACGCTGCCGGTCGCGCTGTGCGTTTCGACGTGGGACGCGGTGAGTGTGCCGATGGCCATGACCGTGATGTTGCCGTCCGCGGCGTCCGCAGTGAGGGTAACGGCGCAGAGGCTCGTCAGGCTGATATCGCCCGTCCCGGTCACGGCCGCGTCAATCGAGTCCACGTCCATGCGGGCCGCCGCGATCCCACTGAGGGCGCGGGCGTAGAACTCGGCGGCGGCGATGGTTCCGCCGGTGCCGTGGGAGATCGTTCCGGCCGGGGCGTACACTTCCACGCGGTCCGGGGCGCTGAGGAGTGAATCCACCAAGGTGACGGAGCCGCCCTGGTCGCCTGCGTGCAGGAGGATGTCCGCGTCCGGATTGGTCGCGGTCAGCTCGGCGTAGAAGGTGCCGTTGATCGAGCCGGACTCCGCGTCGCCCTGGCCGGCGCGCACGTCGATCAGGTCGCCGGCGGTCATGACGCCGTCGAGGGTGACGTCCGTATCCGACCGCGCGACGACTTCGTCCCGGGCAGTCACCCAACCGCTGAGCGTGAGGTTCGAGTTGGAGGCCAACTCGATGCGGCCTTCGGGTGCGAGGAGTCGCGCCGCGTCGCCGAGATTGAGGGTACCGCCGGCGCTCACGTTCACTTCGGTCGGGGACTGGAGCACGGCTTCCGCGGCGATGGTATCGAGCGGGTCGGTGCCCGTGGGCAGCAGGCCCTGGATGACCACGTCGCGGCCTGCGTCCAGGCTTAGGGCTCCGGTCTCGGCGGTCAATACGCCGCCGAGGGTTGCGTCGCGTCCGACCGCGATGCTCACCGCGCCGCCGGCGTGGACGGCATCCTCGGCGAACTCGCCGAAGCTCGCGGTCTCGTTGTTCGGAACGCGGCTGGCCACGAGCGTGGTCTGCGGCTCGACGATGGGCTCCGCGTCCCAGAGCGTGATGGTCTTTTCTTCAACGACCTTGACGTTGGTGTCGTAGGTCTCGTACCGCGGGCGCTTGCCGTAGAGGTCGTGCTCGTTGCTGACCCACTGGTAGCTCAGCGTCAGGCGCTTGTCGGTGATGTCGTGCCAATTCGAGTGCCAGCTCTCGCGGTAGTCGTGCTGCGTCTCCGTGACGGTGTCCCCCCACAGCTTGAAAGAGTGCATCTCCTTCATGTAATCACCAAGCCAACCGTCAATTGGGAAGAACCTCGTCCGTTCCTCCGAATGGCAGTACCAAAAGGCTGGATCGTTTGGATTGTCCGGGTCGTATGAGCACCAGTTCGTGGGATCCGGATCGTCTGGCACCTGGCCCTCGTACCATCCCGTCCCATCACGAAAGAAGTAAATCGAGGATGAGATAACGGGAGAGACTTGCCACGACCCCCTGTTCTGGTAGTCTATCCAATTCCAGAATTGCACATTCATGCCCGGGTCCAGTGTGATCGTCGAGATGTCCCCGAGATGTCCAAGAAAGAAGAAGGTAAGCCGCTCAAGGAACATCGTTGATGGCGACCATTGACCGTCACCACTGTAGTCAGGGGGAGTCGAGTGACCATCCCAGGAAAGGGGCCCCCACACCGTGTCCGTCCACCAAGGGTAGTAGTCTGCGGCACGCCCCCCGAGCGTCATGCCCCCTGTGTATACGCCGGCGACCACACCGTTGCGGGTGGCGTGGAGCGTGATGTCGTCGATGGAGGCGGTGTCGGGCCGGTAACCGGTCTGGACCCGGACGTTCGTGCCGTTGACGTCGGATACGCTGTTTTCCCAGTTGGTGCTTGTCTCCCAGTCCGGAATGCGGTCGCAGAGCACGCTTGCCTGGTCGCCGGCCAGGCGGCCGTCGGTGATGGAGTATTCGCGGAATCCGTCGCTGTAGTAGCTGACAGCCCAGCGGGCCGGGCTGTTGTCATAGTCATCCCATTTGTGGTAGGTGTCTACGAGGGCGGTTCGGTCCTGGGTGTAGAGAGCGGTCGCGTGGTCACGGTACTCGCCCACGAGCTCATCCCAGGCTTCGGGCTCGCCCTGGGAGACGACGCGGAGCACGTCCGCACTGGCGCCCTCGGGCATGCGGATGTACTTGTCGTTCCATCCCGCGACGTCGATGTAGTAGACGTTCAGCGGGGTCGAGGGCTCGAGCCAATCGGGCGACCACACCTGCGTGGTCGGGTTGCCGTCGATGGTCTGGTGCTTCTGGTGGTTCGAGGAGCTGAAATCGTAGAACGGCAGGTACCCGAGCGTCTTCAGCACGGCCATGCGCTGGTCGTCGGACAATTGCTGGAACGTCTTGTAGTCCGCGCTCCGGTAGTCGGAGGACGGCACGTCGCTGATGCCGAATGCGGCCCAGTCGATGACGGGCAGGTCCGGGTTGACCGTGTGCTGGTAGTCGGTGCTGTTGTAGTAGTCCACGCCCTCGACGAAGGTCTCGCGGAACTTCGCTCCGTCCGCGGCCGTCGGGCTGAAATACCCGTCCTGCGTCAGGGTCACGTCCATGGTGTAGAACACCGACCCGATCTTGACGTCCTCCATGCCGACCTGCTCGGTGACGGTGGTCTCGACCCAGTGAACTTCGGGAACCTGGATGCTGCCGACGGCGACCTGCTGGTACCCGGTGACGACGTAGATGGTCTGAGGCTCGGTCGTGACCTGCGGCCGGGGCCGCGGCTTCGTGCCGTCCTGCAACTCGGATTCGGACTCGACGGCGAAATCATCGCCCGCATTGATCCGCACGTCCACTCCGGCGTTGAGCGTGCCCGCGCCGGACACGTTGACGGCGCCGCCGGTCAGGTCGGCGCAGACGATAGCGCCGGATTCGAGCTGCGTGTTGTCCCACGCGGCGTCTACGCCCGCGTTGGCCTCGACGTTGCCGGCCGCGGAGACCGAGCCCTGCACGTCCACTTCCTCGACCGCGTTCAGGAGCACGCGCCCGGCCGTGCTGACCGCCCTGCCGTACACCCGGACGTTCCCGCCCATGAGGTGAACGAGATCGGGCGCCTGCACCAGGCCGGCGGCCAAAGCGCCGGACGCGGCTTGGACGAATGCCGTGGCCGTGGCCCGTATCCGGACGTCCGCACCCGCGTCATACGTCTTGACCGTTCCGCCCGCGAGCACGTTGACGTGCGCGCCCGTCAGAACAACGCTGGTCGCGGCATCCACGCGGCCGGTGACCGTGACCGCGCCTTCGGTCGACGTCGCGGTGACCTGGTCCGTGTTCGCCGTGAGCACGCCGCCCGCGAGGCCGACGCCGCCAACCGTGCCTTGGAGTGAAATGCCGTGCTGCGCCTCGAGCGTGATCCGGCCGCCGGCTCGGGTCCCCAACTCGCCGCCCGCCAGACGGACCGGATCGCCGCCCAGCACCGGGTCCGAGCCGTCCGGCAGGACCGCGCCGGCTTCGTCGACATACTGACCCGCCGCGTTGACGAGGAGGTAGTCATCGTCCATCAACCGGCCCTGGTCATCGACGAGATGTCCCTGTCCGTCGCTCAGCAGGACCAGCGGCGTGACGAGGACGGCCGCGCCGGACGTGTGCGTGCTGCCCCGGATGGCGAGCAGGCTGCCGGCCTGAACCAGCCCGTCGATGAAGACCTGGCCGGCGGAGGTCAAGTGCATTTCCGAGCCTGCGTCCACGGTCTGCGCCAATCCGAAGAACTGAAGATCGCCCCCGGTGGTCACCGTGAGCGTGCTCGGTTCGGTGGCCACGAGCGTGCCGTCGCCTGTGGCATCCGTCGTCAGGGCGCTCAACGGGTTCTGTGACAGAGTCCCGCCGACAGCGAGGGTGATGTGGTCCGTGGCCAGAATGCGGCCGCCGCGGCTCACGAGCGTGCCGTTCTCGTCCACGCCCAGGCCGCCGAAGGCCACGTCGCCGGTCACGTCCATCTCGACCGCGCCGCCAGCGAGCCAGGTGATGTCACCTTCGGCGTCGCGTTGCGCGCCGCCGTAGAGCGTGCCGACGATAACGGCGTCGCCGGCGGCGACATGCATCGTGGCATCGGCCGCGGACGCGAGCAGGAGCACGCCGGAGCCGACGGTCAACAGCCCGTCTGCGTCGATGGCTAGATCGCCCGAGCTGATCACGGCGCCCTGCTGCGAATACGTGCCGTCCGTTGGCCCCGTGGTCCGGCCGAAGGTGATGGCCCCATCTGAAACGAAGCGGAGCCGCTGTCCGACCGCGTCCGCCTGTAGCGTCTGGTCGTAAACCTGGATATCGGCGGCGTGGACCAGGAGCGAGCCGGCCACGCGGATATCACCGTGCAGCTCGGCCGTGCCGTCGATGTCGATGGTGACCTCGAAGTCGTCCGGGGCCGCGGTTGCCGAGGTGCTGCGCACCACACCCGCTATCTCGACGTTATGGCCCACGAACTCGACGAGCGCGCCGGTCTCGATCCAGCCGGACTCCTTCTCGACGACGAGATCGCCCGCGGTCGAGGCGAGGCGCACGAGCGCGAGGTCCACGCTGCCGGGACCGACAAGGCTGTTGATGGCCACGTCGTTGAGGCCCGTGATGATGATCTGTCCCTGGCCGCCGACGCTGCGGATCGAGCTGGTGCCGTGGGTGCGGATGCTCTCCGTGCCCGGCTGCACCTCCGTGCCCGCGTTGAGGATTACGTTACGCCGGGCTTCGAGGCTGCCGTT
>JGI10211J34971_10001751_pt1 | contig 17809 bp, 19 predicted proteins | sample Etolagsediment_FD_34971 | JGI IMG/M metagenome (IMG submission 34971) | reverse complement strand
AATCACCATGCATCTTGAGATCAGATACCTTTTTGTCTCCATCATAATATCCCGATAACAAAGCTTCAATCGTTGACACCTGATATAGGGTATCAGTGTTAGCCACTTTTGGATTTTCTCCGCCAAATACAGAAGATACCAATACAATAACAACCCATAGACTCATGTAGACTTTTTTCATTCTATGTCTCACCTTGCATTCATTTTTATTATAAATTATACTAAATAAATGTTATATTTATTATGATCTGTTTAATTTCATATTGGCTTGAATGATTGTAGAATTTTTGGATATTTACTTGTCTATTTTCTTTGTAGACTGATATTACACTAAAAAGTTAAACTATCTAGTGTAATATTAAAAAAGAGGATGAAGCTTTATGCTGATCTTTGTTTAGCTTCTTCTATCGCGAACAACACACCATCCCAAAACTTAATTCTAGCTCTAATTGCGTTGAGGGCAGCTTCTTCTGCTTCGGCTATTTTTACTTCATTGTCTTCGCATAGTAAGTCTAGCATTCGTAAAGACATCGGTCCATGGTGATCTCCGTCAAGTTCTATGTGGCGATCTAGATAATAATGAAAAACGCTTGCTTCTTCTCGTGATATTTTCATTTTATCAAGTAAGGCACGGAACATTTCAGGAATGATATGTTCTCTACCTAATGCAAATGCCGCAGCAATGACATGAGGCTTATCACTGTCTATAAAACTGAATGTTGTTTCCATAAACTCTTTGGCTGCAGAGGGAATGTCGATCGTTTTTAGCGCCATCTCCAACGAATCTGATGTGACCTTATCTATAAACGTACTAATGAGATCATTGCTCCCTTTTTTTACCTCTTCCATGGCCGACCTATAGAGATTGAAATGGCTTGTGTAGGTTGGTGTTCCATCTGCCAGAGGGATACCTTCATCTGATTCTTCCTCCAAGACTATGTCATTGATAAAACGCTGGACTTGGGCATCTCCATTGGGGAGCCATGGTGTGCTTGCTGGTGCAATTTGATTTTGCAAGTATTTTACAAGAGACATAAAATCCCAAACTGAGTAAATATGATGTTGCATAAAAATGGTTAAATCATCCATATCTGTGACGGCTGCATACACTGGGTGCATTGCAAGTTCTTTTCTGAGACGTTTTACATTTTCAAGTGGAAAAGTTGTCATAATTTATACCCTTTATTTTTAGCATGATTTTAACCAAAGCGGATTAAACGAAAATGAAAACGGATCATTTTAATGTCTCAAAGTGATGACTCTGCCAAAAAAGGCAACTTATTGTATACTCATATCACGATATTAACGATTAAGGTTTTCTATGAAAAAACACTCTTTATGGCTTTCTATTTTTTTACTCTTTTTACTCAATGCCTGCAGTGAACCTGGTCTTTCTGGGAACATGGTGAAAAAAGAGTACTTTACTGGTGGAAAGATACGTTCTGAATTTATTCTGGACGATAAAAGCGGTCAAAATGGCACACTTAAAAAATATGGTTATGAAGGGCATGTAAGCTCCATCGCTACGATACGAAATGGTGTACCCCATGGTTACGAGACAGGATACGATACCAAAGGCCGTATGCTATGGAAAACAACCTATGTCAATGGGATGAAAGAAGGTATGCAAGAAGCGTACTATCCAAACGGCGACGTGATGGTATCGTATACCTATAAAAATGGTATGAAAAATGGACCGGCACAAACATTCAATAAAGATGGGTCGGTCCATAAAAGAGTGCTATTTAAAAATGATAAAATTGTCAACTAACCCAACGATATGAGTCTTTTTCCCCAGTATATCCATATCGTTAATCCCAAACTAAAACACATTTATCTTTCCTTTGATAATGAGGGGAACCTCGTCATCAAATCGCCTAAAGTAACGCAACGAAAAATAGAACAACTTTTAATTAAAAAGGCTTCTTGGATCAATAGTGCGAGAGAAAAAATCCAGCAAAAAAAAGGAAAAACTTTAGATTTCTCTAAAGATTTGGTCTTATATTTTCTAGGAAACCCATACCCACTCACACTTGCACCCCATAGCAAAAAAAGGGTACAGATTGATTTTGATGGAGAAGGATTTACACTTTTTTACCATACCTATGATGAAAAACTTTTTCATCTACATGTGGATCGTTTCTATAAAAATGAAGCACAAAAGCACATTCCTTCTCATGTCCATCTTTGGGCAGAAAAAATGGCTCTTTCTCCCACAGAGATTCGCTTTCGAAAAACCAAACGGCAGTGGGGAAGTTGTAGTGGGAAAAATGTTTTGAATTTCAATACCATGATGATGAAACTTCCTCAAGATGTGATACAATACATCATTATTCATGAGCTCGCACATATCAGACACAAACATCATCAAAAAGATTTTTGGCAATTGGTTGAGCACTATTTACCCGACTACAAAACACAGATTACAGAACTGAAAAAATATACGACTTAAGGAGTCTTTTGTGGATACATTTTATCTTCTCGCTTTTATGCTTATCATCCTTATGGGGTCTATATTTGTTTACATCTACTACCTTAAAGAAAAAAAAGAACAGTTAGACAGTATCAAACGAGGATTTTGTCCTAAATGTCATCAAAAAAGTATCGAGCTTACAGACCAAAGATCAGCTGGATGCTCTGGCCCAAAACTACTCTCTTTTGAATGTTTTGAGTGTGGCTATGCCAATAGTTTTGCTGTAGAAAACAGTGATAGTTGTAGCACCGGTGGCTGCCGATAATCTTAGTGTGCTTGACACCTAAGTTTTTTCATGTTATAACACTGAACAAAAATCGTTATCTTACTCACTATAAAGGCATTTTATGAACTTCGGTACATCCTCTTTAGATTTCTCTATACTCCCTTACCATGAAGGTGTGAATCCTCCTGTAACCAAACCTAACCCTGGCTTCTTAACTGACATAGGTGAAGAAGGTATGCGTGCGCTGCTCGATAGATTTTATATGGGGCTACATGAAAGTCCTATCAAAGAGATATTTCCACCAAACAAAGATGCGATGAAGGCAGCGGGACAGATCTCTGCAGACTTTTTCATACAGATCTGTGGAGGCACACCCTATTTTAACCAAAACCGTGGCGCACCACAGATGAGAAAAAGACATGCTCCTTTTCCCATAACACCCCATGCAAGACTCCACTGGCTTGTCACATTTGAAGAAGCCCTCCAACCCATCATAACACAGCAATTAAGTTCAGACGAAAACATTCAGAGCTTCTGGAACTATCTTAATATCTTTTCACAATGGATGATCAATAAACAAAATTAAAATCTTTTTACCCGTCTATGACAATAGGGTGTTGAACCTTTGCGCTCATAATAGTCTTGATGGTACCCTTCTGCGGGGTAAAAAGGTGCTTTAGCCTTTATCTTTGTGGCGATGCTAAACCCTTTTTCTTCCAATACTTTTATCAATCTTTCAACCGTTTCACGTTCTTGCGCATTGTTTACAAATATAGCTGAAAGGTATTGACTTCCTATATCTGGTCCTTGGCCGTCTACTTGTGTAGGATCGTGTATCTCAAAAAATATTTTGGCTAATGTTTCATAGGAAACTATGGTAGGGTCATATACCACTTCAACGGTTTCTATATGTCCCGTATCTTTACGCACCACATCATAGTAGCCGGGATGCTTCAAGTGCCCTCCCATAAATCCAGAAGTCACTTCTTTTACCCCGTTAACCTTTTCAAGATAAAACTCTACTCCCCAAAAACATCCACCTGCAAAATAAGCTCTCTTTAATGCTGAAGGGGTGACGTTCTTTTGGTGAAAGTTCAAAGAGATAGAGTTCACACAGTGACGTGTATTTTTAACCGTATACCCCTCTCCTCTAAAGACATGCCCCATATGTGACCCACACGTCGCACAAACAATCTCTACACGTCTGCCATCTGCATCTGGCACTTCTTTAATGGCTCCAGGGATAGCCTCATCAAAGCTTGGCCACCCACAGTGAGAGTCAAATTTGTCTCCAGAATCATAGAGTGCTGCATCACAAACTTTACATCTATAGGTGCCCTCTTCTTTTGTGTGGACATATTTACCAGAAAAAGCGCGTTCTGTCCCCTTGTTTACAAGGACATGCTTTTCAAATTTTGTTAAATTGTTTAATTGCGTACTCCAAGGCTTCAACTCTGCTGCAAGAACCAATGTCATGCACATCATCAAGAGTGTAAATACTGTTTTTGGCATGGCTACCCTTTCATTTTAAAAAAGTATAGGAAAACAATGTGTAATTTTAATGCACTAGTCTCGGATCATCGCATATTTACCAGAACCTAAAAGGACGATAGCTATTGCGCTTAAAAGGTAAAACATCGGCACTTCAAGTGCCCAAGATCCATGTGCTCCAAGTTTTAGAAATACATCAAGCTTCGTTAAATAGATAGCTACTGCCATATTGAAAACAATCACAGCTGCCCAAATTCTACTTTTCCATCCTATGATCAAAAACAGAGGTGCGAGTATCTCTCCCACATACACCCCATAAGCTAACATTTCAGGTAAACCCTGAAGTTTCACCAAACCCTTAATATAAGTGATTCCATGTAAGGCTTTATCGATACCATGAAAAAGCATCATCCCACCAACCATCATACGTAATACGAGTTTTCCTATATGTTCTGACATACTAAATCCTTGTGTTTAAAAGTGTATTATTATAGCGAGTATCTTGAAGATTTATTTATTTCGGTAGGTTTTTTGATAAAAATGTATGGCCGGGAGAGGGGGATTCGAACCCCCGGAGGTATTACCCTCACCGGTTTTCAAGACCGGCACATTCGACCACTCTGACATCTCCCGACAATTTGAAGCATAGAATGTTATCTAAAGATAGATAAAATCTAGTTGACTTAATGGAGGAGCCACCCGGATTTGAACCGGGGATAGCAGCTTTGCAGGCTGCGGCCTTACCGCTTGGCGATGGCTCCATATTTCACAAACCATGAAATGAACTCTTTTATGCTAAAACATAAATAAGAAAAAAAAGACAAAGCATTAAAAAGAACACCCAAAAGANAAAATTCNCTGAGCCCTACGTTCAGTAAGTCATTGGTGTGCTATTTAATGCTTCGTCTTAAATGGTACCCGGAGCCGGACTTGAACCGGCACGGTCACAATGACCGGGGGATTTTAAGTCCCCTGTGTCTACCATTCCACCACCCGGGCATAATTGGTACCATTCATATCATTCATTTGTAAAAAATCTTCATGACATATCTAACTCTCCGTTGCAAAGCAACAGTTTTAGTGAGATAAATTAAAAAGTAGCTTTGCTGCTTTTTAAGAAGACTATTTTATGGAGCGGGCGAACGGGTTCGAACCGTCGACCCCAACCTTGGCAAGGTTATGCTCTACCACTGAGCTACGCCCGCAAATCCATACCTCTTTTAAGCGTTCACTTAAAATTGGAGTGCGATTATAGCCAAAAAACTTTTCAATGTAAAGAGAATTTAATTGCTTTTGGTCTGAAAAAAAGATTTTCTATGATTTTTTGAGTTTCATCTGCTATAATCCTTTACATAATTAAAATACAAATATAAAGGCTTTCTCATGAGAAGTGACGAAATAAAACAAGGCTTTAGTAGAGCGCCACACAGAAGTCTTCTGCGTGCAACTGGTGTAAAAGATGACGATTTTGAGAAACCATTTATCGGTGTGGCGAACTCATTTATAGAGATTATTCCAGGGCATTTTTTCCTCAATAAAGTAGCTGAAGTGATCAAAGAAGAGATCCGTGCAAATGACTGTGTGCCATTTGAATTTAACACCATTGGTGTGGATGACGGTATCGCTATGGGGCATGATGGGATGCTCTTCTCTCTTCCTAGCCGTGAGATCATCGCTAACTCTATAGAGACTGTGATGAATGCGCATAAACTTGATGCTATGATCGCTATTCCCAACTGTGATAAGATCGTTCCTGGTATGATCATGGGTGCCCTGCGTGTCGATGTGCCTACGGTATTTGTTTCAGGAGGTCCTATGGAAAAAGGATACACCAAAGATGGTACCCCTATAGACCTTGCTACAGCATTTGAAGCGGTAGGAAAACATGAAACCGGTGAGATCACAGATGAAGAACTGCTTGATATCGAGTGTAATGCTTGCCCAAGTGGGGGTTCTTGCTCTGGTATGTTTACAGCAAACTCTATGAATACCCTGATGGAAGCGATGGGCATTGCTTTACCTGGAAATGGTACGATCCTTGCATTGACTCCGGAGAGAACAGCATTGTATAAAAAAGCTGCCAGACGCATTTGTGAAATAGCAAAATCTGAAAAAAGTGAACGTGAAAAATACCGTATGCGAAATATTTTAAATGAAAATGCTGTACGTAATGCCTTTGCTGTTGACATGGCAATGGGAGGAAGCTCAAATACGGTACTTCATATGCTGGCCATAGCCAAAGAAGCCGAAGTAGACTTCAACCTTGAAGACATTAATGCCATTTCCAAACGTGTCTCTCACATCGCCAAAATCTCTCCATCACTTTCTACTGTACACATGGAAGACATCAACAAAGCTGGTGGGGTGAATGCGGTCATGCATGAAATGATGAAACGTGGCGATGACATTTTGCTCGACAACCTAGGGGTAACGGGTGAGACACTGTATGAAAAAGTCAAAGATGCAAAAATTCTCGATACAACTATCATTCATACGATAGACAACGCATACTCTGAAGTAGGAGGCTTGGCTATACTTTATGGTAATCTCGCAGAACAAGGTGCAGTCATTAAAACTGCTGGTATCACAGGAGACAGAGTCTTTACAGGTACGGCGGTATGTTTCAACTCTCAAGACGAAGCGATCGCAGGGATCCTCAATGGCGAGGTAAAAGCGGGGAATGTTGTAGTGATCCGTTATGAAGGTCCTCGTGGTGGTCCAGGTATGCAAGAGATGCTAAGTCCGACAAGCCTTATCATGGGTATGGGCCTGGGAGACAAAGTAGCATTAATCACAGATGGCAGATTTTCAGGTGCAACCCGAGGTGCAAGCATAGGGCATGTGAGTCCTGAAGCTGCAGAAGGTGGGCTTATTGGATTGCTTGAAAATGGTGATGAGATCCATATCGATGTAGATAATTACATCTTAGAAGCTAAACTGACCTTTGAGGAAATCGCAAAACGAAAAGATCATTTTGTGCCTATCGTCAAACCATTAAAAAGTAAATGGCTGAAACAATATAGAGCATTGGTTACCAATGCAAGTTCAGGCGCTATTCTGGAAGCGGAGTAAAAAAAGTATGGGGAGATAACTTCTCATACGTAAAATCTTTCTTATAAAGGCCGTCTTGCGCCTTTGTATCTATTGCTATAAAAACGCTTATCGAGACTTGTAATCACAACCTTCTTCTTTGCAGATGAAGCATGGATGAATTTATTGTCTCCAAGATAAATACCTACATGATTCACATACCCTTTACGTTTTTTAGACGTATCAAAGAAAACAAGGTCTCCCTTTTTGAGTTCGTTTCTTTTCACTTCTTTACCAAATTTTGATTGATGAAGAGAGGTGCGTGGTATGCTAATACCAATATTTTTATAAACATATTTTGTAAAACTGGAACAATCGTAGGTATTTTTATTGCCGCTTGCTCCCCATACATATTTTTTTCCCAGCTTTGTTTTTGCCAAAGAAATCATACGACGACTCTTTTCCTTGTCTTTTTCACTTTTACTTACAAAGATATCACTAAAAGAAAACCCTTTCTCTTTTTTTACCTGAGGTTTCTCTACGGCTATCGTATCTAATTTAGAAAGAGAAGCCATAAGCTTTTGATTGGACGCTTTTTTACTTTGCGGTACTTTTAAGAATTTTCCTATTTTAATCGCTTGGTTTTTTTGAAGACTATTGATTTTTCTTAAGTTTGCTACTGTTGTTTTATATCTATATGCGATACCTGAAAGCGTATCTCCCTTTTTTATCATATATTTTGATACCTGAGGAGTAGAAGCATAAGATTTTTCTGATAGCTTTAAAACTTTTCCTATCTTGATAGGTTCATTCTTTTTAAGCCCATTGGCTTTTCTTAACTTCGCTACTGTTGTCTTATGTCTATATGCGATACCTGAAAGTGTGTCTCCGCTTTTGATTACATATTTTTCTGATTTATTTACGCTCTTAACTGTTGAAGTATAATATTTTGTTGGCACTTTTAATGTTTTGCCTATCTTAATAGGTTGATTCTTATCAAGTTTGTTGGCACTTCTTAATTTTGAAACCGTTGTGTGGTATCTGTATGCAATACCTGAAAGGGTGTCTCCACTTTTGACTGTATAATTAATGGTATTATTTCCTGCGTGAATAGAAGCGTTGGCATGTACTGTAGCAAGTAGCAAGATAGACAATATTGCATATAAATTTTTCACTGAATTCCCTTATAAAAATCTAGATATAAGTATATGTCATAAATAACCATACCAAAATATACTGCAATTCTATCTATATAAAATTAATAAAAAATAAACCATTATATTAAATATTACTTAAACAGATATCACTCGATTCATATTGACACTACAAAACCTTGAGTTCTTTGACTATCTGATCGGCTACCCGAAAGGCATTTGCATAGATCGTCCACGTATAAGCTACAGAACCTCCTGTAGGCATAAAACTGGCATCGGCTACATAAAGGTTATGTACATCATGTGATCGGCAATATTTGTTCAAGACCGATGTTTTAGGATCATCTCCAAAACGACACCCTCCGGCAATAAGGTTTTGTGGAGGAGCAGAAGAGATAGAAGAATAAACATTTGTTGCTCCCATCTCTTCAAGTATCTTTTCACACTTTTTAGCGATGTACTTTCCTACTTTTACATCTTGTGGGTGTCCTTTTATGCGTAATTTACCTACAGGCATCCCAAACNTGTCTTTGTGTACAGGGTCCAATGAAACAAAGCAATCATCATTAGGAAGCCAATCATTAAAGACTTCAAAACGAATGTTTTTTTGTGTTGTAAAACGATCAACAAGCTGATCTCCTAATGCTTTACCCCACACCAGCTTGCCCTCTTTGTAAACATTTTTACGTGCCCGGCTAATGATATTTTGATGTTCAAACATAAATTCAACAGAACCCCCTTTAAATTTACCATACCACCAATGGTCCACAAAATACCAATCCAAAATAGAACGATTAATAAAGAGTCCTGTTGCCATCAAATCTTCAAACTTTATCTGTTTTAGTGTATGCTTATGGAGTTCCCCTTGCCCTGAACCTCCGCCAGAAAAGATAAGGTTTTTACCCAGTTCCCCACTACTATTTCCTAAGCCTTTTGGGTGATGCTTATTGGCTGAATTGAGTAAAAGTCTTGCACTTTCATGCGCTTGCGCAGCCACGACAAATATCTTTCCTTGAATCTTTTTTTCTTTACCCGTGATACTATCTACTGCTACGGCATAGGCGACTTCATCTTGTGTCTCTGTGTGCAAAGATTTCACATGGGTATTGCTCATCAAAGTAAGATTTCCTGTAGCCAGAGCGGGTGTTAAGAGTGCCTCTTTAGAACTACCTTTTGCGCCTGAACTGCATCCATAACTGCCACAAAAATTCGAATAATAACATGCATTCCGGCCAAGTTTATCTTTTGAGAGGACTGCTCTTGGTGTGACAAGAGGTGTAATATCAAGTGTTTTACAACTGTTGTCAAACAATTTTACCACTGCATTTTCTTTCGTAGGTGCTTGTGTAAAATTTTCTTTGCTTCGAGGGGGTTCAAAGCGATGCTTCTCTGCTTTCCCTGAAATACCTACCAACTCTTCTGCTAATGCATAATAAGGTTCCATATCATCATAAGAGATAGGCCAATCTACTACATTGGCTCCTTTGATCTCTCCATATTTACTTTTGAGTCTAAAATCATCCGGATGCATACGGTGCACCATGCCGGACATTAAATTAGATGATCCTCCTACCATATTCCCGTTCCAAAAACTCCAACCCGACTCATAGGTGGGAGTCGCTACCCAAGCTCCATCTACTTCTTCTTCTATGGTATGATACTCCTCCAATAAATGAGGGGTAACCATGTCTCTTCTGCTATAAGCCAATTCGTCTTTAGAAAACTCTTCTCGTTTAATAAGACGGCCCTTTTCTAAAATTGCGACTTTATAGCCTGCTTGACACAAAGTATATGCCACCGCCCCTCCACTCGCTCCTGAACCGACTATGACAACATCATACATAGTCATAGTCCAATATACCTTGTCTTTGGTCTGGGAAACCCGCCATAAGAAGAGAGAGCTTTCCACCCTGCCTCTTGAATATTCGTACCATAAATAGGATCACAAAATAATCCTTCCATACTCAAGGTCATGATGCGCGATAGCCAATTACGACCGTAATCTGTCTTCTCATACTCACGCAAAGCTTTTTCTTTCTCCTCAAACGAGAGAGAGACAAACTCTCCTTTTTCTCGTTTCTGCAACTCTTTTGCACCCTCCAGTATAAATGCTTTAATATCTTTATCAAAACTCCTATGCTGCATAGTCTCAAACAAAAACTGTGTAGCATGCATAGCTTTGGCCGAGGGGAGCTTACTGCCTTCAGGGAAAAGATGTTGCTTGTACGGCTGAGAGTGTCGGTTCTAGTTTTTGAAATGTTATTTCAAACGCACTGACTTCTTTTGCTTTTATCGCAGAAGAGAACCCTAAAATAGACCCCAGTATGAGAAATTTTCTTCTTTTCATTGTCTCTCTTTTTTTGTTTTGTCATCATAATGATATTGTGTGTACTTTAAGTGTAACTGACTTTTTATCTACTACCTCCTTAAAATATGATACGTAACCTGCCAAAAAGATAATGTTGAAATGTGTTACTCCTCTTTTAACAGTAGAGGTACAATACACAAACAGTACACAACTTCCTGCTATACTTCGATACTTTTTTGACACTATTTGCTTCATTTGGAGCCGGAAAATTTACTTTAAATCACCCGCTTGTAGGTGAAAAACAATAACATGAAGGAACAACTATGAAAAAACTAATGCTACTACTTGGGGTGATTGCTCTCACGTTCACACTTGCATCAGCGCAAGAGAAATGTACAACAAAAAAATGTGAAGAAAAAAAATGTGAAGCAGGCGAAAAAACCGGAAAAAAATGTGATACTGAAAAAAAATGTGAAGGTAAAAAGTGCGATAGCCAGGAAAAAGCACAAAAAAAAGCGCCTGCCAAGATGAAATGCGCCCCGGGGAAATGTGGATAATTGACCCATAGAAACACTTCTTTAAACTCCACTACCTTCAAATAGTGGCGTTTTATCTTTCTCTTATAAATCATTGTATATTATATTTATTATTAAAAAAGGATATCCATGCGTCACCTATTTATTTCCATTCTTATCGTACTCTCATTGACTGGCTGTGAAGATAAAGAAAAGCAGGCTAAACACGATGCTCAAGTTGCCCAGCAGGCCAAAGCGGAACTACTTGCAGAGTTAGAAGCCAAAAAAGTTCAAGAAAAAAAAGAAAATACCAAACTCAATGAAATGGGCATTAATGTAGATGAAGGCACCATTACCATAGATACGAATAAAACCAAAGACTTCTTTAATGACTTGGGTGCAAAGATGGATATACAAATGAAAAAAATCTCTGCAGATCTTGAAAAGGGTATTTTGGAAACAAAAGAAGCAGGGATGGAGATCAATGAGCAGCACATACATATTGATCTCAATAAAACAAATGAACTGCTTTTAGACTGGGGCAAAAAAATACAAGTTTTTGTAGAAGATTTTGATGAAGCCTCAAAGATGCTAGAGACAAACAGCACAAACACTACAAATAAAGGAATATAATGCAACCTATAGATATGAACTCAGATGAATTTCAGGCTGAACTGGAAAAAACATGGTCATTTGTCGACAAAGTCAACAACCAATTTGGTTTTGTTCTTAACCCTAATGAAGAGGTAAATGAAGGGGTGGCAATGGGTCTTGCGAGAAACAAGCTCATTTACGGAAAAAGATTTTGTCCTTGTTTTATGGTGATAGGCGAGACAAAAGAAGAACAAAAAGCTGCAGACAATCGGGTCTGTCCATGCAAACCTGCTTTAGAAAAAGAGATCCCTGAAGATGGTACGTGTCACTGCGGTATCTTCTGTACTCCGGAATACGCAAAGGCGCAAGCACAGCATGATGCTATAGAAGAAGTGGTACATCAGCATTCTGGTGGTCTTACAAAAGAACAAGCGGAGATTCTTCTTAAAGAAGAACAGCTTGACGGAGATGAACTTGAAGCCCTCATAGAAGCAAAAAATATAGGGATGATACACTTTACCCTTGTCGACACAAGAGAAGCCATGGAATTTGAAATGGCTCACATTGTAGGCACAGACGTACTTGTCCCTACTTCAGAATTCTACGCAAAAGTAGAAGAGAAGCTTGCGGGTAAAAAAGCTGAACCTATCGTCGTATATTGTCACTCAGGAAGCAGAAGCTACCAAGTACAGCACGCCATGAAAGGACTAGGTTTTGAACACGTATGTAACCTCAGGCCAGGCATCATCGGTTTCTCCGGAGAAATACAAAGAGGGTAATTTTACCAATATACTTAAGAACTTCCTCAATACAAGGAAGTTCAATCCCCTTCATACAAACTTATATATAAAATTACATTTATTAGCCGACGTCAGTTCTTTACGTTTTTTTCTTTTTGGTTACTTTTTTCTTTCTTTGTCGTAGTACAAAAAAGAAAAAGTGACAGAGGAAACTCAAGCCAATATAATTTAACAATAAAATAATTAGGGGAAATATTTAAAAGGGGATGAGGAGCCGAAACCCCTCAAGAAATAATCAACAAAGATTACTTAGCAAGTGCTGCTTTAGAAGCATCAGCTACTTTTGTAAAACTTTCAGGAGCATTCATCGCCATATCGGCAAGAATTTTTCTGTCAAGTTCGATATTTGCAAGTTTAAGACCATGCATAAACGTTGAATAGTTCATTCCATTTAATCTTGTAGCTGCATTGATACGAACGATCCAAAGTCTTCTGAAATCTCTCTTTTTTTGTCTTCTATCTCTGTAAGCATATACTAATGAACGCTCGAGTTGTTCTTTGGCTTTTCTGAAGTGTTTTCTTCTACCACTGTAGAATCCTCTAGCTTGTTTTAATAGTCTTTTATGACGTCTGTGTCTTACGACACCAGTTTTTACTCTCATGGTTTTCCTTTACCTTAGACTTGTGCTACAACGCTCAACAAACAAATACGACCAGTCGTATTTACCAACTGCTGAAGTTATGCTATAGTAGGTGTCAAACATTCTCTCTGTTTGAACTTGCCCCTAATCGGGGGAATTTATCTATTAGAAACGTTTATTGAACAAAGTCCAATTAGTTAATCATCTCTTTAATATTTTTAGCATCAACAGGGTCAACGTGCTTAGGACTTCTCATACTTCTGTGATGTTTACCATCCACTTTAGTAAGGATGTGACTTCTATACGCAGTTCCTCTTTTGATTTTGCCGCTTTTTTTCACTTTAAAACGCTTCACAGCGCCTTTAACACTTTTCATTTTTGGCATATGCTTACTCCCTTTAAAAATTTTTTATTGTCTAGCGCTACTTCCTTCAAATACGGCTAGCCGTATGCATAAACTCCGCATTAGCGTTAGGTATTTTGGGCTTAGCTCAAAATCCGTTCTATCAAATAAAATGGGACGGTATTATACCCAAAATATCTAAAAGATATATAAATCTATTCTGTACCGATATCTCTAACCCTATTTGTGCTAAAATCTATCTATCAAAAATGAGGGTGAAACTAGTGGACAAAGTAACCGAAATACTTTCTCAAAAAAAGAAACTTTTAACAGAGGTTTATTTTGATCTACAACTGCATTTTGAAGAAAAGTATGGAAAAGATGCGCTCGTCTTAATGGAAATAGGGACTTTTTTTGAAGTCTATGAGGTCAATAATGATGCACTCAAAGTAGGTAAAGCGAAAGAAATAGCCGAACTGCTTAACATCCAACTTACCCGTAAAAGCAAAGCCGTATTGGAAAATTCCATTTCCAACCCTCTTCTTGCTGGTGTACCTGCTGTCTCTTTGGACCGCTATCTTGCCAGACTGATAGCCACTAAAAAGTATACGATCATCGTCGTTAAACAAAAAGGCGAAATGCCTAATGTTAAACGCTATGTTTCCAACATCATCTCTCCTGGAACCAATTTTGAATACCTGAGCGAACCTTCTGAAAATAACATCGTCTCTCTGCTCATAGATGAAAATGCGGGTATCTTCTCTGTAGGGTACGCTGCCATCGATGTTAGTACCGGGAAAACCATCTGTAATGAAATACACTCCACCCGTGATGACAAAACCTATGCCCTCGATGAAGCGTTTAATCTTTTACAAACCTATACCACTTCAGAAGTCATCATCACGCTTGACAGCAAAGAAATAGACAAAGAGTGGATTGTACACTATTTGGAACTCGAGTCACTACACTACTCTCTCAACACCAAACGCTTTAAAATACAATTTCAAAACGATCTCTTTACCCGTGTCTTCAATATTAACTCTTTTCTCTCCAGTATCGAGTTTTTAGATCTTGAACGACACCCCTATACGACAGAATCTTTGTCTGTATTGATCGACTTCATCATAGAACATGATGAGAGTATTATAGAGAAGATGAACAAGCCACAGTTCCTAGGCAATAACCGCTATATGTACATCGGTAACAATGCCATGGAGCAACTCTCTATCATTTCTCGTGACCCTTCTGATATCACCCTGCTTGACCTCATAGACAAAACCTCTACTGCTTTTGGTAAACGGCTTCTCAAAGAGCGTTTACTTAATCCTATCTGCGACAAAGCATTACTTGAAAAACGCTATAGCCTTACGGAATTGTTACTGCCAAGCATTAACCGTTTTGAGACACATTTGAAGCAAATCTATGACCTTGAACGTATCACCCGACGCATCAAACTGCGTAAACTGCACCCTGTAGAACTTACGTATATTGCGATGTCACTGGAAGCCATTCTAAAGCTTCTTGAAGATGCCCAAGATAATGGTCTTGAGATCGATGACAACCTTTATGATGAAACCCAAGAAATGCTCAAAGTCTTGCATGACACTTTTGAACTGGATATCTGTGCTAGGTTCCGCATAGAACAGATCAATGACAACCTTTTTAAAGACGGTGTTTACCCTGCTATTGACAGCATTGTCAAGGGTCAGAAAAAAGAAGTAGCCAAAATGGAAGATGTCGCCACGCATGTAGAATCACTCTTTGAAAAAGATAAACTCTTTAGTGGCACAACCCAATATACTACTGTGAGTTATTTGGAAAGTGAAGGGTATTTTCTTAATCTTACCAAAAACCGATTTACACTGATAGAGAAATCACTTAAAGACTCTTTTGTCACCATTGACAAGGAGCATCACTTTTTTAAAGACTTTCACTATAAGTACTTAAAAAATGCCGTTAAAGTTCAGGCGCCTCTCTTTGAAGAGATCACAAGAAACTACGAGACATCTCAAATCAAACTTGTTTCACTTGTCAAACAACGATACATCGAGAGTCTTGATCTACTCGAAAATAGATTTTCACTGCTGCTTGACAAACTCATCGCCTTTATCGCGAATATCGATGTGGCTATCTCTAATGCCAAGTGCACCAAAACGATGAACCTTTCTCGTCCGATCATAGAAGAGGGTAATTTTTATGAAGCAACTGCACTGCGACACCCGATTATAGAATCAAATGATGAAAGGGGGATTTATGTACCTAATGATGTTTTTTTGGGAACAAATAATGGTACAACGCACAATCACATCACCCTCAATGCCAGTGACGGAGAAGATGTTTTAGGTACACTACTCTATGGCATCAACTCTTCAGGAAAATCCTCTTTAATGAAAAGTATAGGCCTTTCAGTCGTCCTAGCCCAAGCAGGTTTTTTTGTGCCTGCAGTAGAACTTCGTTTTGGCCTCTACGACAAACTTTTTACCCGTATTGTTTCCCAAGACAACCTTTATAAGGGTCTGTCAACCTTTGCAGTAGAGATGATGGAGCTCAAAAATATCTTTAACCGTGCCAATGAACGTTCTCTAGTCTTAGGTGACGAGATAAGTCAAGGGACAGAAACAGAATCTGCTCTTGCTATCGTTTCAAGTGCTATTTTAAAGCTTATCTCGCTGAGATCAACCTTTATCTTTGCTACGCACTTACACCAGCTAGGAAACATTCCTCAGCTACAAAGCCTAAAACATCTTATCTTCTTGCATTTGGGTATCAAGTACGATGAAAATAATGATACTCTCATCTATAATCGCGTCTTGCAACTAGGCATGGGAGACAGCCTGTACGGTCTCGAGTTTGCAAAGTCACTACATATGGACAGTGAATTTCTTCAAATGGCACAAACCATACGAGAAAACCTAAACCATGGGGAAAGTGATATTAAAAAACTACGCAGACAAAAAAGCAGTAAATATAATAAAGATCTTTACTTAAGCAAATGTGCCTTGTGTGAAGAGAGTGTAGAAGATGTGCACCATATAGCCGAGCAAAAACATGCAAATCAAGAAGGCCATATAGACCATTTTCACAAAAACCATAAATACAATCTCATCCCTCTATGCAAAAAGCATCATACCCTCGTACATGAAGGAAAGATTACCATCGCAGGATTTGTCATGACGGATGAGGGATTAAAACTGCATTATGACGTCAAAGAAGATTAAATTGTATAAAATAGGTTAAGCGTTTATGAGGTTTTGACAGCTATTTAATGCTTTACGATTAGTACAGCTTTTAAATCTCTGTCGGAAGATTAGGTGCGATAAACCTATTTTTTTTGAGGTGTCACGTACATGTTGATGTAGCGTCCTTCTTGTGAAGGTTTGCTCTCTAAGTTTCCTATATCTTCAAGCATAGGCCAAACGCGGTTAAGCACATCTACTCCCCATTCTGGGTTTGCCATTTCACGTCCCCTAAGGAATACACGGAGTTTTACATGCTTTCCTTTTTCTAAGAACTCTCTGGCATGTTTTACTTTATAGTTGATATCATTTTCAGCAATTTTACAAGAAAACTTCACTTCTTTTACATCGATAATCTTCTGGTTTTTTCTTGCTTCTTTTTTCTTCTTTTCAAGTTCGTACTTATGTTTTCCGTAATCCATTATTTTAGCAACAGGAGGTTTTGCATCCGGTGACATGAGAACAAGGTCCAACCCTTTTTCTTCTGCAATTTTCATCGCTTCATCTTTAGAAATGATGCCAAACTGCTCACCATCATCACCTAAAACTCTAAGCTCATTAATCCTGATATCATCATTCATGATGGTATCATCAGCTTTTTTTCTACCTCTGTTTCTATCGTGTTGTTTACTCAAATTTTACCTTCTTGAAGTTGTTGTGTTAATTTTACCATAAATTCGTCTTGTGTAAGATTATACTGTTCTTTGGCTCTTCTGTCACGAATAGCAACTGTTTTGTTAGCCACTTCTTCATCACCAATGATCACTACATACGGCACACGCTGTTTTTCTGCGTTACGTACACGTTTGTTCAGTGAATCATTTTTATCATAGACTTCTGCATCCATACCCTCTTGAACCAATCTTTTCTTAAGCGCATAGGCACACTCTGTATGCGTATCAGCGATAGGTACAAATATCACCTGTACAGGAGCTAAAAAGAAAGGGAATTCTCCAGCATAATGTTCAGTAAGAATACCAATAAAACGTTCAAAGGATCCCAAAATAGCCCTATGGATCATGACTGGTTGTTTACGTGTATTGTCGTCTGCAACATAT
>JGI10211J34971_10001750_pt1 | contig 17813 bp, 16 predicted proteins | sample Etolagsediment_FD_34971 | JGI IMG/M metagenome (IMG submission 34971) | reverse complement strand
TTTGATGCCCCCAGAGTGGAGCGGAGCTTCCCGAAGATGGAATCTGCGGTACTGATCTGCGCCTGACGAGTCTTCTCATCCTCTTCCCGCTTCACTCGTTCCGAGTCTTTGGTCGCCTCGTCGGTCGTCTTCGCGACTTCCTTCACTTGTTCTTTGGCGACTTCTGCGAAACTCTTGGTCTGCTCTGCCTTTTTCTCTGTTGCTTTTTTGCTCCGCTCTTCCTGCTTCTGGAGTCGCTTCGCTTCGTTCTCTGCGATCTCTTGCTCGTAGGCTTCGATGAGTGGAGAAGTCTTCTTGATCGCAGCCTCGGTCAGCTTGGGGCCTTCGGTTGTCACGGCCTCAAACCCATCGAGCAATCCTGTAAATTCGAAGTTGAACCCATCCCCGGCAAGCCAGGACTTCACTGCGGCGAGAAAGTCTGAGAGGTTCGCTCCAATGTTGGAGAGGATTGTCATTTGAGCGTTTGCCATGTCCGTGAGAATTCCGACCCAGTTCTCCGCCATCCAGCTCCCCATCTCGACGACATTGAGGCCAAAAGTCTTGATTCTCTCCCATCCGTTTTGCGCAGCGAGGGAGATATTCTCCATCGCGATCCCCCAGATTGGCCCCATATTCCGAGCAGCAAACCCGACAAGCTCCCCTGTTTCCGCAATCGCAGGACCAAAGGACTCCGAGAAAGCCCCGACAAGCTCTGTCACTCCCTCGAGGATTGGATTCACAGCAGGGAGAAACGCGAGGCCCATCTCAGCGAAGGCCGTCTTTGCGTTGCCTGTCAATGTGGAGAGCTTCCCAGATGTCGTCTCCGAGAGCTGGGCCATTCCTCCAGAGAATTTCCCGCCTTCGCTGGTCATCTGCTCGAAGGCTGCGGTCAGGTGATCTGCTGTGATCTGTCCCTCGCTCGCGAGCTTCTTGATCTCGGACTCCGAGACTCCAAACTCAGACGCGAGCGCCTGAACAATGGGGATTCCTCGACCCATCAACTGATTGAGATCCTCTGCGTAGAGGGTCCCCGCAACTTGAGCCTTTCCATAGAGCTCTGAGAGTTCCCCGATTGGAGTCCCCGTCAGAGCTGCGATGTCCCCAATTGACTTCAGGCGATCAATCGTCTGATCGGCAGGGACTCCAAAGGCGACTAGCTGTTGAGCAGCGTCTGCGATCTCGAGCTGCTCGAAGGGAGTCGCTGCTGCGAATTCGTTGATCTCTCCAAGGAGATTCTTCGCTGCTTCCGTACTTCCCAGCAGGACTCGCAGTTTTGTCTCAGTGACCTCTGCGTCTGCTCCCATTTTGAGGATTGCCCCTGCCCCTGCAACAACTCCAAGTCCTCCCAGAGCTCCAAGGAATTTCCCCGCCATTCCGGAAGCTCCGCGGAGGCTTCCTCCAGCCCGTTGGGCTTCCTTGGTCACACTCTGGAGCTCTCGGGAGTCGATCCCGTCGAGGTTGCGATCGAGCCCCTGAGCCTGTCTCGCGGCTTCGAGGAAGTCCCCATCGAGACGGGTCGCGAGCCCCTGGACCTCTTTGAGGCCTCGCTGGGTGAATTGGACGTAGGCTTCTGCGAGTTCAAACGCCACGGGATGTTCTCTTCTGTCTTCTGGCCCAGGATTTGGCCTGGTCTTCGTTCAGACGGAGGCGCCCATCCTCAGGGCAATAAGCCCCGCAAAGGATGAAAGCTTGGTAGGGGGTCAATTCTCCGACTTGGTCCGGTGTGTAGTGATATTTCTCCGTCAGGATTCGGAGGACTTGAGCCCAGGGGAATCGTCTCCTTGGTTTTGTGTCGTCTGGCTCGTCTCCGAGCCAGATGAGTTTCCCAGCTCTGCCTCCATCTCCACTTCATCCCGGATTGTGGTGAGCTCTGAGAGTCGATGACTCCCGAAGGCCTCGATCAGATCGAGAGCCCTCTGGACTCCTTCCCCAGGGGTCAATGTGAATTGCTTTCCCCCATTGGGAGTTTTGTACCGAATCTCAAGCCCATCCTTCGGAGCTCCAAAGAAGGGAGACGAATCCCGCAGAGCTCGCCAAAGCCAGTACGCGATCCCGTGAAGAGAATTGTCGAAGTCTGTCTCATCGGCCAGAGTCACGAATCGGGGCTTCGATGCCTGCTGGATCGCCGTCTCCTCCAGAGACTTCCTGATCCTCGCAGGGACCGTCGATGGGAGATTCAGAATTGCCTCAATGGGACTTGAGCCCAGGCTGAGAATATACTGCTCCTTTTCGGCGTGATCGTGGAGAACCCCCGTCTGTAGGGTGAACGAAGTCCCGCAGATCTCCTTGTAGATCTGCTTTCGGGAAACGACATTAGAGAGGCCTTCAGACATTGAAAGGGGTTCCGATCAAGCGAGGAGATCTGCGGGAGAGATTACGCAGACAGAGCAGGGACATTCCCGTTAGAGGTCACAGCTCCGTTGAACATATAGTTGTATTCCTGAGAGACCTCTCCGCCCTCATCAATGTCGACGGTCAATTCCCCCATACCAGTGATGACGATGGTCCCCGAGTAGTAATTAGATCCACTGTCGTCGATGTGGAGCTTCGCAGCATAGGATCCCCCGAGGATGATGGGATCCGGATTTGACTGTCCATCCTGCTGGATGACCGTGATCTTGCCCCCAGCAGACCGAGTCCCAACAACGGTCCCCTTCCATCCTCCCGTCGAGCTGGTCGCGCGCTGGGCCGAAGTGATCGCGGGGGCGATGCTCCACTGTGAGACGTTTGCGAGGTCCGTATCTGCCCCGCCATATTGTACGGAACCTGATGAGCCTGAGAGATGAGCCATTTCATCCTGCTTTCATTGTCAGAGTAAGAGACCAGAGCCAGACAAGATTCGACTCCTGCTCATAATTAGAATCTTCGATTCGGATGTTCGAGACCTTGAGACTGTCTCCGATCCATTCCCCTTTGGAAGTTCTGAGCTCCGCCTCGAATGCGTTCTTGATCACTCGAGCAGAAGGCCAGTCTTCCGCGTGGATCTCGAAAGTCATCACGGCAGATCGAGATTCTCCGGAAGAGGTTCGCAGTCCTGGAGAGTCGGAGACTTCGAAAGTCACGAAGGGCAGAGGGGCCTCCTCATCCTGTTCAGTGACGAGGACCAGTTTCTCTGGAGCGAGGACGTCGGTCAGGTTGGAGCGTTCTGCCCACCAGGTTTTGAAGACTTCTTCGATCATGCCCGTCCCCCTGTCGCCATGAGTTTCCCAATGAGGGTCCGATGTTTTTTCAGAGTGGAGATGATCCAGGGACGTTTCGCGATGCGAGACGTCCCAAGCTCGAGGTAGTACATATAGATTGCGTTCGCAGTGACTCCCACTCTCGCGGTCAGACCATCAAACTCTCGGACGATGCCTCTCTGGCCGAAGCCCGTTCTCTTGCGGGGAGGTTCTCCTGGGAGCGAAGCTCTGTTTTGAATCTTCGGAGCTCGAGGGGTTTTCTGAGTGGGTTTGGAGAGTCCGAGCTTCTTTGCGTAGGAGTTGACCCTCTTCTTCACTGCTTTCCGGACCGCGGAAAGAGCTCGAGAGACAATCCCCTTTTTCTTCTTTGGCTTTTTCGATTTCTTCTTCAGTCGTCGAGGAGACGGTCCCGCAGTATTGACAACGAGTTTCAATTGGGAGTGATAGAATTGAACCCCCCGCTTGAGGCCTCTTTCCGCTCGAGTCTGGAGCAGTTGATCAAAACCCCCGAGATTGCTCTTGATCCGTACACTCATGATCACCATTCCTCCACAAGAATGGTGAACATCTCCGCAAGGCTTCCCTCATTGGAAGTCCCCAGAACTCGATAGACCTGATCGGTCGTCTCATCGACGATTCGCTTCCCAGTTGTGATCTCGCGAGCAGTCTCCAGATAAATCTCGAAGGAGGCCTCAAGCTCCTGCTTCTTGTTGTTTCGAGTGTCTTCCTTCTGGAGCCTCTGGATATGAGCGGGGATCCCGGTTGCCTCGTCAGACCAGCTTCGAGACTGGAACCCGCTCCCCTCGGTCGTGAAGGCTGCGACTTCGACCTTGATTGTTGTGGACATCAATCCCAGAGACAGATCTCGACAGACAGCTCGCTGACTTTTGGTGAGTCTCTCAAAAGCCCCAGAGAGAACGACGAAGGAAGTCCCTCCGACCGTGATCGTATCTCCGACTCGGGCCTTGTTGGCTTCGGTCGTCGTGAAGTGGATTGGGACGTCCGTCAGCTTGTATTGCCCCTGACTCGCTGCGACTTCTCGAGACGTGAGAGATCGACGAAACAGGAACGGCAGAGAGACAGGATCACCCCCTTCCCTGCGGGTCAATTGCCCCGATTCGCCCCCATCAATGAGGGCAAGATCTGTTGAAAGATCCATGACCATCAGGAGGAGCCCCGAGATTGAACCTCAAAGAATCGATCTTGACCAGATTGAGGATCTTCTTCCACCAATCGCTGGCTGCACCAATCGACGGTCGACTGGAGTTGGTCCAGGTACTGCTGCCAGCTAAAGGACTGACCCCCGACCGAATAAGTCGGCTTGGGGGTCAGAGTGATTTCTGCAATCAGGGCCAGAGTCTGGGCCTTGATCGTCTTGTATCGAGTGACGTCAGTTGTCATTCCACTTTCAGTTCAGCATCTTCAGACAGGCCTTTGCAGGCTTTCCGGAAGGCTTCCTTTGCCTTTTCTGGATCTGTCTCGGTCGTCTGGAACGGGAGACCTCCCAAAGCAGGGCAGAAGACCGAAAGCTCTTTCGCAGGAGCGGCCTTCTTCGCGGGAGCGGCCTTCTTCGTGGGAGCAGGCTTTTCCGTTGGTTCTGTTGGTTCCGTTGGTTCTGCGGGCATGGATCAGGGCTCAGGAAAGGAGTGAAAGGGGAAAAGAGAGGAGGGACGAAGCCCTCCCCATTCTCATCATCTCAGTTGCTTAGCTTGGGACGAGTGGGATCGTGTACCACTGGCCCGCAGCGCTCGCGATGAAGATCGCAGGGATTGCTCCCGAGGCCAGGCTCATTGCAGCGCTCGCAGAGAGTGCGTTGATCACTCCCCCAGACTGAGGATAGACCTTGAGGACCCCTGCAGTCACTCCCTTGATGATGACCTGGGTCCCGACTGTCGCAACGGGAAGTTGAACTCCCTTCGTTCCATCTGCTCCTGTCACGACATTGAAGCCCCGACTCAAGGCAGCAGCGTCTCCAATCACACTCCCCGCAGCAGTGACGGCAGCGACTGGCAGCAGTCCAGCAGGAACCCGAGGGGCTGCGGTGACCATCGCTCCGTCTGCGACTGTCTCCAGAGGAATTCCGACCACTTCCCCAGCTCCGTCCTTGAAGACTTCGCCATTCGCTCCCACGGTCAGAGAACATTCCAGTGTGTTGATCGCTTCCCCTGCGAGGAATTCGATCGTCCCTCCGGTGTTCAACAGCTTGACCGTTCCTGGTCCTGCCGCAGTCGTTGTGGCTAAGAGAGGTCCAATCAATTCGTGACCTGGAGTGGCTGCGGTCGCAGCAGTATAAACTCCACCAGTTAAAGCGATCATTGTCCCCTTTGCATAGGCTGCATCGAGAGTGACAGTGATCTGAGAGAGGTCCTGAGCGTTCATATTGGTTGATCCTTGAGGGGTCCGGAATGATCAGAAAAGGCCTGGGGGGATCCCCTGAAACTAGTTCTTGTTGCGGACGGCATAGCGAGGATTGATCACGGCAGCGACTCCCCGCTCGGAAGCCTTGAATTCTGCCACGATGTCCCGCTCGAAACTCAGATAGGAATTCTGAGGGGCCTGAGTCGTCGTCAGAGGGAAGACTTCCATATAGGCGAAGGCCTTCTTGAAGTCGGCCAGGATCGAGTATTCCTTCGAGTTGCTCGCAGAGACAGAGAGCTCGCTCTGCAATCGCTGGTACATGATCTGAGATCGGTGGACACCGTAGGCCCCCTGGACAGGGTTCGAGCTCAGCGTCTCGATACTGTTCGCAGAGTGTCGGATCTCCGTCGCGTTGACGATCCGCTGAGCGGTTCGGTACTTGAAGGAAGTGGTCACCAGATCCATTGCCCCGATCATGATGGGCTCAGACGTGTCTGGGTCGACCATCGCAGCGAAGAGAAGCTCTGCGTTCTCAATGTCACTCCAATCGACCAAGGGGTTCGAGTGATCATTGATCCACGGAGTAGAGGTCTGATAGGTGTCCGAAGAGACCCCCTTCCGCTTGTAGTTGTTGGTCGCTCCGATCGCGAGATCGCAAAGACGTTTCTCTTTGTTGACTCCCAGCCATTCCCCAATGGCAGCAGCTCTACGGAGGATCAGTCCTGTCCGGTCTGCGAAGACTGCCTCTCGAGTCAGACTGACGATGTTCCCCTTCTTGATGGTGGCAGGTGTCTCGACGTAGTCCTCTCCGAAAGTGTCTCGGGGATACTGAGCCCCCTCATTGACGGTCTCAGCCTGGTCTCCCAGATGCCCAAGTCCTGGGATCTTCTCCCCATCGAGGAAGTTGGTCGGGATGGTGGGAATCAGGGATGTGAACACATTAGAGGGGTTGTTGTAGCCCTCCATGATGCGACTGTAGATGATCTGCCCCGTGATATTCGAAAACAAAGTTGTGTCAACATCGGCTTCCATCGCAGGGGTTGTCCCGTAGCGTGGATCCATATATCGGAGGGCTTCGCGTCCATCCGGGACCAGGTGCTCAAAGAGATCTCGGATCGAGAAGTCGTCCGACTTCAGCCCCCCGGGTTCCCCGTTGCGGCCTCGCTCCAGAGCTTGCTCCAGGCATTCCATCACGACAGTTCGTCCTTCTGTTTCAGCCAGAAGAGCCAATTCTTTTCCGTTCAAAATCATTTTCATCAATCCCAAAAAGGGGGAGGTTGTCAGCAGGAAGCTGGGAGGGACATCCTCTCAGCAGATTATCGGCGGCGGAGTTTCTGGACGAAGTTCTCAACGGTCAGGCCTGAGCCCCCCGTCGACTCCGTAGCAGTGACAGGCTTGACCGCGGAACCTCTTGCGGGCTTCGCAGTCTCGAGACGGTCCTGGATGAAGGAGGTCCTGTCTTCTTTGGCCTCCATTGCGAAGAGAGCCTTCTTGAAAGGCTCAGTCACCAGATCCGCAGGGACTTTGAGCTCTTCGAGCTCTGCGAGAATTGCGTCTTCGAATTCTCGAGCTTTCTTTTCAGCCCGCAGAGCTTCGAGCTCCTCCTTCTCGCTGGTCTGATTCCCTTCCTGCTCAAGAGCAGTCAGCAAGTCCGGTCGATTGGTTCGGATGTCTTCGAGGGTCAGGTCTTCGAATTTCATGTCTGATTCTTCTCCAGGCTCCTCATCGGAGCTCTCGGGTGAAAATGCGTTGAGCTCTGCGACGAGATCCGTCGCAATCGTCAGGATGGAGGCTTTCGCCTGGTCAACGGTGAGACTCTCGTCCCAAGTGGCTTCGTAGATCAGATCTCGAGCAGCGTCGACGATCTTCCGGAGGGCTTTCTTCTCTTCATCGCCCTCGATCTTTTCGTCGATGACTCCTTCGAAGAATCCGCTCGTTGTTGCAGGATCTGCGACGAGATCTGCAGAGCGGACCCCTGCGATCGCTTCAACGATCTGCTTCCCGTTCTTCCTGGAGACGTGAAGATTCGCGTTGTGTGAGAATCCGAGAGCGGCGGGATTGTGCTCTGCATCCCAGACGATTTGATCCGCGGCGGAGTGTTTCGGGTTGAAGTGGAAGTCTCCGTAAATTCCAGAGCCTTCGACAAAGCGAGCGGACCGGATCACTCCAATCCGATCATGAACCGATCGGGGATCGGAAGGCTTTTGGGGATGGTCAATGTTGACCTTCACTCCCTCATAGTGGGGGACCGCGGCCCGCAGCGCTTCCGGGGTATAAGTGCGGTTGTTCCGAGACTCGAACCCGATGAGCTTGACTCCGGGGATGATGCTCTTCTCGACGTCAGGCTTCAGGCCCTCGGAGAAAGCTTCGACAATTTGCTCGGAGATGTTTTCTTGTGTCACGGAAAAAGCCCGGCAGGAAGTCCTTGATTATGGGTCTTCCTGCCGGGCTTTTTGGGCCTTTTTGGCAGCGATGATTCTGAAACGGTAGTGATCTGGGAGCGGTTGTCAAGACCAGTCAGAAAAGAGCTCCAGACTCATCCTCTGGGATGTCCAGAGTATTAAGCTCCTCGAAGACCCCCGATCTCATGATCCCCGTCGATTTGTGGATCTCCTGGACCTCTTTCGCGAAATTCCCTGAGGGGGATCCGGGCTGCAATTCGAATCGAGTGATCTGGAAGTCCAGAGCAGACCGGACGTAGGGATCCCCAATGATCAAAGTCCAGTTCCCCAGATGATCCATCTCGCAGATCGTGCCATCATAGGTGAATCTGAGGAGCTTCATGGGAGGAGATCTCCTCGCAACAGACCGACAACAAAGTCGAAGAATTCCGGGTCTCGCTGAGCGAAGCCCACCGGATCATCGTAGAGCAGCTCAAGACCCATTGACAGGACTTCCGAGGCCCCCTCATATCTCTTTCCTGTATAGAAGGCCCTCCCCTTAGCCTGGGCCTTATTCAGCCCAAGAAGTCTCCCAAGGAAGGCTCTCGCGAATTTGTCCTCCCTCCCGAGCTCCCAGTCTTTATATCGATCTGTCCCAAGGACATCATTCAGGACTTGAAGAGCTTCTCCTTTGGTGCGATGCTGGAGGAATCCTGAGACCAGCTCATGGACTTCCCCATATTCCTCGAGCGAGTGACCAATCTCATGAGCAACAACGGAGGGACTGCTCCCTTCTGCGATCATGAGGATCTTTCGGCGAGTGGAATAGAAGCTCCGGAGTCCTTCCTTCTCGGGAAGCTGGGCGATCGCGAGGAAGAGCTTCCCCTTCCCGTCTCCATGCCTCCCGCTTGCTGCATGCTTCCGGGACGTGATGGATTCCACGAAGTTCCGGCCTTCCTCCCAGGAGGATCGGACTCCGGGGAAGGCCTTCTTCGCAGGAGCCCCTTCGATCCGGATGGGGTCCTTGACCCGGAGCAGGGGGAGGACCCTCTCCCGCTGGAGCTCCCGCTCTCTGCGAGCCTTGAGGACTTCCGCCTTGATTCGGATCCACTTTGCGTCGAGCTCTTTTTTCTCTGCGGAGGTCAAGGTCCCTCCGTTCGCTCGCTTTGCGTCCAGGATGGAGACCCGCTCTGCCAGTTTCTGATATCGGACCCGGTCGAATTTCTTCTCTGAGGGCTTCAGACGTCCCGCCTCGATGACCTTCTTCCGTAGCTCTTTGGCCTGTTTCTTATTCGCCCCCATGACCTGACGGACCCGCTCAATCCGCTCCTGAGTGATCGGATGAGAGATCTCTTCCGCTGGGTCCTGGAGCTTGAGAACTCGCTTTGTCCGTCGAAGATCCGGGTCCTCGAAGCCTGTCGCTGAGATCTGCTGGATCATCTGCTTCCGAGCCTCGATCTTCCGAGAGAGGAGTCCTTTCCTGAGGAGAGCGTCCTTCTCAGTCTCTCGGGAGATCTGCTTCGTCGTCAGGAGCTTTCCGTCCCCATCGATGAAGTCTGTCCATTCAGGCTCCCGGAAGTTGCCGAGCTTCTTCTTCATCAGGTTATACCTCTGAGGACCAACTGCGATCTTCCTCCGTCCCTCATCAGCAGACTGGAACCAGTGAGCATATTCCTGAGGGTCTGGGATCGCTTCTTTCCCTGCGTTGCGGAATTCTGCTGCAAGCTCAGGATCGTCCTCGATCTCTTCTGGGGGGCTCATGACAGGGATATCAAAGCAACGACAATTTGGCTCGTCTGGGAGGACCGGGAGCGTATCTTCCCCGGGTTGCCTTCCGTCTCGATAGTGAATCCGACCATTCCTCAAAGCATGGTGGGGTCGAGTGTTCTGGTCCAGGGTCGCGAGGATCTGAGTCCCGATCATCAGATCTCCAAGGTCCTCATAGGACTCTCTCTGCATCTCATTGGCGACTCGGAGAGATTCGGTCCTCGCGATCCTTCTCGCGGAGGAGCGGACATTCCCAGTCACCTGGGGGAGGATCTGCTTCGTCAATTGGTCGACATTCTTCCCGGCTGCGAATCCGTCCACCAGCTCCCCGGCGACTTTTTCGGGATCCACCAGGCGGGAGAGATTCTCGATCCTCTTCTGGTAAGTGACTCCCAGAGTTGGTCGCTCCAGAATCTCCCGGACCTTTGAGGCTGGGGGAGCGGGGAAGACATTCCTCGCGACCCATTCTTCCCATTCTGGATCTGTCAATCGGCGACCTGAGATGGGACCGAATTCGTCATCGTACTGGAAGACCTCATCCGGATCCTGATCTTCTCCGACCAGGACCGCAGAGGGTTGAATCTTCCGGAAGTAGACTCGAGGCAGGGTCTTTGCAAGGACTTTCCCCGCTTCCTCGTAGGACCAGAGTCCCAGGAGGGACGTCGATTTCTCGAAGATCTCGATCAGCCTCTCAGGGATCTTCTTCAAGGCGTCAGAGATATCTGCTGAGCGAGTAGCTGAATCCCGCTTTCGCTGAACGATCTGGAGGACCTCATCGACGACTCGGTCGACTTCATTCCCAAGAAGGTCGGCAATCACTTCCGACCGGAGAATCCTCTCGATTTGGAGATGCTCGAATCTGGCTGCAAGCTTCTGATTGAGNTCAATCATCCTTCGAGACTTTCGCTCCGCTCGAGAGCAGTCTCCGTCCGGATCAAGGCCTCTCGAGTCCTCTCCAGGATGATGTGTGATTCCCGGTGGACCCGGTGGCATTCATCACTCATCTCGCGGACCAGGGAGGAGTGCTCCTGTTGGATCCCTTTGAGAGATTCGACGTGTTTATCCTGCATCATCTCGCGAGAAGCCCTCTCCTCGGTCAGGCTGCGGGCAAAGATAGTCAGAGCCTCTGTGTATTTGTCCAGAATCCTGGGGAATCCCTTCATCAGCCCCCAAAGGAAAGCGATGGAAACGACTCCGAATGCTCCGAGCTGAATCCAGTCCGCAAAAGTCCCCAGTCCCATCTCAATCCCCTCCATGTCTCAAAAAGTCCGTTGGCCGACCTCCCGAGGGGACTCCCCCCGAGCGTTCTCGATGCGTCTCCAGATTGGCCTGCTCTTCCTCGTATTTGTATCCCGCTTCCGCGGAAGCAGTCTGAGGAGACAGGATCCCCGCAGCCATGTCCATCTGACGTCGAGTCGCGTCCGCAACGGGGTCTCTGACCTCCAGAGGGGGAGCGATCGCAGCGACCCGGACCAGCTCTGAGTCTCCTGGCTTCAGCCTCCCGGACTCTTCCGCGTGGCGGAGGACATCCTCAAAGAGCTCCTCATCTGCCTCCTGCTCATCGAGTTGGAGATTGAGGAAGTTCCGGGTCGCAGGGCTCTCCGCGGCGAGAGCTGTCGCGAGATTCACTTCATCCGCCTTTGCCGTCAGCATGAATTCAGGCATAACCCAGCAAACAGCGCAAGCTCTCAGCTCCGCCTGGAGGGCAGAGATATACTTCGAAGGATCGAACTCCCATCGCAGGGAAGTCGTATTCAGTTTGCCCGTTGGTGTTGAGGATCGTCCCTGGCTGGAATTTCTCATGGAGTGAGTCGGAGTCTGCAGGGACGTCTTCAGTCTTCTTCGACTTCTGATTCTGAGAAGCAGCCCAGGCCTGAACGGTCCCCTGCGTTGCGTTGACGAATTTCCGGATCATCCCAATTGCGGTCTGGATCTCAGTGACAGTCGATCCGTTGCGGAGGATCTTCATCGCTGAGACCAGATTCCTCCGGACTGGCCAGGTGATCGGAGCTCCCCGGGGATCATCCGTCCTCTTCCGGTGCTGGATCTCTTCGGGCTCGACCTCTTTCCCTTGGACATAGTACGCGAGGACAGTCTCTTCGTCCTCTGGATCGAGCTCGATCCCGAATCGGATGTTCTCCCTGTTGGCTCGCTCCGGGGGAGTGAACATCGCAGAGGGGGCGACCCATCGGATCCGCAAAATCCCATCTTCAACAGGGAATTTGCGGAGGATCGCTTCCCCGTCTCGATCTCGCCTGAGCAGATTCTGAGCCTGCCTCCATCTCCATCGATTCAGTCGGAGGAATTCGTCGACTACCTGCTGGACTCTCGCTCGTTGCTCTTCACTCGCGGAATCCGGATAGCGATCAACCGCGGAATAGGTGTATCCCCAGCCAATCACGTAGGAGATCCGATTTCTATGGGCGTTGATTGCGAAGGGATTGGTCTTCGCAAAATGCCTCGCGACCTGTCGAATCTGCTTCAGACCTCCCTCGTTGACATAAGGAGCGCAAGTCTCATGAAGGAGGTCATGGGTTGTGGACCCAATCGGATCCCAGAGCAGCCCATTCTCTCCCAGATAAGGCTCGAGCGGGTCCGCGATGCGACATCCCTCGACGTGAGACTTGAGCTGGGAGGCCAGAGCCCCCGAAGCCTCTGCGACCGTCATCATTACGTGATCAATGTTCATGCTGCGCTTTCCTGAGCGACTCCGAGGGAGACATCATCTCGGACGACTCCTCCCTGGAGCTCAATGAGTGTTCGAAGGGCCATCTCGAGAGCATCGGGTCCGTCGTCGTGTACTCCTCGGACTTCTTTCATGCTGAAAGTCTCACATTGATCAATCAGCAGACGATTTGAGGGAGTATCGAGGAAGTGGAGCTTCTTCCTCGCGAAATAGGGACCGAGACGACTGATCCGAAGCTTCTTGTTCACTGTATTGTTAATCGTGTAGATCGGGAGAGGATGCAGGCCTCGGTCCTCAATCTGCCTCTCGAATTCTCCGACTAGCAACTCCTGGAATTGGTTGGTCTCAATCGCGAAAGCATGAAGGCTCTCCGCGTGTCGAAGAGCGAAGTCGATCCCCTCCGAGACGATCGCCTCCGTTGGTCGTCGACTGATACTCGAGTCGATGAAGATCTTCCCCTCCTTCAATCCAGCGAAGACAATCGCGGAATAATCCCCCCGGCGCCCTTCCTTCCCTTTGGAGGGGTCGACTCCGATTGCTCCCATGTCGTAGCGTTCCGGGATCGTTGTCTCCCAGATATGCTCCTTGAAGTAGTCGTCTGGCCATTCAGAAGACCCATGTCTTCCGGGGGCCTGCTGATAGAGGGCTTCCCACCAGTAGCGATCCAGTGACATCTCCCGCTTGCGGAGCTCCTCGATTGGCCATCTCTCAGGCCAGAGGGCTTCTCCCTTCTTCCGTCCGAGCCAGTCGTCTTCCTCCGCAATCGCGGGCATCCGAAGACGAAGGACAGGCTCTCCGTCCCCACTCTGCGAAGCTCTCCAGACACGTCCGGGGAGGTCGTCCTCATGCCATCGAGTCTGAATGAAGATCGTCAGTCCCCCAGGTTCGATTCGCGTGGATGCTGTCGACTGATACCAGTCCCAGTGACTGTCCCGGATCGTCGGGGAAAGAGCTTCTTCTGCATTCTTGAGGCTATCATCGACGATCAGCAGGTCCAGACCTTTTCCGGTCAGAGGACCCCCGATCCCCGCGGTCAGCATCCCCCCGTCGAATCCCTCGAGCTCCCAATTGTCTGAGGCGGATTGCGATCGACTCAGAGGGAGTCCCCATTCCCTCCCGAATTCAGTGAATCCTGAGCGGACTTTCCTCCCCCAGGATCTCGCGAAGCCAGCCTCATAGGAAACAACTCCGACCCTTCGATTCGGAAAGCGATTCAGGAAGTAGGAAGGGACCCACTTTGACAAGAATTCAGACTTCCCATGTCGAGGAGGGGCTTCGACGATGACGATCCTAGGACCGCCCCCGTTAATCGCTCGGACGATCTGCCTGTCCAGTTGGACCAGATGATTCGCTGGCTTCCATCGATTCCGACTGTAGTGGGTCGCGAGAATCGCTGGGGTCAGCAGCCTTTCCGAGAGTTCTTTGGCGGATAAATTCGACATAGTCTGGATCGGAGTGAATTTCTTCCATGATGACCTGAAGACTGGCCCCGCCAGAATGTTCGACTCGGAGATCTTGCTGCTCTTTGAATGCGTCNGGCCTCTGNANCTTTGCATAGGCCAGAAGGAGGGAGTCTGAGAATTCCCTCTCCTCGTATTGNTCCCCTGTCTCAGGGTCGAGGAGCGGGTCTCCCCGGTGGAATTTCTTCCGGACAACTCCCTCAATCCCCCGCTTNCGGATTGCTCTGAGGGTTCGCTCAAAAGCAGCCTCTTCGACTTCGTCGAATTTGGCCCGGTAGTTGTCGTCAGAATCATACCAAAGGCGATGNTGAGCCCGCAGACGATTCCGATCGACCTCCATTGCTTCCGAGACTTCATCGAAAGTGGAGTGAGTCGGCCAAAGCTTGAGAAGAAGCTTGAGGTTCTGGGGAAGTGACTTCTTCCTCTTGATCTTCCTGGGATTGTCATCATTGCTCATTTGACCCGATCCTGGGTGAAGCTCAGAGTCCCTGTTGCGAGAGTTTCGATCTCACTGTTCTCCGTGATCTGCAGGTCCCAGGAATACTCAATCCCCGGGATCCCTTCTTCCGAATAGTCCGCTGTCACTTTGACGTAGATCGTTGTCTCGTTCTCCTCAGCATCCCAGGTGGAATCTCCAGGAACGACAGTCCCCAGGATCTCCCCTCGGAGGTTATGGGATCCCGCTCCCCAGACAACGGTTGGGGCAGGATCCGCCTGAAGTCGGTTGTAGAGGACCTGCCCAACATCAGAGAGGACAATCGGAATCCTCCGGGATCCAGAGACGTAGGAGTCTCCCTGCCTCAGGGAGATCTCTCCATCGACGATAATTGGGGGAGGGAGATGGACAGATCCTGGGCTCTGGATCAATGCTGTCGCTGTCGCGAGAGCAGTCGTGATCGCGTCGATTTTGGCCTCAATGTCCGTCTGATTGGCTGCGGTTGCATCTCCCCCAGAAGCATAGGAGGAGGACGCGAGTCGAGTCGATGTCGCGACATCGATCCGAGCAAGCTCCGTCGCGAGATTGGTCCGGACCGCAGCTCCGATCGCGGTGAGCTCTGCTGCTGGGAGGTCGAGGCTCGTATTGATCGCAGAGACAATCGCCCCAATCACTGCGTTCCCGTCTCCCTCATTGAGGAGAGCGGTCTCGATTGCTGTTGCGATCGAGGATCTTTCACTGACAGACAAAGCGAATCCCGTCTTGTCTGTCAGTGTCCTGGCAGCATAGCTCCAGATATCTGCCGCGGTTGGATCGTTGAGAGTTGCGACTGAAGCGTCAACCTCGGTCCGGACTTCCCCTGTTGTGACGGTCGACCTCGAGGAGATCGCAGCGTCAATCCGTCCGAGCTCTGTTGTGAGATTGGTCCGGACCGCAGCAGCGATCGCGGTGAGCTCTGCTGCCGGGAGGTCGAGGCTCGTATTGATCGCGGAGACAATCGCCCCAATCACTGCAGATCCATCAGCCTCATTGAGGAGAGCAGTCTCAACAGCAGTCGCAATCGCAGACCGTTCCCCGGAAGTCAGGGCGAATCCAGTCTTGTCCGTGATTGTCCGAGTCGCAGCAGCCCAGACGGCAGTCGCGATCGCGGAAGTCGTCGGGATGGAGAGGCCAGAGATCTGATCGGGGATCGTCGTCCCAGTATCGACCAGGATGTCGTCGACAATGGAATCAACAGCCTCGACCTTTCCTCGAAGCTCATCGACTTCCTGAGCGATCGATCCAGAGGCGGGAGCTCCCGCAGAGGGAGCGAGCTTGAGAGCGTCTGCGACCTGCTGAGGGCTGAGATCATTCTGAGCCCCAATCGCTGCGATGATTGTATCCTGTTTCGCTTCTGTCGCGTCTCCCCCGCCCCCTCCTCCAGATCCTGTCCAGGCTGCATCTCCTCGAGCCCGCAAAGCTTCGAGGGATTCCTGAGCAGGATCGAAAGTCCCTCCAATATCCGAAGGAGTTGAGGAATCAGACCGGAAGACAGAGCGGAAGAATCCGAGGATCGAATTGACTCCCGAGCCAGTGAAGGCCCCGATCCGGTTGAGTATCGTTGTCTGATTCGCTGCCGTTGCGTAGCTTGCTGTCGCCAGAGTCCTGGCCTCCATCTCCGCATTCGTTGGGGGATCGTAAGCTGTCAAAGCGGCAGAGGCTTGAGTGAGAACATCTGAAGTTGATAAGCTGGAACGGGTCGAGATCGCAGCGTCAATCCGTCCGAGCTCTGTTGCGAGATTGGTCCGGACCGCGGAAGCGATCGCTGCGAGTTCAATCGCGTTGACGTCGAGATCTGAATTGATCGCCTGAACGATCGCGTCGACCACTTGTTGACCGTCCCCTTCATTGATGATCGCGGCCTCGACTGCAGTCGCGATCGCGGAAGCGCTCGGGACATTCCCAGTGATCGCAGAAGTGATCTGAGCGATTGATGGAATTGTCAGAGCTGCGATGAGCCCCGGAACGTCGTCCGTCTGGAGCTCATTGGTATCGGCCAGAATCGAGTCGACATTGGCGTCGACGACGTCGACCTTCGAGATGATCGAATCGATGAGATTGTCCGTCCGGCCTCCATTGGTGATGGTCTGCTGGAGCTCGTCAGTATCCACCAGAATCGAGTCGACATTGGCGTCGATGACGTCGACCTTCGCGATCGCAGAAGTCAGGGAAGCCTGAGTCGCCAGAGTGGCCAGAGTGGTCGGGACGTCGTCCGTCTGGAGCTCGTTTGTATCCGCCTCGATCACGTCGAGATGGAGGTCGATTGATCCCGAAGCTGGAGATCCAGCAGAAGGAGCGAGCTTCATCGCGTCTCTGACCTGTTGAGCAGTGAGAGCAGTCCCTCCCGGAGTCCAGGCTGCATCTCCTCGAGCCCGCAAAGCTTCGAGGGATTCCTGAGCAGGATCGAAAGTCCCTCCAATATCCGAAGGAGTTGAGGCATCAGACCGGAGAACAGCTCGGAAGAATCCGAGGATCGAATTCACTCCAGATCCGGTGAAAGCTCCAATTCGGTTCAGGATCGTTGTCTGATTCGCAGAAGTCGCATAGCTCGCTGTCGCCAGAGTCCTGGCCTCCATCTCCGCATTCGTTGGGGGATCGTAAGCTGTCAAAGCAGCAGAGGCCTGAGTCAGGACTTCTGCAGTCGTGACAGTCGACCTCGAGGAGATCGCAGCGTCAATCCGTCCGAGCTCTGTTGTGAGATTGGTCCGGACTTCCGCAGCGATTGCTTCTTTGTTCGCTGTTGAGACTGCGAGGTCTGCGGAGAGAGTCCGGGTCCCATTGCCCCAGACATTCGAGGGAGTATCAGCCTCGATCGTCGCCAGATGCTCGTCGATGGAATCAGTCGCAGCAGCCCCCGCAGAGGGAGCGAGCTTCATCGCGTCCCGGACCTGCTGAGGAGTCAGACCTCCTCCCCCCGCCGATATGATGTCATCGAGATGATCATCGACAGAGCTTGCGTCCGGAGATCCCGCAGATGGTGCGAGCTTCATCGCGTCCCGGACCTGTTGCTGGGTTAGATCATTGAGCGCGTCGATCTGCACGGGGAGGGAAGTCCCCGTATCAACCAAGATACTGTCGACAATCCCACCAATCACGTTGACTGATGCCTGAGAGGCTTTGAGGTCAAGGGAAGTCTGAGTCGCCAGAGTTGCCAGGGTTGCGGGGATCGTTGTCCCGGTGTCTTCCAGGATGGAATCAACTGAGGCCTGAGTCGCCAGAGCAGTGAGCCCGGCCCCGGCTGCTCCAATCTCTGCAGTATCGGTCAGGATGTCGGTGACATTGGATCCAATGACATCGACTGAGGCCTGAGTCGCCAGAGCAGTGAGCCCGGCCCCTGCTGCTCCAATCTCTGCAGTATCAACCAGGATCGAGTCGACATTGGCGTCGATGACATTGACTGAGGCCTGAGTCGCCAGAGCAGTGAGCCCAGCCCCAGCTGCTCCAATCTCTGCAGTATCAACCAGGATCGAGTCGACATTGGCGTCGATCACGTCGACTGAGGCCTGAGTCGCCAGAGCAGTGAGCCCA
>JGI10211J34971_10001749_pt1 | contig 17814 bp, 18 predicted proteins | sample Etolagsediment_FD_34971 | JGI IMG/M metagenome (IMG submission 34971) | reverse complement strand
GGAGCAATAGAAGACAAGGGCACGTTGCTTTGCACCATTTTGAAACGGCCCATTACTGTGAATGTATAGGGCATTACAAAAAAAGACATACACATGCTCCTTAAACAGTTTGGCGACTTTAACGCTCAGCATTTTATGAATCTTTTTCCAAAAGTGGCCAAAATCGCTCGCAAAAGACTTTTTACGAGTTAGTCAAACTTAAATAAGAGGTACATATATGATCAGAACGAAACTTTGGTTTACCTGTGCTGCCATGTATGATCCGGTAACGCCTATTATTGTCAAACCTTCGGTTCTAGGATGGAAGGCAAAGAGAAGGGATGTTGAACTCACCATTGAACGAGCCTTTACAGGAGAGGAACTGGTACTCAGGATGAAAGGCTGGGTTACAACGGATGTAAAGCACGTAATTGAGATAATAAAGCCGTATGGATACATTAAGGTACTTGATGAAGAAGATCTGGTTGTAGAGGTGGAATCAGAAAAAGATTATGAAAAGGTAACCAGCGCCTTAGAGGAAAAGTTTGGTGATCAGGTTTTCCTTGAAAGATTGTAGGCTTTATTTACCCTCGCTTGACACCATTTAATCTGTGTCTTCATTCTTAACTTCTTTGCTATAAATAATTAGTCGATCGCCCGGATGGATGTGTGCCTTGAGATCAAGTTTGTTCCAAATGATGAGGGCAGCTAAAGGAACATTGAATCTCTCTGCAATGGAAGAGAGGTTATCTCCCTGCTTGACGATATAGACAAACTCTTTTTTGGATGCTACCCAATCCTTAAGGAGATTGTGATAACGGCTGTGAAACCCTTTTGCTGAGCCCTTAGGAATCAAAATGTGGTGGCCTCCCTTTGTGAGGTAATGCCCACGAATCTCGGGATTGAGATCCTTGATTGCCTTGAAATGTGTTTTAGCAGCCCGGGCAATAACACGTAGTGGAATATCTTGCGAGCAGTTTAGATTGATCCTGTCGAATTCCAAAGGCTGGTAGTAGTCCTGCTTAGAGAGAATAAAGCCGTATTTTTCTTGGTTACAAAAAATAAGCTTTGCAGAAATAACTCGAAAGATAAACCTCTGAGTTTCCATAGGGAGATACAAGCGATAATACACGTCGGTCTCCTGCTCCAGGATTTCAGCCATTAGACCCTCCTCCCCCATATTGTAGGCAGCAGCTGCCAATGTCCATGATCTGAATTGTTGATGGAGTTCCTCAAAATACCGAATTGCTGCCTGGGTTGATGCAAGCAGATTACGTCTCTCATCTATGTACTCATTGATAGTGAGCCCATACGTTATACCTGTTTGCCTCACGAACTGCCAGAATCCTATTGCTCCCCTTTGTGAGGATACATGCGGTCTCAGGGCGCTTTCAGCAATGGCAACGTATTTGAGATCCTCGGGTAATTTATTTTCTTTCAACATCTTTTCTATTATCGGTAGGTAGCGGCTGGATCTCTTTAACCAAAGAATTACCTGGGGACGATCCCAGAGAGTGAGAAGGAGCTCCTTCTCGAGCCTTTCTTTAATATTTTGAATTTCGATTGGGACCTTTTCACCACAAAAGGTAAGGGAACTAGAGAGCCTAAGAGATGAGATCAAAGAAGGAAAGGGGGTCTCTTTTGGCTCTGCACCGTATGTAGTTGATACGAAAAAAAGTGTTGTTGTGAGCAGAAAAACAAGCCTCAATTTCATAAAAATATTCTCCTTTTTGATACTATATTTTTTCTTTTTGCAGAATACCATTATGCTTACATGATGTAAAAAGAAGATTTTGCACCTGAGGGAAAAAACGACAAGAAAAGGAAAAAAATATATAAGAGCTTTATAAAGCTGAGTCAAGAAAGATGAAAGAGGTTGACAGCAAAGCATAAAATTTACCATATTCATTATCTACACAAGATTGTGGTAAATCAGGAGATTAAAGGAACTTAAAAAAGTCAACTTAAACAGCATAACCCATATAAGGAGGAAAAACAGTATGTCAGACTTTATGGAAATCATCAAAAAAAGACGGGGCATCAGGAGATATCAAGATCAAGAGATTCCAAAAGAAGACCTTAATCAAGTCCTTGAAGCAATTAGGTGGTCACCGTCTTGGGCTAACACACAATGCTGGGAAGTAATTGTGATTAAAGATTCAGCAATCAAACAGAAGCTCCAGGAGACCCTATCTACTGGTAATCCTGCCACAAACGCCATAGGAGAAGCACCTGTAGTGATTGCCTTCTGCGGCAAACTTGAGCACTCTGGCTACAAAAAAGGACAGGCTACAACTAAATTTGGTGATTGGTTTATGTTCGACCTTGGAATTGCCACACAAAGCCTTTGCCTGGCAGCCCATACCCTGAACCTGGGAACGGTCATTGTTGGTCTTTTTGATCAGGATAAGGCAAAAAATGTCTTAAAGGTACCGGAGGGTTATGAAGTCGTAGCCCTTGTCCCATTAGGGTACCCTGCGAAGGAGGCTATTACACCTCCTCGCAAGGAAATTGATGAGTTTGTGCATTATGATACATTTTAATATCCCTGAAATAGCACACTATTAAAAATAGAGCGACAGCCACTACTTAACGGTAGGATTTTACAAATATACGTTACCGCTCAGGTTCAAAGTTCAGTGGTTCAAGCCTGCCCGCCGGATGGCAGGCGGGGACCAGCATTAAGATAAAACAGCCAACCGTGAACCGAACAACCTGATTAGTTATATAAATATACTATAGGTTTTTTGTTATGTATGCCGGTGGTGTTTTAAAGCGGATTAATGGCCTTACCTACGATAAATTGTCCTATTTTGTCCGTGCTGGGTATGTTACACCGAAGAAGATTAAAAAAGAGGGCCTTTATTATAATGATTTTTCCGAGGAAAACATTCAATTGATTAAACGTGCGTGGAGATTTATTTCACATCATAATGTGCGAACAAGAGCAGCATTTAAAAGGGCCGGAAAAGAAGGTGAGGATACACAACTGAGTCTTAATTTAAAGTAACGTAAAATAATAGTGTGTGATAAAAAGTGATCTTAAGTTCTTGTCTTCTTTTCTCTGAACATATTGATGTGCCTTACCCCTTCTACTTGCTGAAAGGTAGCCCCTTCACTAATAGAGCGGATTGTTTTTTCAGGATCAACCACTTTTGACCCACCAATAACATCTACACCATAATCAAACAAGATGGGTGATAAAGGGCTCGTTGGGCCTACCATAACGATAAATTTATCCTTACTGAAATTCAGTAATTTCTCTATGGTGTGATTTGTGAATGCAGTTCCAGTCAGGCCAATCACGTCAGCTTGGGGTAGGATCTCTTCTGAGGCTTCAGCGGGTAAGTCTCCCTCGCGAGGTCTTTGTTCTATCACAAAAAGATTGCGAGCTATCTTTTTGAGCTTTGGTATCCACGGGAAATGCCCTACTATGGCAATATTTTTTCCGCTGCCCTTCTCAGCTAAAATATCAAACGCATTTTTTTTAATACATCTCGTCTCATCAATATCTATGAGCGAATTGATAGCTGCCATGCCAATAGATGCCTCGAGAAGCCTATCCGATTTGGCATATTCTGCGAGCTCCAATACCGATCTGCCTCTGAATTTTCCTGGATCTCGCACTATTTTATGATATGGATGCCCCTCATGAAGGGTGGAGGCCAGACCGCAGTTTTTGCTTAGCACTGCTGTCCAGAAGACACAGACATGTACCTCACGGACTATGCTGTCTTCTTTTAGGCTGGAAAGTAGGTCGTCAAGAATTTTCATTGTATATTCCAATTTAGTTTTTTAGTAAGAGCGAGTGTAGAAGAAAGGCGAGTCTCTGTCAATCCTGATTTTGAGAGTTGGTGCTTTTGTAGGTTTATGGAGGTTGATATCCAGTGTTTTTTGTAAGAAAAGAGTATTTGAGGTTTTAATGAGCAGATATAATATACATTTTATAGGGATTAAAGAATCTGGCACGGAACCTGAATTTTTCGCTAGCCTTTTCCTCCCACAATATATTGTTACAAATCCATGAGTACCTTTGGCATATAAAGCAATGCAGCACCTCTTAAAAAAAGAAAGCCAGAATACAACCCTTATCGGATCCCATCTGTTGGTTTTCAATACTTGGTATTTTGCAACCGTATTTTCTACCTAATAATTTAGTCTTGACTTTTATTGCTCTTGTGGCATTCTAAATAGTAAGAATTTCCAAATTGTTAACAGTTATCTTTCATGATCTAAACCTTTAGGAGAAAATCATGAGAAGAGGTCCTCTGAAGATGCCGATGTGAAGCCTCCGAGGATGTTTTAATACCTCTTCGGAGGTTCTTGTATTGTACGACACAATAAGTCGAAGCCATCCTGAGGTCCATATGCAAAGCCATAGTTCTTAACAAATCATTGTTTGCTACTATCCCTTCTCACATCTCAAAGGCTAACACTATAGCTACAGTGTGTGTCAGCTACTAGTATTTCATTTCTCTCTATAAGTTCTTCCGCTTCAATCTCTCATCTCATAGATTATTTAGATTTTCAAATCCTAAACCAGGTCTCGAACGAGCAATTTTGTCTTTTAGAGAGGCTATCTTCGCAAGTGCTGCTATCCGATGAAATCAGCCGTGTAACGCTCTCTATACAAGATGTAAGTGAAACTCAGGGTAAGGATTTAAAAGAAAGGAGGTAAAAGCCATGCAAATGTTAAAATCCAAAAAATTAACATTATTACTCATTAGTCTCGCTTCGATCTTTATATTTGGTTTGACGGGCTCCCTTGCACAGGAGAAGACCAAGATCGAGGGGAAGATATTCCTTGTTAATATTAAATATGAAGTGATTAAGTTGGAGGACGTTGAGGGTCACGTCCTTGTCGAACACGGATGGAAGGGAGTTGATGTTGTTGCGGGTTCTCTGATTTTTATGAGTGGACACTCTGACTATGTTAAGGGAAATGGACCACATCGGACCTACTCAAAAGGTGTGTACCCAGATGGCGATATTATTTTTATTAAAGCTGAAGGAAGGACTACCACTACCCTTTCCCCCGAGGGCAAACCGGTCACTACAATTAAAGGGACTTTGTCTTTTATAAGAGGGACAGGTAAGTTCGAGAATATTCAAGGGGGTGGTGGTACGTACAAGGGAAAGGTTATTGGACCGGGAATTCTAACTTATGAATGGGAAGGCGAATATTTCATTAAAAAGTGAAAGTAACTTTCTCTTGCAACCTTTCGTAGTATGATTTTTTGCTGGCTCGCAGCTTTTTAAAATACCCGGTAAAGAGTTTCCAGATTACTCAAAGCAGTGCTTAACACCAGGTCGAGTATAAAGGCAGAGTCAGAAATGGCTCTGCCTTTTACTTAAAAATCACATATAGTGCAGAAAATCAACAAGGATGAGTTTTTTCAAGAAAAGGAGGTGAACCATGTTTAAAAAGGCAATGCTATTTTTAGGGGTTCTTTTAATGGCCTCGGATTTTGCTTATGCGGAAGAAAAATATACCGTATCAGGGGTAGTTTATTTCCAGCATGATTCAGATATCTATATGAACCTGGTAACAAAAGAAAGCTTTCCGAATCGGTTAGAACCACTTCCTCTGCCCTTTGGTATATACATTAAACTGACACCTGAACAAAGAAAGGCCAGAAGAGTTCCTTTTAAGTTCGAGGGAATACCAAAAGGTAATTATTTTCTCGTTGCTTTTCAGGATTTGAATAAGAATGGGAAGCTTGATAGGGATACTGGCGGGTGGCCAGTAGAACCAATCGGTACATATAAAATAATCGAAATTGCATTACAATGGGATAGGGACAAATTCTTGGTAGATAAGGATACCACAGGAATTACAATCAATATTGAAGAAGGAATTTAAGATAATAGCCACTGAACAAAGAACGAGGGGCAGGGTTTAAAATGACTCTGCCTCTTTTACGAAAGCCCCCATTTATTGTATAGGCCCCATTTATCCCAAAGCTTTCACGTATAGCTGCTATATGATTGAGAGCAATTGAAAGTCCACAAAAGGTATGACTTGGTTTTGTAAGCTTGATACAAGTTTAGTAAAAATCAAAAATCGATTATAGCCCGTATACTTTAACCTGAGGGAGTTACCACACACTACAAAATTGTGAGGCGGATTTATTATTGACGCACGAGCCTAAATTCTTTATGCTTCCTTAAAAGGACATTTTTATCGGTAAGGAGGGATTAGCATGAGGGGAAAAGCCATTATTGTATTGATGATTTTCAGTTTTATCGCAGCTTTTTCTGGATGTGCCGGCAGCAAGATCTATCTCCTCGATGTGAAGTATCTGGCAGAGAAAAAATTGCCTCCTACCTCAAAGGTAGTGGGCATCTGCTCCTTTGAGGATGCGAGGAATGGAAAGGGCAAGGATAGCATCGGGGTGAGGCGTCGACCCGGAAAGTATGTGGATCTCCTGAAGCTGGAAGGAGGAACCCTCTCAGAGGTTACCACCCAGGCCGTGAAGGACTACTTTGCTGAAAAGGGCTTTGAGGTCACTGATTGCAAGGGGTGGGATAAAAGTCCTGAGGGGCTTGATCGCTTGCCCAAGGATCTATCCCTTGTCATAGGAGGAAGGATCGATTCTTTCATGGTTGAAGCCAAATCCGGTATTACCATTACTGATATTCAGTACAGGGTGAAGATAGAGGCTCTTATTGGTCAAATAGCGGACAGAAAGGTAGTCACCCGCACCATAAACAGTACACCCACAAGCAAAGAGATGAGGTTTGATCCAGGCAAGGTCAAGACCGAGTTGAACAAGATTTTGACAGAGGTGATCCAGAATCTATTCAAATAAATGTAGTTCTCTGACCCTCAGTTGAGCTTGGTTCAGACACAATAAGGCGGGCACATAATAGCTCCAAAATAGCCTGAAGAATTTAGATCATTTGGATGTTTTTCCTTCAAGTTTATGTATTTATGCGAATCGAGGCACTTAGAAAAGGACTTCAAATTTCATTTCTCTTTTCTTTAATTCGAATAGAAGCCTTTCTTTGTAATCATTGAAGAATCTATCTGCCATTTCCTTGTGTAAACCAACCTGCTGGTAAAACCCTTTGATAGAAGATATATAGTTCATTCTATCGATAAAAACCCTATCGACTTTTCCTTGGAGGTCTTTGATAAGTTTTTCCGGATTTCCGGGCAGGAGTGGTCCAATAAAGGCAAACGTTTTTATCCCTGCGGAGTGAATTTTTTCTAATATTTGTATCCTCTCTTTTATAGGAGTTGCTCTGGGCTCAAATAGTTTTGCCACCCGCTCATCATCTGTGGTTATGGTAAACCCCACCTCTATATCCTCAAATTTATGAAACAAATCCAAATCTCGTAAAACGAGGTTTGACTTTGTCTGAATATTGACAGGAAACTGTTTTTTTACCAATTCTTTTAAACAATGCCGTGTCAATGCATAAGTCGTTTCCAGTGGTTGATACGGATCACAGACCGAAGAAATCCAAACGGTTCCTTTTTTGGCTTTATCCAACTGTTTTCTCAAAACGTCAGGGGCATTGATTTTAGCGTCGACAAACTCGCCCCAGGGCTCACGATGGCCGGAATAGCGTTTCATAAATAGTCGTGCATAGCAGCATCGACAATTAATCTGGCACCCGGTATAGGGATTAAGACAGTAGTCGAAAATTTTTGATTTATTGAGAACGCTTTTCGCCTTTATTTCTTTAACTTTCAGCATTGTTCTTACCTTACAAACGATATCACAATCTCATTGGCCCTGTTCTTTCGCACCGATATAATTAAGTGAAGGAACATTATCAATCAAAAGAAGGGCGAAGTTGAGGTCATTCTGGAATAAATTGATCCAACTAAGAAAGGAAATGAAACTATCGAGATGATTTTATTTGCTCATTTCACACATTCGGTCACGTTGTGCTCAAGGAGTACCTGAACTGCCGTATGTGCCTCTTATCGTGTAGCTGTGGTGAGAAGGGCGGCCACATTTCATCATGGTTTATGGTATAGCACTCTCTTGGTATTTGTATAGAGGTTCATCCTCCCCCCCCTGACGAAGCCAATAAGGGTGATACCCAGATCTGCTGCTAGCTCGATCCCCCTATTGGTGGGGGCGGATTTAGAGATAAGTATAGGAATATTCCTCTTCACTACTTTATTCACAATCTCGGAGGATACCCTTCCGCTGGTGATCACTATATGGTCATCGGTGGGTAGTGCCTTAAAGAGGCATTCTCCAAACACCTTATCGATTGCGTTGTGCCTGCCAATGTCCTCGCTGAACACAAGGATATGCTGTGTATCACACAATGCAGCACTATGAACCCCGCCCGTGGCTGCAAATACCTCGGATCGATGAACGAACTCCTCGATGAGGCTGAAAATCTCAACCGGTGTTATGGTAAGTGTGGATTCTGCCTTGTGGTAATCAAGGGAGGGTGGGGAGATTCCTCTGCTCCCGCTTGAACCGATGAGTCGCTTAGACGCCCCATCCTTAGTTATGCTTGTGTTATCTGTAATTGCTATCTCTATTACGCCCTGATTTTCGTCGAGCACTATCTCCTTAAGGTCTTCTTTTCCCTTTATAAGGCCCTCGGAGCAGAGGAAGCCAATGGCGAGATATTCGAGCTTTTCAGGAGAGCAAAGGAGGGTCACCAGCTCTTTTTTACCCAGTTTGATTGTAAGGGCATGCTCTGCCACTATCCTATCATTTATGCTCTTTGACTTTGCCTTGCCGTCTTTGTATATGCGAATAATAGGTACGTTATCCAACATTTCTAATCCTTATAGTGTCTCCCTCACTGATAATCACAAAGCGAATTACCGTTGCAAACATGTCTTCTTCGGGCATTATTCTTCCTGTCTGGTGAAAGATGGCGTACTTGTTGTGCCATTTTTTGCCAATCTGGGTGAGACTTTTCGGGTATCGGGTGCCCCATTTAACAGAAGAGCGATCAGAAATTAACAACAAGTGTGACCGCCAGGATAGTATCGGTTTTTTTCAGCGTTGCAGGAACCGGTTCATGATCATGCTTGATCTCATAGCTCGTCTTCAGAGAGAGGTAGTCACTTAATGCAGATATCAGCGCTGTCACCGAATTCATATTGTAGTTGTCGCTATCCTCGAAATCGTACAGGAACTCAAGGGACTGGGAGAACTTATTCTTGGGGCTAAAAGGGTATTCATACAGGCCGAATACGCGACCTTGGAGGTAGTCTTCCTCAGTATTATTGACATATTCCTCACTAACGTAGTTTAGTCCCACTTCAGCTGTGACGAAATGTTTAGGGCCTGTGAGCCATTTATACCCTACCGCTGGACCTACATAATAACGAGAATTGATCCCTGCAAATGTGTCCTTGAACCACCCTGCTATCCCAGCAAAATATATCCGGTCGGTGTAGAGATAATCCAATCGGAATTCAGTGAAATAGCTCTCGGCAGTCTTGACACCGTCAGCTTTTCCATGCAGAGCACCGAGTTTCCATGCCCCTTTTAATGCATCGGTAAAGGCATACTTCAGCAAGTTTTTCGCGGACAGGCTTACAAGGTCAGTATTCCCTCCTGTATCGACATAAGAAAGTTCTGCTTCGTCACTCCATTTCTTTTCTTCTGCATATCCTGTTGTTGCCATGACACACACGGTGAGCAAAGCGATAAAAAACTTCCCTCCTCTCATAACTACCTCCTTTTTAAAGTTGATACCTACTTACAACCTCCCTTTAAAAGAGGTGTTCTGTCAAGCATGCACAAGAATAATATCATTCGAGGCCTGCTCTCGTTTCAACTATTTCGTGTAGCTCATCCTGATACATATAGTCAGAAAATGGGGTGTCCTTCACCTCACCAACGATATACCCAGCTACTTCTACCAAAGGCTGTGGGCGCTTATTTGAGGAGGATGCTCGGTATGACGACAATAGTCTCATTGGCCCTGTTGTTTCAGGCTGGTATGATTAATTGAAGGAACTATTAATCAAAAGAAGATTGACCTTCGCTTATAAAACTGGATAATGTTATAATTATAGTTGGAATTTTCGAAAAAACCAAATAGTGCCTTTTATCGGTGTTCACATATAGTAAAATCGAATACCGACAAGGCCTAAAATAATCAATTGAGCGTTTTCTGGCAGCCTCAGATGTATTCTTTAAATAAATCCAAAACTTTAATCATAATGAAGATGATGAAAATGATATAAATTTATAATAACATGGTACAAACAAGAAAGGAAATATAAAAAATGAGTGATTATTGTGTTATTGTAACAGGAGGAACCCATGCGCGCTTTTTTACACTGGAACCGGTAGAGTTTCCCGAGTTGGAATCCGGTCCCAGGCTGATTGAGTGTGGGAAAATTGTTAACCCTGAGAAAGAGATTGCAGGGCGGGACCTTTACACTGACTCAAAGGTGGGTCGCGGTCATGCACCCCATGGAGGATCTGCTCATGGGTATGATGATCACCGCTCAAAACATAATGAAGAATTCGATCGCCGCTTTGCTCATAAGGTCTTGAAAAGGGCCAGTTCCATTGCCCAGGCCAATCAGGCCCGTTATGTAGTGCTGGTAGCACCGGCAAATATACTTGGGTTGCTTCGCCAGGAGTTGGATATTCTTCGTAAGGGTGGCATGAAAGTGCACATATTGGCCAAGGATATGGCCAAGTTTCCCCCTAAGAAAATACATGATCATCTTGCCAAGGTACAAATGATACCCCCGCACAAGAGACCAGGAACTTGAAAGGCTCTCGACTTATTGTAGAGTTCCACGGCACATTTTTCTTAACAATATTAGAGAATCAAGAGATATTCATGTTGAAAGGATTAGCTAAAAGAAATAGCAAGATGTCACATAATGGAGGCCAAATCATAGCGTGTAAGTTGAAACGGAGCCATGTTTTTATAGCTTTATTATTAATTCTTTTGACAGGGGGATGTGGGGGTAAAGCTATTGTCTCACCTGGTTCACGGCCAGGTGCGCCGGAAAAAAAGAGATTGGCCTCTATAGGATATTCCATTCAGGTGGGGGCCTTCTCAAACCTAAACAACGCTGTTCAGCTTAATGAATCGTTAATGAGTCAGGGCGTTAAGGCCTATTATTTTATTCATGAAACAGGTCTCTATAAGGTTCGCTTCGGTGATTTTGCCTTAAAAGAGACTGCCCGCAGAAAAGCTGAAAGTCTTCGTGCCGCAGGAGTTATAGATGAATATTACATAGTCAGTCCTGATGATTATGCAGTAATAAAACAGAGAAAGCAGGGGAGAGAGTATCTCAGAGACGAGATTGTAAAAACGGCGAAGAACTTTATTGGGTTGCCGTATCGATGGGGCGGCTCTTCATCGGATTATGGGTTTGATTGCAGTGGATTATCCATGACTGCGTACTATTTAAATGGCTTGAATCTGCCACGTTCGTCAAAAGAACAATACAGGGCTGGTATTCCTGTTAAGAGAAGTCAACTGCTAAGAGGAGATTTGGTTTTTTTTGCCATTTCTAAAGGCAGAAAGGTTTCTCATGTCGGCATATATGCAGGTGATGATAGATTTATTCACGCACCAGGAAGGGGAAAGAGGATACGTATTGACTCACTTTCAAGCAAATATTTCAAAACCCGGTATCTCGGCGCAAGGACCTATTTGCAGTAAGTGATGCATCTTTTGGCGAGGGGTTAAGCTTAAGGCTTAAAAAACCTTGAGCGAGACGATGATGATTTACAATGCCTATGCAAATAGAAACATTATAGGAGGGTGATACGATGAAAACAGCCAAGCGACTGGAGACGTTTGATGCCTACCTTGGGACGGCCATGAACGTCATTCTGACCAAGATGAAAAAGGAGGGAAAGGATGTTATTAATCTGGGCCTCGGCGATCCGGACGTCCATCCGCCGGAGGAACAGAGGAAGGTTTTGGCTGACGCATGTTTTGATGTTAATAGTCATCATTACCCCAGCTTCTATTCGCCAATGCCGCTGAAGGAGGCTATAGCTTCTTGGTATAAGCGCCACTTTGACGTTGAGTGTGATCCTGAAACCGAGGTGTTACATTTATTGGGATCGGCCGATGGCCTGTTTCATATTCATACATGCATGCTTGACGCTGGTGACACGGCCCTGGTGCCGGATCCGTGCTATCCGGCTTACGTTGCTGGGGTCAAGATTGCAGGCGGGGTGATTGAGCCGGTACCGCTGTTGAAGGAGAACGGTTTTGTGCCCGACCTGGATGCTATTGATCCCACAGTGGCTCAGAGGGCACGGATGATCTGGATAAACTATCCCAACAATCCTACCGCAGCCAGCGCGCCACAGGAGTTTTACACAACGTTAGTAGATTGGGCGCATAAATATGACGTTGCTGTTATTTCCGACAACCCCTATTCCGAGATCTGCTTCGACGGTTACCAGGCGCCCAGCTTCCTGCAGTTCGATGGAGCAAAGGATGTGGGGATCGAATTCAACTCATTGTCCAAGGCCTATAATAGTTGCGGCTGGCGGACGGGCATGATTTTGGGCAACAAGGATATCATTGCAGGCCTGGCCAAAATAAAGTCTCATTCCGACAGGGGAATGTTCTATCCACTCCAGGTAGCGGCCACCGCTGCCCTTAATGGTTCCACTGACTTTATGGCTGAGCGAAACCAGATGTACAAGGAGCGCCGGGATACAGTGGTGAAGAGCCTCATCGAGATGGGTTTAGAGGTTGATACACCAAAGGCAACCTTTTATATCTGGGCACGTATTCCAAAGGGATATACATCACATGATTTTTGTTTCAAGGTCCTTGATGAGATCGCTGTGTGGATGATTCCAGGTTCAATGTATGGGAAATACGGAGAAGGCTATCTACGCATTGCCCTGACACATCCAGTCGAGCGGCTTGAAGAGGCCATGCAACGGCTGAAGAAATTCCTCTCGTAAGGGATCAGTTTGACCTTGTCTTTAGGTAAATACCTGACCCCTTTATTCTTAATTGACAAAAGAGGGAGACAGTACATACAATTGCTTGCCACAAATTATTTATTTGAGCCTTAGTTGATATAAAAAGAGTGATAAAGGCTATTAATGATTATTACCTCAGTTTTTAAAAAGTTTGACTATCCTTTTCTTCTCTCTGCCTTTTTCTATAGGATCTTGAAGACCATTTTCATTAAGGCCGGTCAGGGCCGCAGGGTAATCAGAAAAATAATTGTTCAGCAGATATATTTTACCGCGGTCGAGGTTCTTTTGTTGTTAGGTATAATTGGTGTTATTTTTGGGGCTCTTGTCATTATACAGATATTGGCGCAGCTTTCGAGAGTAGGGATCTCAGAGGCATTAGGTCAATTTTTGGTAGTGATTGTTATTAGAGAGCTTGGCCCTTTGATAGCTGCAGTCATCGTAATCCTTTATTCAGGCACAGCTATGGCCACAGAGGTAGGATACATGACAGTACTCGGTGATATACGGGCTATTACCATGAGGGGAATAGATCCCATCCATTTTGTAGCTGTTCCACGATTGATAGGGACCACCATAGCTATGGTCTGCCTGTTGATATATTTTGATGTGGTAGCGTTACTCGGAGGTTTTATAGTCTCCTGGCTCCTGACTGGTATTCCTTTTTATACCTTTATAATGGGGGTGGCCGCAAGCATAGGGGCATCAGATATTATTATCGGCTTTATTAAGGCGATCTTCTTTGCTGCTATCATTGTTGTCATATGCCTGTACAGGGGTTTTCAGGTAGGAGGTGAGATTACAAGGCTACCGAGAGCTATTTCTAAATCGGCTATGGATTGCTTTCTTGGATTACTCATAATTGATCTTATCATATCCGGGATTTTTTATTTATGATGAAAAATATATTAGAATGCAGGGGAATAGGTTACAAAATAGGCAAAGATGTTTTTCTTGAAGATATAAATTTTACCCTATCCCCTGGCCAAAGAGTCGTGCTTTTTTCAGAATCACACCAGGCAGCATCATCCTTGCTTCAAATCTGCGGTACCCTGATCAGGCCAACAAAAGGTACCCTCTTAATAGAGGGGGTCGAAGTTAATTACAACGACCAGGAAGAATCCCTGAATCTTAAAAGAAGGCTTGCATTTGTTGATAAGAAATCCACCCTCATACAGAACCTAAGTGTTCTTGAAAACATTGCATTGGCCAGCATTTACCACGAAAACAGATCGTTAGAGGAAATTCAGATCCGCCTTGATCTTATTATTGAAATGTTTAGCTTGAAAGAGATACTTCATTTACGTCCAGCAGATGTTGATCCAGCAGGTAAGAGCAGAGTTCTCTATGCGATTGAGGCAGTCAAGGAACCGGTGTTGGTCATCTTTGATCGTCCGGAGAATGATTTTCATGAAAATGATAGATATTATTTATTTAATATATTACATAAATTGAAAGAGGATAGAAACTGCGGGTTTATAATTTATACCAGGAGCAGATCCCTGATAGAAAAATGGGCGGAGGAAATTATTGTTCTAAAAGATAGTTTGATTACGCAACAAGTTGACAAGGATTCTTTTCTGCTATCAAGGAAGCAGACATTATAGGACGTCAAGTTGATTGTATGGGAATTTCCTTTTGCTGCCTTTAAAGTATTCGTCAAAGGGTTGCGGCCTTTCGGCCATGAGACATGTCGGCGAGCTCATGTCGAGTCGCTCAAGGCCGAATGGTTGCGCAGCTCGTTTCGGTGTTCGGTTTGCGTAAACCGGTTTTGAAAAATGACGCAGCCGATAGCCGTTAAACGTAACAAGTCCCGATAACAGCGGGATAACCGATAGACCGTAGACGCCAAGTTAAAGGATAAAAGAAGGAAAAGACAATATGGTTCTTAGATTTGGGGCAAAGGAACAGTTTGTCGGAATTTTTCTTGTCATTACCCTATTCATCCTCACAGGGGCTATTGTTTTTATTGCACAAGGGAAGAACTGGTTTAAAAAACATGAACAATACCATACCTTTTTTAAAGAAGGTTACAACTTAAGTCCTGGCTCAAAGGTTACCCTTTATCATACCAAGATAGGTAAGGTAGTGAAGGTGAGGCTAACAGAAGATAACCGTGTGAGGGTGGATTTGAAGATATTGGCTAAATATGCGTCAAAGATGAGAGAGGATACCATAGCCACGGTAGAGAGTCCGACAATTATAGGAAGTGAATATATCGCCATTCTCCCAGGCACAAAGCAAAGGCCTCTTTTACCACCGGGTGCAGAGATAATTTCGACAGAAAAGAAGGCATTATCTGATTATATGAAAGAGCTTAAGGTAGAAGAAAAACTTGAGATTCTCACTGGCATAATGAAAAACGTTGGGGAGATAACAGATAGGCTTAAAGACCCTGAAGGAGGCCTTTTTGGAACATTAGATAACATTAAAGAAATCACTGCCAGACTGAAAGATCCAAAGGGAGAGCTGTTTACATCCCTTGACAATATTCGCCATATAACTGAAAAACTTAAAGACCCAAAGGGTCAAATATTCGCTTCCCTCGATAATATCCGCCACATGACAGATAGGCTTAAAGATCCAAAGGGAGAGCTATTTCAGACCCTTGATAATCTGGCTGCCATAAGTAAAACAATAAAGAAGGGAGAGGGATCAGTTGGAAGGTTGCTGATAAAGGATGATCTCTATCATAAGATAGAAAAGGAGATAAATAAGGTTGATTCTGTCTTGGACAACATTGAACTGACTACTACAAGAATACCGGTCATCGTTAATGAGGCAGAAAAGAGGTTAATAGAAATCAAAAAACCTTTGACAGAGCTGGATAAAGTATTGAAAGATGTGCCAGAAATAATGAATACAGTAAAAAGAGAGCTGGATGCAATAAGTGATATACTCAGTTCTATTAAAGATAATTTTCTCATAAAAAGGAACCTGCCGCCAGCCCCAAAAGAAAGATCGATATCTGTCGAAGGAAGAGGAGAGTAAGGTGCGATTCATTATCCCTATTTTGCTGATTCTTTTTATGCTTTCATCTTGTTCAGCGCCTGAAAAGAGAACCGGTGGCTGGATGGTAGAAGAGGCAAATAAAAGGATAGAACGAGGAATCAAGGAATTCAAGAAGCAGTCATTTGCAGAGGCTGAAAAGGATTTCTACTGGGCACTGAACTCATACATACTTTTAGACAATCGAGAAGGTCAGGCAGCTGTTTTTCTAAGCTTGGGCACATTATACCTTACGCAGGCTAAGATAAAGGAGGCCTTGCCTATGTTTAAAAAAGCCCTGGATATTTCAGTTGAATTAAATAATCATCCCCTCCACATTGAAGCTTTATCATCTCTGGCAGGCTTTTATTTTCTTACCGAAGAACTCTCCAAAGCCAAGGAAGCTATCTCGCAAGGCCTGGAATTGGCCGAAGAAGCTGGACTAATAAGAAGGAAGGCTACCCTATTAAACCATTTAGGAAACCTGAAAATAAAAGAAGGCGATCCTACCGGGGCAGAGAAGGTCCTACATGAATCACTTTCTTTGAACGAAGATATAGACAATAAGGAAGGGAAGTCGGCCAACTACTTTAATTTGGGGCTAGTGAACTTAGCTAAAAGAAAACATAAGCAAGCAGGTATCTATTTCGAAAAGGCGCTGAATGTTGACAAGCACATAGAAAAACCTGGTATGATAGCCAGGGATCTGGAAAAACTTGGCGATGTATCAAAAATTACCGGGCAAAAGGAAGAAGCATTTTCATACTACGAGAGATCCCTGTTGATCTATCAGCAACTAAACGACAATAAGGGATTAAAAAGAGTATCCCAAAAGATTAACGATATCAGAAAGCAAAACTAAGTTTATCAGTTAAATATATACTCCTCGGCAATTCCCCTTTTTTATCTCCCGTATCATATCGTCCATGGTTATAATAGGATTAAAAAATTCGGTGACCGCACTTCCGACCTGTTCAATTCTATGACAGTCGCTTCCTCCAGTAGATGGCAGCTTCAGGATAGAGGCTGCTTATCCATTGATAAATTCTAACATCCCTTTAATACTGTTTTTACTAAAGTATGCCTCCCTCTTTTGTACATCGGATTCCAGTTGATAAAAAGTGCTCAAATGGGAATCTTTGGTAAGAATTTCAGCAAAGATTTCTTCTTCATCAAGATTGATACCCTTAATCTTTCTGTCTTTTATTATAGTGAGCCAAAACCGTATCTGCTTTTTAGCCATCTGTAACATAGTGACTGCATCCTCCAGGAGACCATAATGGCCATAACATATTAGTTGAGGCCTCCTTTCAATAACAAGAGAGATAGATTGTAACGCAATATCAGGCATAAAGGGAGACGGGGTAGCAGGTCTAATATAATGTTTACCCCCTGAAGGGAGACTGATGCCTGCTACCTCTCCAGCAAAGACAAGGTTTTTAAAGAAAAAACACAGGTGATGGGATGCATGTCCTGGCGTTTCCAATGACTGGATTATATAATCCTTCCATATGATATCGCTTTCAGAGCAAATCCTTTCTCTGCTTACAGGCGATGGCTGGCCATAGGTCCTTGCCATATCTCCAAGGACCTTCAGCGAACCGTGCCAGAGATTTACTGGATCTACAAGATGGGTAACCGCCTGAGGATGGCAGAAAATAACACTATCCGGATAGTCCTTTATTAAATCTCCACATCCACCGGCATGATCAAGATGGATATGAGTGAGAAGAATATAATCAATCCCTTTGATTCCTATCTCTCTTAATGCGTTATGTAAGATATTGATAGTAGTAGAGGGGCCAGGATCAATTATTATACCTCGATCTCCCTTCTTAATAATCCAACTGCTAAAAAAAGAGGAAAAACCCGGAAGAGGTAAATCGAGATCAACAAGAAATAAATTTTCAAGAATTTTATGTGTGGCCAA